>Ga0208795_1001066_pt1 | contig 12847 bp, 18 predicted proteins | sample CB_VirMetaG_6_FD_184541 | JGI IMG/M metagenome (GOLD analysis project Ga0208795, IMG submission 184541) | Freshwater to marine saline gradient viral communities from Chesapeake Bay - CB_1508_2 Viral MetaG (SPAdes) (version 4) | ecosystem: Environmental > Aquatic > Marine > Coastal | place: USA... | reverse complement strand
GCCAGTATGCTTTATCGTCTTTGAAAAAATCTTTATCCATAATACTATTTATTATAGATTAATTTTTGTATTTCATTTGGTAACCAGGGTTGCATCATTCTTTCTGGGTGCCAGACTACACCAGAAACTGTGCCATCTATCCAGGCTTCTGTATTGCCGTTGCTGTCGTGTGCTAAAGAGGTTCCAGATGGATTTGTGATGCTTAACGTATGGAAACTGTTGACTGTTATTTTGGTATCATTATAAATTACCACATGATCTACATCGTAGTGTCCGTCAATTTGGTTAATCGTTCCGCCTAACACATCTTGTAACAAGAATGAACCATGACAAACACCCAGAATAGGTTTTTGCTGTTTCATCATTTCTGTGGCTATTTTTAGCTCAGTAACACGTCGTAAAGGATTATCGTCACCGCCTGTGATTATAAGGCAGTCTAGCGTATCCGCTAAATGTTTAAAGTCTTGATTGATTCTATTTGGAATAAAAGAAAGCGTATGACCCTCAAGATAGCGATACCACGCTTGATCTGTTGAGTCATACGCTTGTTTATTATGAACTAAGACTCGTTGTGTGAGTCCAATGTTCATTATGCTGCTAGGGCAGTGTTCTCATTGCTGATGTGCATTAGGTCAGCACGCATTTGTGGTGCTAATTCTTCAACACGGGCAACTAGAGCTGGGTTAGCTTCTAGCATCTTTTCTAGCTTCCACGCACCAATGTTGCTGTGGAAACCTTCGTCACGAGCGATCTTAGCATAACGGCTAGATACGTAAGTATCCGCAATGCAGTTAGCCATTTCGTCCCAAACTTGCTCAGCACGACCTTCAGCGATTAGCTGATATAGTGCTAATGAAACTGGATCGGTAGCTGCTTCGTACTTAGCCAGTAGGGTAGCACCCTTGGCGTAGTTACCTTCAGCAACTGCGTCACCTGCTGCTGATTCAATCTTTTCAGCAACGTTGATTTCACCACCGGCAATGTGTTCGATAACTTCTTTAACTAGCTTGAAGTGAACTGCTTCATCAAAGGCTTGCTTTGATAGCATTTCTAGTTCTTCTGGGCTAGTGTCAGCTGGCATAGAAGCAACACGGTTTGAAATCTCAACCATGTTCATGCGCTCGTTAACCATACGACCAACGAAGTGATCTACTAGTTCTTCTTTCGAAGGGTTGCTAGCGAAGTATTTGTTTGCGTTTTCACGGCTTGCTGCGAACAGTTCTGCGTTGTCCGCCTTAACTTGTGCCACGTAGGCTTTTGCGTTAAATGACATTTTAGATATCCTTTTATGTTTAAAGTGTAAATGTTTGTCTTATTAAGACTTTACTCTAAAGATCAACAACACTCGTTGTTGTAAATAATTCAAACACAAAACGGATAGTATCTTGCGATACTGTATATATTTAGTTTACAAATAAATCGTGGAAGATAAAATAATCAATCACAAAGGTTAATTCAGCACCTAAAAATACTGCTGTCCAGTAGTTGCCCGTCCAGTTCCACAATTGTTTGATTACCCACCACGCAGCAATAACACGCAAAGTATACAGAAAATCTGAATACAAATAATCTAGTATGTGTGGTAATTCCTGTGCGTTAAAGTAATAACCAAAAACAAAGGTATCATACGCAAAACTCAACTGTGCCATTACAAACACAGCCAAGTAATACGTAAGATACTGGTTTAAAAAGCGAACGATGGGACCGCTGACTAACAAACGGTATGATACATAAACGATGTTTGTTAGCAGCAGTTCCATTTAGAACAGATCCTTGATCCACTTAATAGCACGGTCGGTTGTGCTAAGTGCAGAATCTTCTGTACTATCTAATCTGCGTGCAGTTCTGCTCATCATGCGTTCAGCAGCATTGGCGTCTACTGTAATGTCTGCTTTGTACACAGCCTTAACACCAAGTGCTTCTGATTGGAACTTAACAAGGTCCTGTAGTGCTTGACGCTTGGTTAGATTGTTGAGAATGTCAACAGCCTTGAGCAAATCATTACCTACGTTCCAACCGTACTTGCCTGCTTTCTTTTCAATAGCAGCCTGTGCTTCTGGGTCAGCAAGCATTGCAACAAGTGCTGTTTGTACTTTAGCCGCGTTTGGGTTGCCTTTGCGCATCCACAATGCCTTTTGTAGTACATCGCGATACTGCTTTACAAGAATGTAAGCATCATACATCGGACCACTTGGATTTTTGCCATACTTCTGGAAGTAGAACTGATCAAAACTGCCAATTGGGTAGTTATCGTCTGGCTTAATTAATCCTGTTTCCAGATCCAGTACACCATGACTGAACCAAAGTTGTGCTTCGCCTTTGTCAATTAACGGCTGCACGTGCTTGATAAACGCAGCAGTTGATTCACGTGTAGCATTTAGTTCGCCACGCATAAACGCAAGACGACGATCTCCTGACTTCATGCCCTTAACAAAAGTTACCTTGTCCTTAAAACAAGCAATGTAGTCGTCAATAGACGGTAGTTCGCCACATGCAAGTAGTGTGAATGCCATTACATCTGGGTTATTCCCTGAACCAGATGCAAAACGAATTGCTTCCTTGGTTGGATCAATACGACCAGCAGTTACAATTGACAAATTCATGCCACCAATTGGTTCATATTCTTTGTAATTGTAATCAACTTCTTCAATGAGGAAACTTTCAGCATTGCCGCCGTGACTTACCATAATAGTCTTGTCATCGTTCTGTAGTTCATTGTGGAACTTGTTGAATGCTGGAATATCACGAGCACCGGGAATGTGCTGTAATACAATTTCTTCACCCAAATGTTTTTCCAAGTGTTTGGCAATAATGCTTGCCCATACACTGGTTCCGCCACCTGCTTCTTGCGGAATAATCATTGTATATGTAGCACTTGCAGGCAGTGCCACCATCATAGCCAATGCGGCCAACATCTTCATCATTATATTCTCCTTGTGTTTATGAAATTTATAATTTTTTCGTATACTAATTTATTACCTGTATAGGATAAATGATTAGCAAGACCCGGGTGTTCATTTCTTATTTGATCTATAAAAATTATATTGTTGTCAGACAATGCAAACGATTTTAAATTTAAATTGGAAACAATCAATATATTTTTATTTTTTAAAATTCTATGAATTTCATTTTTAATTAATAAGTAAACACGCTCTTGATATTCTGTATCAAAATGATATAGAAAATATTTAAACGCTGTTCTCAATGATCTATTAAAAATATTCTTAAGTCTTCCTTTGTGATATTCAATATCCGTATAAATCAAATCTGCATTTTTATGCAAAATATCGTCGTGGTGCACCGGATGCAATCTTGTATTGACTCTATACGGCGATGTGTGCGATATTATTACTAAATCATACTCATCTAAGTTTGTTAATGTTTCAAGTTGCCTTAAAATTTTATATTCGCCAACACCGGCCTGTGCCAGATTGGTTACGTTATGATCTTTTTCCAAAAGATTTGGCCATCCGATTAACTCAGGATATTTTACAGTCCAGTCTGCTGCAAAACTATCGCCTATAATTAAAATATTCATTAGGTGAACTCAACTTTGTTTTTATGAAAGAATAGTCCATAAACTAGCGCAATTACAGCCAACACCATAATTGTAATAAACCCTGGACGTGCTAGTAACTGATCCATGGTATATAATGCGTTAACTTGTTTAGTTAGTGCTTCAATCTTGTCCGCTAGTATAAATCCAATAACCAATGCCGGACGACTAAACTTGTATTTTCTAAGTACGAGTCCTAGAACTGTAAAAATTGCTAACATAGCGTAGTCTTCCCAGCCTCCTGTGTACTGCACACTGGCCCACACAATTGTTGCCAGGATGGGCCAAAAGAAATACTTAAATGGCATTTGCGTCATCATGGTTAACCAACGTATAGTTAACAATGCTAGTGGAAATGTTAGCACAAGTGCCCACATATAACCAGCAGTTAGACTCTCAAAAAACTGTTTGTCGTCAAGCAAGCTAACGGATCCTAGTTCAAATCCCAAATACGCAAACAATCCTAACACAACCGCAGCAAATGGTGCGCCTGGGATTCCAAATAATACTGTAGGCAAGTATGCTGTTGCTTTGTGTGCATTGTTAGCACCTTCTGCACCAATTACACCTTTGATGTTGCCCTTGCCAAACGGAATCTTTTCGTTCTTGCAAGTAGCAGTTGTTTGTGCATATGCCATCCAGTCTGCAATATTGCCGCCCAACCCAGGCAATGCGCCAATCACAGCACCAACGGCACCACCGCGTAGTCCTAACCAACGATGCTGCCAACTATCCTTAATGCCGTCCCATACTTGTCCCCACTGTGTTCTGGGTGTAAGCGGAGTGGGCTTTCCGTGATTGCGCAAGCCTTCGATAAGTTCTGGAAATGCTAGTAATCCTGACAGCAATGCCATCATCTGAATACCGTCTTCTAAATAAAACCATCCGCCGGTCCAGCGTGCGGCATTTGTTTCTGGATCTGTTCCGACTAGCCCTAAAAATACACCTAGTGCAATAGCAACAATGCCACGGAACCAATATTGGCTGTTTAAGAATACAATACAAGTCAGTGCTAATACCATTAGTGCAAAAATCTCAGGAATACCCAGTATCATCATTAAACTGCCATAATAGGGCAGCATGTAAAATACAATTATTCCCCAGAGTAATCCATTAACAGTACTTGTAGTAATGGCAGCACTTAGAGCATAAGCACCGCGTCCTTGTCGTGCTAGAGGGAATCCGTCGATCATTGTAGCGGCACTTCCGTTTGCGCCCGGAATATTCATTACAACACTAGCAAACGAATCGCCAATGGCACTTGACGCCACCAGAGCCGTAGTGAATACCACACCCGCATACGGATCACCGTATTGAAAGATGCCTATGAATGAAAATACTGTGATTAGTCCGGTAGTAGCACCAGCAACAGGAATAATACCTATTACTAGTCCATATACGATACCAGCCACTAACCATAAAATGTGATCAGGGGACATAATTTCCTATTATAGCATATGTTTGTATATTAAGCAATCGCTATTAGGAATCTTTTGTCAAAGAAACAAACAACACTCGTTGTTTAAGGATATTTAGTTCTGCTTTTCAAACACAAAATATAAACGCTCGCCGTTTAATAGATTTTGAGTTTTTTCTTGTGTTGTGTCTGTTCTAAGTTGTTGCACACGGCAGTTTAGCGCATGTGCTGTGTTTAATATAAATGCTGTATCCCAGTCAAAAAAATCAATCCATTTGCTTTCTCTAGCACCGTGTTGAATACCCGGATTGACACGAAATACAATTATTCCGCCGGGCTTTGTTAGACTCACTACTTTTTGTACTTCTTGAAAAATTTTATCTGCTGTGCCAAAGTTAATACTTCCTAAACAGATAACAACATCATATTTAATGTCCGTTTCATAATCTAGTATGTGTGTCTTAACATCGGCACGATCGTTAAATGGATCAATACCAATTAGATTTTGTATTTTACCTTTAAATTCGTTATACCCACATCCGGCATCCAATACTGCGGCTGGATTAATCGCGTTAACCTGATCAATGATACTCAAACCACTGTATTTGTATTTTTTTGTTTCCGGTTGCCACACACGAGAAAAGTATTGTTCTAATACGGCTTCATCAACCTGATGTGTAAGTGTTACGAGATCATTTGATATTTCTTCTAGAGCAACGTCAAATTCGCCAGCAATAGCGTTAGCAAACGTGTTTTTGTCTAGCAGTAGTTGAGGACTCTGCTTGATCATTTCACTTAGTTTATTAAATATTTTTCTATTCACGGTTTTACCACTGCTACTAAAATGTCGTCCCAGGTTTTTATTTCTGGAATGGTATCATGTGCAATACCAAATGTTTCTGAGACCCAAACCATATCGAAATATTGCCAAGTAACTCGCATATCACATCCAAATTTTAGTATTGCTTTATTCTGCGCTACAATTTCTGCAAGCATGCCGGTGTGATCTTTGTATACATCATAGTTTGGATATTTAATTTGAAAACCACCTGCTTCGTGCCACCATGCTTGACTTGATAAATCAGGACGATATACTAGCATCAGCCAATCGCCGGTGCTGCATATCGTGTTGTATACGTCATTTAATTTATATGCCCAGTCGTGACTTTTGACAATTTGTGTACCGGCTGCGGGATCGGTCCAAGCACTGTCAATCATGTCTAATTTAAGTTCCGCTGGAAATTCCATGCCTCGACCAAAATAAGCACCTAAATGACCGGTGTATGCATGATGATCGTATGTGCGTTCGGGTGTTCGATCTGTGCTGTTAAATCCGGGAAGTGATTCTAATACCTGGGCAATACCACTCCAGCGCGATCCAGGAACGCCTGTGAAGAATAAACGATCGGGCAAATTCATAACATTATGTATCTAAGATAAATTTAAAGACATAATTTTTGAATAGTAAAGCCAAGTATTTAGTGCTAAAAAATTTTCAATAACTGTGCTGTAATATCACCGCAAACAACCACTTAAATAATTTTAAGTCAATAAGGGAGACATATGGCTAGAAACAAAAGATTACGTAAAGAAGAAAACACTATTAACTTTAATACAGCATTAAAAACATCACTTAGACAAACAGAGTTAATCCCAAAAAGTTTAAATCAGGAGAACTACATTTGCAGTTTACTTGATCACAACACAGACATCGTTATTGCTTATGGCCCAGCAGGCACAGGCAAAACATACCTAGCAATGCAAGCAGCAATCCGTTGCTTGAGATCCGGCAAATGCGAACGCATTGTTCTTACAAGACCAGCAATCGGCGTTGAAGACGAACAACACGGCTTTCTACCAGGAACATTAGAAGAAAAGATGGCCCCTTGGACACGCCCATTACTAGATGTGCTACGCGAATACTATTCAGCACAAGAAATCACAAGAATGCTAGAAGAACAGATCGTGGAAGTTGCCCCACTAGCATTTATGAGAGGAAGAACGTTCAAAAATAGTTGGATCATCGGCGACGAAATGCAAAATGCTACACCGGGTCAAATGAAAATGCTACTAACACGCATCGGCGAGGGTAGCAAAATCGTTGTAACCGGCGATGTTGAACAAACAGATCGTAAAAAGGATCAAAATGGTCTTATTGATCTATGTGCCCGACTCCAAGAATCAGTAAACGGTTTTAGTGTATGTAAATTATCAGTAAAGGATATTCAAAGACACAGAATCATTGATACAGTATTGAACATTTATCAAGACTGAACGATAATTTCGTAAACTTCCTTCCAGTTTTGCACACGACGCACGTTATCACTTACATGATCGGCGTTGTGATCGTGTTCCATTAGCAGTGGGGTTAGACCCATCTCGTGTCCAAGGTCTGCATTTTCTGGCTTGTCTTCGACCCAGAAACAACCAGTATCACGATAAAATTCTAGGGCTTCGTCCTTGTCTGCGCCAGTGTCTAAGTATACATATTTTTCAAACACAGTATCTCCAAACAGTTCACGCAAGTTCTTTGTGCGCAAGTGCTGAGAATATTCATCATCACTAAGTGAACTAATCACGTGAAACACATACCCGTGTTCTTGATGCAATTTCTTTACATAATGAATAGCATCTTTGTGTGGTGGCAATTTACGAATCCATGCTGATTCATTAAACATCTTAGCAAGACGCTTGCCATCTTCGGTTGCATATCGAATTGCTACCGAATATCCGTTTGGATCTTTAAGTTCATAGCCGTGGCGTTTCATCCATTGATCAAACGCATAGATCCAGTCCAACAAAACACCATCAGCATCAACTAGTATTAATTTTTCTTTTAACATATATGTTATTATATAATAGCTCGTATTGGATGTCAATAAATAATCGCATGAATGTTCTACTGTTAACGCCAGATCGGGTTGGATCTACTTTATTACAACGTGTGTTAACTATCTACATGCTCAGGCAAGGATTTGACAAACCAGTTATTAATTTACACGAATTAACTAATGGCCTAGAAAAATATATTAATCCTACTCTCAATCAAGAGGTGTTAGGGAAACCACGAGGCACCGATTGGGGTTACTATCAAAGTTTAGAAGAAATAACGGAACTATTAAAATCAGTTGATCACTATAAAACCAGTAGATTAGCACATTATCATATTGAAAGAAGAAAAGATAGTATCGCTGATCAGATTAAATTTTATGAATATCTCAATAAAGACTTTTATGTTATTAGTTGTAGAAGAAAAAATTTACTAGAACATGCGTTAAGTTGGATTATCAACGATCACAGTAAACACTTAAATATATATGATCTAAAAGAAAAATTTCAAGTATTCGATGATATTTACAAAAACGGCATTATTGCCTCCAAAGAACGCCTAATATCACACCTTGATCGATATAAAAAATATATCAACTGGTCAGACACATATTTTGGTATACAATCATATTTCAACTACGAAGACTCTATTAATAATTTGGAAGAATACATCTTAAACCTAGATTTTATGAAAAATACTCCGGAAAATTCATGGCATGAAATGTTTGGAATTGAGTTTGACACTTGGAATCAAACACACAAAGTTGTATCCGAGTTGCCTTTTCATCACGGCACCGAGAATATCACTCCATTACTATTAGATAAAGAACACTGGGATGCTATTAAAGACCCATCCTGGCGCGAAGATATTTATTACGAACCAACCATTAACAACATTAAAGAATCGCATATTAAAAATGATTTACACATATTAGGAAACTTACAAACATACCAAACCAGCAAAGAAATTATTAACTTCTTAGATCAAAATTTAAAAATTTATAAAAAAACTTCTCAATCTATCAATGATTTAATAACAAATGGATTTCTAGTTACAGGTATTCCAATTAAGTTGCAAACTTTTAATGAAAAGAAAAAGATTATTAAAAACTTTGATCAGTGTATTAAGTGGTATAATGAATGGGTTAACGCAAATAATTTTGGTGAAGAATATAATGAAGAATGCACCCACGCTAGTCTAGAAGAACAAAAATTAAATCAATTTGGGAATTATTTGACTCACAAAATTTCTGGTAGTTAGAATATCATAATGATGTCCGTCTCTTGCAATATCAATTCTATCTAACATTATTGAATTTTTTATCATTTCATAAAATGCAATAACAGAGCCTAGAAATGTTTTATCTGGTGAAAACTTTTTTTCTAGTTCTATTTTAAATATATCATCTAAACCATTGTACCATTCCTGGGTAATTTCTATTTCACCCCAGGATTCGTCTTTGATATTATTCCAGGATAATTCTAAATCTTGTTTGGTAGGGGAGAAAAATCCAGGTATAAACGAATGTATAATTTGTTTTTTATCCTTCAAGGGCATAAAAATATCTGAAAATTCATCGAAGTTATCCTGAAAACTTATATCATTAATATCAAAGTGTAATCTGCGTTCCTCGTCGGATAGAAAAGTATTATTTAATTCTCTTCGGTGCAAGTAACTATAATGAATTATAATATTTTTTGGATCGATAATGTTAATGACATTCTGTACTTTTCTATAAATCCATCGGTTACTAGCACCATCCATGCTAACGTTAATACAACGACGCCCTGTTTCATTTTCTAGAATGTTGACCCACGTGTGCTCAATTGGACTACCAATGCCGACAGTAAAACTATCACCAAAGCACCATATACATTCTTTTAGATCATTGATACTTTCTGGCCATTCTGCATCTCGGAATCCGCGAGAGTTATATTCATATGTTATTTGATATGGATAATTTTTAAAGTGCTTTTTGTTAAAACATTTTTCTGGACTATCAATTCCAGAATAAATCCACCGTTGATTTATTCTGGAAGGTAATACAAAATCAGGTAATATCATTCAAACATTTTTAAAATATTTTGTTTAGCAAACGTGTTTGATCTCATAGTACCAAGATCAAACTCGCCGTTAGTATAACTGCATTCGCCAATCATTAGATCTTTGTGATCTTTGAAATCTAGCGGTGCCATATAAGATCCACGCTTGTTGCCAACAGACGGAATCAAGATTCGATTTTTGGTGTTTCTAAAATAGAACGCAATCAACTCGCTAGTTTTAATCAGTCGAAGTTTTGCTGTGCTGCGCCCTGCTGGGTTTAAAAATGCGTGTACATCTGCTTTGGTAGCAGATAAGCCAGCCGGCGAATAATCATCTCGCATTAGTTCTATAATGCCGTCTGATGTGCCCTTGGAGGAAATCTTAAGTTCAACACGACGATTATTCACCACAAAATCAAATTGCGGATCGTATCCTTGAGTGATTTCTCCAGGAGCAAGATTATATGCAGCGCAAATCCACGCTTGAATAGCCGATTCTGCATCCTGACTGTGATTGGTTGTAAAATCAACCAATCTTGAAAGATTAACTATCATGCTGTTCAATTTCCACTTCGTATCCGTTGATTCGACCTAGATCTTCGATCATGGTTTTATAATGCTCGTGGTAATATAACCAAACTCTGTCCCAGTTTTTGTCTCCTACCGTTCCATCTTCTAGTCGAAGTTTCAGTACCTTGCGTTCTTTGAAGTCCATGATAACACTGGCAGTAGCCAAGTCTTTGTTCTTTAAATTCTTTTCGACCTTGACAGCTTCATCATACGAACCGTTTGGTTTGCTTGTGTATGTTGCAATAAAATATCTCATCATTATCCTTTTTTAATGGCGGTTAGATCAATTAGTGTTGCGCTTAAATTAATTTCTGGATCCGCTACAAAACTGTGGTTAACAAGACCAGTCCTAATCACTAGAATTGCGGCATCTTTTTGTTCGTTGGTGTCTCCCCATAGATCCAAGTTGTCATACATCCAGCGATATGTTTCTTCCATGTCTTCTGGACGAACACTGGTAGTTAACATTTCGCGTGCTTGACGAATTTTACCTGCTTTGAACAAGTCCACTATTGCTAGTTTATAATCCTGCGAACCACCTTCGTCGCCATTTGGTTTAGTTAGTTGCCCATCTGCAACATTCATCTGACACATGTTTAAGCATTTTCTTAGATCCGGATATGTTGCTTTGACATATGTATCCAGTGTATCTAGCTCAAAATTAATCCCTTCGCTAAGAAGTACGTTAGCCATACGAGCAGTAAACTCAACAATATCCACACGCTCGATATGGAATCCTTGACATCTAGAATGTAAAGCAGGGATAATACGATTTGGATAGTTACAGGTAAGAATAAATCTGGCACTTGCATGATATGTTTCCATTACGCCGCGCAGTGCAGCTTGTCCATTTGGTGAAATATAATCTGCTTCGTCTAATAGCACTACTTTAAATGCACCAAACGGCATTGTGGCTACAAATCCAGTAATTTTTTCTCGAATAGTATCAACAGAGTTTTCACGACTTGCGTTGATTTCAAGCACATCATACTCGTTAACGGCAAGTTCATTAATGAGTATCTTTGCCAGTGTGGTTTTGCCCACACCCGGAGCACCTGAGAACAACAAATGCGGAATAGCACCAGAGTCTATCCAGCCCTGTACTTGTTTACGTTGTGCTTCATCACGAAACACATAGTCCGCTACAGTGCGCGGACGCCACTTTTCAGTCCATAGTTCTTTCATAGTGTGTATTATACTAAGAGTGTTTTAGTTTGTCAACTAATAGTTCTTGCTCCCATTCCTTTTCTGTTGTAAAGACAGGAGCATTTTGATACATTTGATTTATTAGATGTTTGAGAATAAACAATTCTCGCTTATAATGTGCAGCAATAAATCCGTCATTGTAACCAGAGTGTATTTCTAATACAATACGGTACAAGGCCTGTAAAGCCTCAGATCCTTCTTTGGTATGTGGGTGTAACATTACCAGTTGTGTGAATTGTGCATTGAACCTTCGGTACGAGTGCGATCTAATCTAGCCTGTTGAGCACTGCTAAAGGTGTCATCTGTGTGTGGTTCATCGCTGGAAAGTAAAATATCCTTGGCATCAACCCGTCTAACAACGGCTGGCTTTCCTTCCATTTCTACAGCAACTCCACGGGTCCAGCGACCATGATCTACCAAAATAAATTCCCCAACCTTAACATCATGTTGTTCTGGACCCACGGCCACTACCATTGCCCATCGAGGTCTGATGCCAGCAGTAGTTCCGTTATCACCAGGAATAATAATTCCGCCTTCAGTAAATCTTTCGTGAAAGTTCATGTCTGTTACCAGTACATGATCCTTGATTGCACGTAATCCTGTAATTTTATGTGTTACTAGAGTACTCATAATTAAATTTTATTAACGCCCTGTTGGTCTTTTGCTAGCTGTCTGGCAGATTTTAGTGGTTCTTGTTTGATTTCACGAGCTTTTGCTAGAGCTGCTGCTAGACCACCTTTTGCTTTCGATGAATCACCCAGTTCAGTGATGGCTGGCTCAACAACTGGATCAGGTGCGGCTACTTGCTCTGTCGCTGGTTCTGCGGTGTTCTTTGTCTTGGTAATTTTTTGTTCAGGTGCTGTTTGGTTTAATGCGTGTGCATTGCGTGCAGACTGAATACTGGAATATACTGTATCGTCAGTTACTTGATTACCAATTTGTTTACGGTACTGACTTCTTACCTGGCGATTTTTGCTTTCAATTTTCTTGTTTTGACTATCAATAATATCGCCTTTTGCATTGACATTCATATTGCCTACTGCACGAACATCTTCGTTTTGGCTCAGTAGTGCACCAATATCAACCGATTTACCTTTGGCGGTTCTGTATGTTTTTGCCATTATAGCTTCTCCATTATATACGCATATTTAGCGCAAGAATTCTCTAGGATCTAAATCGTAATACATCGAATTTACACGGTGTATTCCAATTAGATATAATACATA
>Ga0208795_1001061_pt1 | contig 12884 bp, 22 predicted proteins | sample CB_VirMetaG_6_FD_184541 | JGI IMG/M metagenome (GOLD analysis project Ga0208795, IMG submission 184541) | Freshwater to marine saline gradient viral communities from Chesapeake Bay - CB_1508_2 Viral MetaG (SPAdes) (version 4) | ecosystem: Environmental > Aquatic > Marine > Coastal | place: USA... | reverse complement strand
ACTACCGAATGAAAAAGCCAAAGCACTCCCAATCTCATGTTTCCTCGCCTATGTTCCAGACTCCCTCGAAGGACTTATTGAACACACAGCAGAGTTGCGTTGGCTCTCTGTTAAAGGTGGCGGCGTGGGTGGTCACTGGAGCGATGTTCGTTCTATCAGTGACATTGCTCCTGGTCCTATTCCCTTCCTTCATACTGTTGATGCTGATATGACAGCATACAGGCAGGGTAAGACTCGCAAGGGTTCCTATGCCGCCTACATGGACATCTCGCATCCTGATATTATTGAGTTCATTCAGATGCGTATTCCAACAGGGGATGTTAATCGTAAGAATCTAAACCTGCATCATGCTGTAAATCTGACTGACGACTTTATGATTGCAGTTATGGATGGTGCAATGTGGGATCTGAAAGATCCTAATCATAATGAAGTAAGAGATAGTATGCCTGCTCGTAAGCTGTGGGAAATGCTGCTTGAAACTCGTTATCGTACTGGTGAGCCATACCTCAACTTCATTGATACTGCGAATCGTTATCTGCCTGAAGCACAAAAGAAACTTGGACTAAAGATTCACGGTTCAAACTTATGTAACGAAATTCATTTGGCAACAAACGATGAACGCACTGCGGTTTGTTGCTTGTCCTCACTTAATCTGGAGATGTATGATGAGTGGAAAGACACATCGTTGGTTCGGGACCTTACGAGATTTTTGGACAATGTCCTTCAGTTCTTCATCGACAACGCACCAGACACAATCTCAAGAGCAAGATACTCAGCCGAAAGAGAAAGATCTCTCGGACTCGGTGCTATGGGATACCACTCCTACCTGCAACGACACTCAATTGCCTTCGAATCTGAAGAGGCACTTGCTGTAAATAAAGAGATCTTCAAGCGCATTCAGAACGACTCAATCCTCGAATCTATGAAGTTGGCTAAAGAGCGTGGTGAAGCACCGGACATGGTTGGCTATGGTGTACGCAATGCACACTTGCTTGCTATCGCACCTAATGCGAACAGTTCTTTGATTGGTGGCACTTCACCATCTATTGAACCGTGGAAAGCAAACGCATTCACCAGTCGTACTCGTGCTGGTTCACATCTAACAAAGAACAAATATCTGGAGGAATTGCTTGAGAAACTTGGCAGGAATGACGACAAGACTTGGTCGTCAATTATCACCAACGGTGGATCCGTTCAACACTTTGACTGGTTGGACGATCAATCAAAGGCAGTGTTTAAGACAGCAATTGAGATTGACCAGGATTGGGTTGTACGCCAAGGTGGAGAACGGCAGAAGTATCTTTGTCAGGGGCAGTCGCTAAACATCTTCTTCCCTGCTGGAGCAACCAAAGCATATCTGCATAAAGTACATATGGATGCTTGGCGTTATGGAACAAAGGGTTTATACTATCTAAGAACCGAAACAAGTAATCGTGCTGAGAATGTTGCACAAAAGATTGAAAGAGAAAGACTAAAAGAATTCGTAGAGGTAAATGAAGATGAATGCCATGCTTGCCACGCCTGAGATTGAAATCTATACAAAGGACAACTGCCCATACTGCGTACAAGCAAAGACTTGGTTGACGCAGCACGGTTTCAGTTACACTGAGAACAAGTTGTACAATGAGGAGCAACTGCTTGCTTTTATGCAGAAGTGTAATGGCGCACGCACCGTTCCTCAGATTATCATCAACAACAAGTTGATTGGTGGTTACAGCGAGTTGATGAAGATTGGTGATAGTCTTGTTAAGAAGCAAGGTGGTGGGTTGATGGAGTTCTCAAAGACCTACAAACCATTCTACTATCCATGGGCAGTAGAGATTACTCAGCGTCATGAGAAAGCACATTGGATTGAAGACGAACTGGATCTGTCTGAAGACGTGACTGACTGGAAGGGTGGTCGTGTTTCTCCTATCGAAAAGGAATACATTACCAACATTCTGCGTCTGTTCACTCAGTCAGATGTTGCTGTTGGTCAAAACTATTATGATCAATTCATTCCGAAGTTTAAGAACAACGAAGTGCGTAACATGCTGGGTTCGTTTGCTGCTCGTGAAGGCATCCATCAGCGTGCCTATGCGTTGTTGAATGAAACACTTGGTCTGCCTGACTCAGAGTATCATGCGTTCCTTGAGTATAAAGAGATGACTGACAAGGTTGACTTCATGATGGATGCTGATCCACATACTCAAAAGGGTCTTGGTCTTGCGCTTGCTAAGACTGTATTCAACGAGGGTGTTGCGTTGTTTGCTTCATTCGTTATGCTGCTCAACTTCCAACGCTTCGGTAAAATGAAGGGCATGGGCAAAGTTGTAGAGTGGTCTATCCGTGACGAATCAATGCATGTTGAAGGCAACTCTAAACTCTTCAAAGCATTCTGTAATGAGCACTCTCGTATTGTTGATGATGAGTTTAAGGCAGACATCTATAAGATGGCAAGACAAGCAGTTAAACTGGAAGACAAGTTTGTAGAACTTGCATATAAGATTGGTGATGTTGAAGGATTGACTCAAGATGAGGTCAAGCAGTATATTCGTTACATTACCGATCGCCGTTTGCTGCAGTTGGGATTGAAACCAAACTTCCATGTGAAGGATAATCCATTACCATGGTTGGAGTGGGTATTGAATGGTGCTGATCATACAAATTTCTTTGAGAATCGAGTAACTGAATATGAAGTTGCAGGTCTTAAAGGGTCTTGGTCAGAAGCATATCAATAATAATAAATAACCATAATAAACCAACGGAGTAAATCTTATGTCTGAAATTGTGTACGAACTCGTATGTGATGCGTGTGGTGCGGATTATCAGATCAATTACATTGATGGCATTGTGAATCATAATGAACCGATGTACTGCCCATTCTGTGGTGCAGATATTGATTTGACTGATGTGGAAGAAGAATCTGAAGTTGAAGATACTGAGTTCTTTGATGAGCTTGACTTCGAAGACGACTGAAGAGTATAATAATCCCTGGACTTTTAATAACAAACCTTTTACATCAGCAGACATCGGTATCTTCGTTGGGTTCGTGTACTGTATTGAATCGTTGATTGATGGGAAACTTTATATTGGTCGAAAGTATTTTTACTCGAAGCGAAAAGCAAAAGGCAAAACACGCCGAGTAAAGAAAGAGTCTGATTGGAAATCGTATTATGGATCAAGCGAAATCCTCAAAGAGCGAGTCAAAGAGTTTGGGCATGAAAGCCACAGACGAATCATACTGTCGTTACACAAAACGGAAGGTGATTGCAATTATGAAGAGGTGCGGCAACAGTTCCTCCATAATGTCCTCGAAGATGAACGATTCCTAAACGAAAATATCAACGGTAAATGGCACCGTAAGCCACAGCATATACTTGAAGGCAGATTATATAATGGAGAATATGAATTATGAGTGAAATGATTAAGTTGTTCGTTGGTTGCGCTCCTAATGGTGAAGACGCTGAATCACAAATGGTGCTTGAGTACACGGCACGCAAGCATTCCTCTCTACCTATTGACATCACATGGATGAAGCACACCACCGATGAAACCAGTCCATGGTATGGATGGGATTCTCGCACTTGGGCAACTCCATTCTCTGGTTTCCGTTGGGGTATTCCTGCTGCTTGTAACTATGAAGGACAAGCAATCTATATGGATTCAGACATGATTATCCTTGCTGATCTCGCCGAACTCTGGAATAATCCATGGAATGATAGAGCAATAATCCAAATGAAAGGTGACTGGCGTACCTGTGTTGCCAAGTGGAATTGTAAAAGAGCGAAGGATGTTTTGTTGCCTTTGAATCGTATGAAACTGATTCCTGACGCACATCAGCGTATGTTTAGAATGGTTCAAGCGAATCCTGAACTTCAGCAGTCATTTGATCGTCAGTGGAACAACTTCGATGGCGAGAATGATCCGCTTGACCAGATTAAGATTCTGCATTATACTGATATGAGTACGCAACCTCACGGCAAGTATGCAACGACTCGTCTTGAAGCAGAGGGTCGTAAGCATTGGTTTGATGGTGAGTTCCGTGCTCATCGTAGACCTGATGTTGAAGCATTGTTTGATAAGTATTATAATGAAGCGATTGCGTCAGGTATGATGGCAACGGATTACTATTCAACTGATCCTAGCACTTGGGTTAAGTATGAAAAAGAATCACAAGCAGGATACACTGCTTCTAATGGATTCGATGTGACAAAAGGACAATAATGAATTATGGACAGTTTCCGTCTGGACCAGTGGTCTTTGCGGCATGTGATGACAAATACTTTCTAGAACACGCACCAGCACTCGTTTATTCTTGCGACAAAGTTGGTAAGGATGTTCACATTCATGTGGTGAATATAACTGAAGAGTGTAGAAAACTCGCAATCACAATGGATGCTAGAACCAAAGTCAACTTCACCATGACTTGGGAAGATGTTGACTTTTCTAATATGGATTCACAATCCCAACGAGCATTCTACGCATCATTACGATTCCTTCGTGCGCCAATGATTCTTGAGTATGCAAGAAGAATGCTGATCGTTGATGTTGATTGTATGATCATGAATGACTTTGATTTCCCAGATAAACCACTAGGATACTTTCCACGTGAATCGCTACCAGGCACAGTTGGTTGGGAGCAAGAAGGCACGAAGGTAGCAGCAGGTGCAGTTTATTATGATGTTGATGCTTGGTCTATTGCGAATGAAGTCAAGGAAGTATTAAAAGAACTTCCATTCCAGTGGTTCAATGATCAGATTGCACTGAATACCGTATTCAGTAAAGTGCCTGATGATATGGTTGAGAAGTTTGACAATCAATTTATGGATTGGGAGTTTGTGAAAGGCACTACAATCTGGACTGGCAAAGGTCCACGCAAGTACGACAATCCAATCTATGTGGCGAAGAAGAAGGAATATACAGAATGCTTACTGTCGTAACATTTAAGTGGGAACCGCTAAAGGGACAACTCGAGTCAATTCCTACGCAAAAAGGTGCATCCAAGGTTGACTATGGATTCGAACATGTACTGCGCCACTACAACATGGTGAAGCGTAATCTACATATTCCATTCAACTATGTACTGATCACGGATCATAAAGAATCAGAACTACCTGAAGACATTCGTCAGTTTGACCTTTGGAATACGCATCGGCAGTTAGGTGGTTGCTACCATCGTCTGTTTACATTTGCACCTGAGTTTGAGGAGTATGTGGGTGAACGATTCGTACAGATGGATCTGGATATGATCATCACAGGTGACATCACTTCATTACTTGACCGAGAAGAGGATTTCGTTTATTATAGAATGAAAGGTCCAGATGGTACAGGTTGGCGTATGAACAACGGTATGTACATGATGAATACTGGCGCACGGTCATTCGTATGGGAAACCTTCAACGAACATCCACGCAGAGCAATGTCTAAGCGTGTTGGCAACGGTACAGATCAGGGTGTCACCAACTCATTGCTAGATTTGGAAAACGAAGCACATTGGACACAGGGCGATCAGATCTATGACATGCGTCAAGACTTTTTGGAAACTGGAAGAAAAGAATTGCCCGAAGATTGTCGTATTGTAATGTGGCCTGGACCACGTGATGCAATCAAGAATCCTGAGTGGGCAGATAATTATCCGTGGATTACTGAGCATTATAAATGAGAATTAAGATTATTGGATCAGGATGGTTTGGTTGCCATCTTGCTTTGTCATTGTTAGAAGATGGTCATGAGGTAGAACTCCACGAGATCGCTGATGGTATCTTTACTGGTGCGTCTGGTAAGATTCCTGCTCGCTTGCATCTTGGTGCACCACATTATCCTCGCTCAATGGTTACACAGCAGGCATGTAAGGATCATCAAACTGACTTCCTCGCCAAGTATGGTAATCTCACTCGTGCTGTTCCAATCAACATCTATGCGATTGCCAACGATCACTCGATGATAGACTTTGGTACATACCATCTTGTACTGAAGAATCAGATTGAGATTCTCACCATTCACGATCCAGCAGAATTTGGATTGCAGAATGTGGAGGGTGCAGTCATGACTGGTGAACGCCATATCGTTATTGACAAGGCAAAGAGATTCTTTGAAGAGAAACTCAAAGATGTATTTGTATTCAATTCGAATGATATGTCTGAAGAGGGTTGGGACTATGTGATTGATTGCACCTTCTGTGCAAACGATGAGTACATGATCGATCGGTTTGAACCTTGCCTTGTGCCATTGCTCGAGGGCGAAGCATACAAGGCAGTTACGATTATGGATGGTCCATTCCCAAGTTTGTATCCATGGAATGAAGACTCCAATCTGCTCAGTCTATCTTCTGCTAAGTACACTCCATTCAGCAAAGAATGTAAGACGTGGGGAGAAGCAAGATTATTACTTGATAATCTATCCAAGGAAGAGATTAAGAAGCAAGCAGATGATATGATCCAAAGTATGGCACACTTCTATCCTCACGTTAATGACTTCAGAGTGGTCGACTATATGCTTTCAATTAGAGCGATGCCATTGTCAGCAGCAGACACTCGACTGGTTCATGTAGTCAAACAATCAGACAAACGCATTCGTATTCGTTCAGGTAAGATTGACGCTGTGATCGAAGCAGAGCGTGAGATTAAGAGAATGATTTATGAGTGATGTGATCATTACTGGTATTCGCAGCAACATCGCTCTGGAGTTTGTCAAACTTCTAAGTGGCGAAACAGTGCATGGTATTCGTGTTGAAGACATCGATGAATATCTTACCGCAGATCGATATGTTTTCTGTCAAGGGTTTCTGGTTCCAAAAAGAGGAACAGACCAAAGTGTAGAAGAACAATACAAATCTGAATATATCAATTACTCCAGTATTGTAGAGGCAGTTGATAAGATTATGTTGATCAATCCAAATGCAAGAGTTTGTATTCTTGGTTCAGAGAGTGGATATAAGGGTTCGTTTGATGACAACTATGCTCATTGGAAAATGAAGATTCACGAATATATTGAGTCTAAAGAATTGAAACCCAATCAACAGTTAGTCGGTATTGCACCAAGTATCGTTGAAGATACTGCAATGACGCAGAATAGAACTGATCTGGATAATCTAAATCGTAGAAGAGAGAATCATCCAATGAAGAGATTCCTGAAATCAGAGGAAGTCGCAAGAATGATTTACACGCTGCTCTACGAACAACCGTATATCAACCGAACAATTATTCGTATGCATGGGGGAGAAGTATGACAGTCCATACTTGTACATTGATGTGGGGAACAGCATGGGAACGATATGGTTCCATTTTTGCAGAAACCTACACAAAGCATTGGGATAAAAGCATTGATCTAACAGTGGTAACAGATAAACCACTAGACTTCCCAAGAGCGAAACAAATTAGTCTGAAGACTTTACCAGACTATGAATACTTCACAAACAAATGGAAACAAATGTATGTGAAGAAAGAGGGTATCCGCCCACAGGATGGATGGAAGTACGATGCGATGAAGTGGATGCCGCAAGCATTTACACCAAAGGCAGTATTGGAAGCAAATAAAAACTGGGTGGATGGAGATATTCTAGTTTGGATGGATGCTGACTGTGAGTTCTATGCAGATGTGAATGAGTCGTGGGTGGAGAAAGTATTGGGTGATGCGGAAGCAGCAACTCTACAGCGACCACCGATTCACTCGGAGATCGGTTTTTATGCCATCAGACTTTCAGAGCGGACGAGAGGAGCGTTATATCGGTTCGCCGACCTATACCTATCCTATGATTTGTTCGACTATCCAGAGTGGCACAGTGCCTATGCCTGGGACATCGCCATGGAGGAGTACGGCATTCAAATTAAGAATCTCAACCCCACCAATCGCTGCGACCACGTTTTCCCCGAATCCGTCCTCGCCGAGAAGATCAACCACAAAAAAGGGCATCGGAAACCAGGAGGCGGATAAGTTATTGATTTTGCAAGAGAAATCCCCTTCTAAATCAAACACTTAGCACCATAGGAAAATTTATGGGGTCATACAAAATTTGTATAAGGAGATTTGCCTTCTAAATCAACAACTTAGGAGGGGGGCATGTAAGTTATTGATTTTATGGCTTTACTTTCGTCGCAGGATCGGATATAATATGTGCATTGATTGAGAGAAAACAACTGAGAGAGGACTATATTATGCTATCACGTCAAACCTGGAACAACTACAATACCTTCACTGGTTACTCACCGAGCAAGTTGCTCGAGATGTACGCTGACATCGACAATCGCAACGGTGTGATCTTCTGGTCAACTTCACCAAATGCTAACAATCCGAATGAGGACATGCTGAACGATTGGTTCGAGATGGATCTGATCACTGAGAAGGAACTGAACATGACCGTCGCTGCTTCGATTGTAGCGAAGGATGCGTTCCTCAGTGCCTACATCCGCAATCACTCTGGTCCAGCTTCTGATGAAGAGAAGTTTGAGATGCGTGCTGCCTTCGGTGAAGGTGAGCGTGTTGTGAATGTACTGACTGGTCGTGTGACTCAGCTTTAATAGGAGAGAGATTATGAGATATTCGTATATGAATTTAATGTTCAAAGACTTGAAAGTGGGCGATCGGTTCTTTGTGAACGGTAATCATTACACCAAGCAAAGTTCTCGGACTGCTATGATGAATCAAATTTTTGAGACAGACAAACCTACTGGACAGTGGTTTTATTTTGGTGGGAAAGAAATTGTGAAGTTATTGTAAGGAGAGAGATTATGATTCGCTTTTTTACTGGTTTTATTTTGATGCTTGGTGCTGTTGGCAGCATCGAAAACGAAAATGCTAGTCTGATGACTGGAATGGCTTTGGTTGCTCTTGGTCTGATTCTGATGGCTTGGACTGTGATTGATGGGACGATGAGTAAGTATGACGCTTGATTCTGTAAAATGGGCTGCTACCATCACGCTGATCGTGTCGGTCGGTCTGAATGGGCTGGGATTGTATCCTCATGGACCAATCGTACAGGTTTTGGGTGGTACGCTCTGGCTCATCGCTTCGCTTAAGATGAAAGACAAGCCATTGATCGTGACTAATGGGTTGATGACTTTGGTTGGTATTCTTGCTTTGGGGTACAGTTACTATGAAGGTTGAAACAGCAGAGTTGATTTTTTTGGTGATTCCAACTATACTTGGATCGTTGTACATTATGTACAGACTTTTTGAATACATTATAGGAGCATAAAATGGCAAAAGCAGCTGGTGGTATTGGTAGTGTTCTTCGTGGACATGTTCTCAATAACAAAAAGACCTCAATTGGTCGTGGTAATGTCAAGTTTTCTTCGATGAATAAATCTAAGAAAGCATCGTTCAAGCGTTATCGTGGACAAGGCTGATGGAAGAAGATTACAAGACTCTTGATGCACAGCATAAGTGTATTGTGATGAAAGAAGAAGTGGAGCAGTTGCGTTCTGAGAACAAAGCACTGCGACAGCAAATTGAAGAAGTTCGCATGGCACTCGTAAAGGTTGAGAGTGCTTGGGTAAATCTTAAAAATGAAATGATGGTGAAGTGATGACAGGTATTGAAATTGCACTTTTGGCGTTTGGCGTTTGGTTGTTTGTGTTGACCTTTTATGTTTGGGTCGGATTGGCATCGAAAGTAGATCTACACCGACAATTTCAAACGAGTCAAAAAGAATATCTTGAAGAAATTATCGAAATGAATCGTAAGCATCTCAAGATTGATATTGAATCATTAGAGCGAAAGGATCAAATCAATTACGATGCACTCGTGAGTGAGATGAATAAGTTCTCTGCGCTGCTGAAATATCTTGATCTTGAAGTTCGTAATTGTGACGAACCTGAAATTGTGAAGAAGGGGAAGAAGTAATGGTTGAAAGAGACGGCGATGGTTATCTGCTCGACATGAATGCATGGACTGAAGAAGTCATGTATGAGATGGCAAAGCAAGATGATTTCCAGCTGACCGAATCTATGGTTGAGCAGATTATGAAGGCACGAGAGTATTATGATGAGAATGCGACTGTGCCGCCGATTCGTAAGTTTGCGAAGTATGCAGGCATGGATCAAAAAGAAATGTTCAAAGAGTGGATGACTGGTCCAATGAAACCGATTACCAAATATGGTGGTCTGCCGAAACCAACTGGGTGCGTGTAATAGGAGAATATATAATGAAGTACACTAAGAAAGAATTGGTGCATCATTTGCACTCTGGTCCTGCGACTGTTACCTTTACTAAGAAGGATGGCGAGAAGCGAGTGATGCATTGTACTCTGGAATCTTCCGTTGTTCCTGTTGTTGAATCAACTGGTACTCGTAAGGTGAACGACGAGGTGCTTGCAGTATGGGATACTGATAAGGCAGCATGGCGTTCTTTCCGTATTGACTCAATTGAAAATGTGAAATATGAATAGTTTGTTTATTGGTTCAATTACAAGATGGTGTTTAGATACACCATTATTCAAGCTTGATGCTGACAATGCTAGTATCTTTGCTGAGTTGGTGAATGAAACCAATCAAAAAAGAGTTAGCGAAAATCCAGCTGATAGTTTTTTTGAAGACTTTGTAATTGAGCCATCATTATGCCCAGAAACGAGCAAGTTATTGCAGTCAATTAGGACCACAATACATAATTACACTGGGATTGAATCCTTTCCTTTGTTTGAATACTGGTCGCACATTCAATATCCAAAAGAAAGCACTGATCTGCATGCACACAATAATGTAGATATGTCTTTTGTGTATTATGTTAATGTTCCCAAAAACAGTGGAGATTTTTGTTTTGTGCTAAACCCACTTGGTTGCGAAATTGCTATACCTCCAATCACACCAATTGAGGGAACACTAATGTTATTTCCTGGGGGAATAACACACAAGGTAACTAAGAATTTATCAAATGAAATAAGAGTATCTGTTGCGGGAAACCTAAGATTATGAGTTTAGAAATTATTGATGACACTGAAACCGTAGAACTTGGTCCATCTGCAGATGGCACCTATGAAGGTGCTATGGGTGGCACCGAATTGATGAACAAAGCACTGTATGAGCGTGTCGATAACGATTTGCTCGATCAGTTCTACATTATTAAGTCTCGAGTGCGTTGGACTGATCCAAAGAAAAAGAATATTCTTTGGCTACACGATACTTGGGATGATCCTGAGTCGCAGCATCTGCGTGATAAAGAGAAGCGTGAGCGTTTTGCTAAGTTGGTGTTTGTATCCAACTATCAGCTACAGACATACAACCTTGCGCACGGTGTTCCGTACAATGAATCAATCGTGCTTAAAAATGCGATCGATCCAATTATGTTGGACCAGCAAAAGGATGATAATGTAGTTCGTTTGATCTATCATACAACTCCGCATCGTGGACTGCAGATTCTGATCCCAGCGTTTGAAGAGATTGCTAAGCATCTTGGTGATAAAGTACACCTGGACATTTACTCCAGCTTTGAAGCGTATGGTTGGAAGGAACGTGATAAGCCATACGAAGATTTGTTTGAGGCAGCTCGTAAGCATCCGAACATGACTTACCATGGTTATCAGCCAAACCATGTTGTTCGTGAAGCACTAAAAAAGGCGCATATCTTTGCCTATCCTAACATTTGGCCAGAGACCAGCTGTATTGCTGCGCTGGAAGCCATGAGTGCTGGTTGTGCTATCGTATGTCCAAACTATGCGGCATTGCCTGAAACGACTGGCAACTTCGCTATGATGTATCAGTTTAATGAGGATGTACAAACACACGCCAATATCTTTGCGAATCAGTTGTTTGGTGCGATTCAGGATATTCGTGATGATAATATGGCCAGAAGATTAGTCTTTCAGAAAAATTGGGTAGATAATTTCTATAACTGGGATCTGCGAGCAGCAGAGTGGACTAACATGTTGAAGGGATTACTATGAACGGCGAACTTCCAATCGAAGTGAAGAAGCGTAAGAAAGTCAAGCGCACTATGACTGCAGAACAGAAGCAGGCAGCTTCTGAGCGTCTTGCAAAGGCGAGAGCTGCACGTGCGGCGAACGCTACACCTGAATACAAAAACATTCATGAGAACGTCCTGAAGCGTGATGAGGACCATCCTCTATCGCTACCGAGCATTCGTGAGGTAATTAAGCATACTCGTGAGAAGATTACCGCTGAAAAGCAAAATCTTCGTATGGGTGACAAGAACGCAACTGCTCGTATTGCTTCGATGGAAGGTTACATTCGCAATCTAAATGCGTATCTAGCCAACGGCGACTATGTTGATATGTTCTATGGTGCTGAACAGCAGCATCGCACTCAGTCTGTTTGTATCGCACCATCTTACAATAAGTATGGCGAGATAAATAGAAGCGTGAATGTATGGTACATGGATCTTGGAATGGTGTGGACTCAGGAGATGGATGCCGAATGGCGTAAAACCAGGGGATACTAATGGCTCAAATACTAGACTTCAATGCAAAAAAAGAACAAAAGGAAGTTGAAGAACTAGAACATGATCTTGAAGATGCCGATGCGATCATTGATGATTTAGTTGATGAGCTGGGCGAGTTGTTTGATTCATATGGAATGGTTGATCGAAATGACAAGATCGCTAAAGATTTCTTTTATGTAATGGAATCTGTTCGATCATTCGTCTATGGATATATGGACATTGAACATCCATTCCATAATGTAATTGACGAAATGGTTGAGTGTTCATATAATGATAAGGCAGATGTGTATAATGTGTACTGGAAGGAGCGTCCGACTGACGAAGGACACATTCAAAAAATACTTGACTTGAGCGAAGAAATAGATTAATATATAATCTCAGCTATATTGAGATATAATACAATGATGATACTTGACTTGAATCAGGTCATGATTTCCAACATGATGATGCAGTTGGCGAATGAACCTGATGTAAATGAAGACCTTGTTCGACACATGGTTCTTAATTCTATT
>Ga0208795_1001060_pt1 | contig 12890 bp, 17 predicted proteins | sample CB_VirMetaG_6_FD_184541 | JGI IMG/M metagenome (GOLD analysis project Ga0208795, IMG submission 184541) | Freshwater to marine saline gradient viral communities from Chesapeake Bay - CB_1508_2 Viral MetaG (SPAdes) (version 4) | ecosystem: Environmental > Aquatic > Marine > Coastal | place: USA... | reverse complement strand
GCATACGTTATGCACCGTCTGGGGTTCCGCCGATGGGCTCAGGATTCACTACTTTACGCCCTTGCGGAGTAAATGTCTGCACTTTCGCGCGTTGCAGGGCTGCATCCACTTCTTCTTTCGATAGACCACTGAACAGGTCGTATTTGTTGCCGAGGTTAAGCTCTGTGCGGTAGTTGTGCAACATACCCAGCTTATCCAGCACTCCCATGCCGAACCGCTGTGCGCCATACAGGTCACGGATCTTGGTCGGGTCGGTCATGTTGAAGTCGTAATAGTCGGTCAGGTACAGGTTGCCCTTATCGTCCACTTTCAACGTACCGCCGCCAATGGATTTGATCGCATCGTTCACGAGACTCAGCTCGTCTGCAGCGGTCATCTTGCTCCGGGATTTCTGATCACTGACCACGCCACGAGAAGACACGCCGGAGGGCAGCGCTGGGTAGTGCTCGTAGTCCACTCCTGCCGTTGGCTTTTCGCTCATAACCGCACGAACTGCCGCACTGCGGAAAATAGGCAACAGATCAGGGCGATAATCTTCGTTGGTCTTGACGTCCACGTTTCTGCGGAACAGCGCGTCGTACACGTTTTCGTACTTCTGTTCCTTGCCTTCCTGCTGCAGATACTCGCCATGCGTGCGTTCCGCGTCCTGTACCGCTTGGTCTTCTGTCATGAACTGGCGGACAAATTCGTCCGTGGACATCTCGCCTTGTTCAGGGCTGCCTTCGGCGCGCTTGACGGGCGGAATACCCATGGCTTCCAAAAGCTCTTGGCGTAAGGCAGGCTGCTGCGCTTGAATCTCTGCCAACTCGGCCTTTGCCGCGTCGCGTGTAGCTTTATCCGCGTAGAAATCTTTCACAGTCATGCGCGCTTTTTCTTCGCGCTTACTTAATTCTTTCAGCGCGTCGCTTACCTTTTCATAGCGCTTTACGGCTTCTTCACCCATTCTCTGAACCATCTTGGGCGCAACCGCCATGCCCATCACCGGCATGTTTTCCATAACCTTCGGAGTCATAACCTCCATAAAGCGACGGAGCTCGGCCTTTGCCTGTCCTTCAGGCATGCCCCGTGGTCCTTGAGCCGTGATCCCTTCTTCACTGACCGCCAATGGATCGCGTACTACATCTCCACCCTCCGCCAAGTTCCGTGGACCTTGGATCGCGGCGAGCAAACGTTGGTACGCGGGCCGCGCGTCGACAGGGCCGCCTTGTGCAAACATAGGCAAAGCAAGCTGTCCTGTACGCTGCAGATAGTCCTGCAAGAACTCAGGCATGTTGTCCATGCTTGGGAAATACGGACGGAAGTTGGGATCCGGTTTGTCCTTAACCAAATACATCTGATCCACGCCTTGGTCTTTCAAGAACTGAAGCAGTTCTGCGCTTGGCGTAGGGTAGAACGGAGTAAATTGTTCAGGCGTTGTCGACGGCGTTGCCGTAGCTTCAGGGGCAGCAAACGTGCCTGTAGATGGCTTGTTTATTACAGTTGGGGCTACACTTGTAGCAGACTTGTCTATTACAGTTGGGGCTTCGTTTGTGGGCGGTGTATTTGTGTTTTGTGTTGAGGCTATCAAGGCCTTATACCGCGGATCTGTCATGTAACCACGGTCATTGACAACATATCGTGAAGGCCTGTCGCCGTACTTCTCGTCGTACCACTGTTTGATAAATGCAGCACGATCTGCGGATACATCCCCACCGTCCGCGAAGCTAAAGCCCGCGAGATTGTATTGTGAGGGGTTGATCGCCGCGGTATAGGCCGTGTTGCGCGCTTGCTGGGCTCGCGTCGCACGGGCTTGGGCCTCTTGTTGAAACGCGTCAAGATCTTCTTGCGTAAAATCAAGTGCCTTGGGCTGTGCCATCGTGAACTCAGCAGGCGGCTTATAGCCAAAGTCACTCGTGCGAGGGCCCGCGTTCCACGCGTTCACACGTTCGTTATATAACTCAACGTCTGTTTTGTACTTGTCCAACGCAGCGTTATACGCCTCCGCTGCGGTCTTGTAGTCTTCGATCTGCTTGTTGTACAGATCCATCTGATCAAGATCCGCCTGCTTATAGCGGAACGGCGAGGTATACCACTCGGGCAACGGCATGTCAGACTCCCATGCGGTTTTTTTTCAGGAAGTCGAGCAACTCTGCTCGCGAAACGTCGCCGCCATTTGCACGCGGAAGTGCGGGAGCGTTTGAGCGTTCTCTGTACCCGCGCAACGCTTCGTCTAAGCCTGCATTGTTACCAGGTCCTTGAGGCGTGAACCGTGGGCGTTCTTGCGGGCGAGACTGCTGCGGTTGTGCAGGGCGCTCAAACTGATAACGGCGATCTTCTCTTTCAGCGGGAGCAAAACGGAAGCCACCTGCACGTGATTCAGGAAGCGCTGGCGTAGGGGCAGGTGTTCCCGGCAACGATGGGTTTGGCGTAGGAGCGGGACGGCCTGCTTTTTGTGTAGGAGTGCCGTGAGTATATAGCCAGCCTTCCGGCATTACTTCAAACGGATTGCCTGCGTTTGTTTCAAAGTATTGTCCGGTAGACGGGTTGTAGACAGTGCCCAAGACCTGTGGGGAAATACATCCCATCGGCCCACATTCATGGGTTTTGAAACCCAATGAAGCGGGATCCGCCATCAAACGATTGTAACCAAGCGCGACCATGGGATCCTTACTTGGGTCGTACTCAGGAACCTTATATCCGTTTTCCGTTTTTGGAAGGGTGCCCGTAGGATTTGGAACGAAAGGAGTTGTATTGATGGGCTCAGGTTTAGGTGCGTTGGGATTAAACGGATATTTGATGTACGGTTCAGCGGTTGCCGAAGGCATGACCGTAAACCCGCCTACGGGTTTATTCAGCTGATTTAAATAGTCTTGGTACTGTGCAGCGGTTCCGACTTGGTTTACGCCCGCTACTGGGCCGCCGTCAGCAAACTGCTGTGGCTGGTTTGCACTGACCTGAAACTTGGGCAACGCAGGCATCATGCTCTTGTCCGCATACTTGCGGATCATGTCCATAAAGTCACCATTTAGACGGGACGTGTCCGGACGGAACGCAGGCGCTTGGCGCACGGGCATTTGCTGCGGTTGGCGGTAGCCATATTGCCGTGGACCTTGGTCAAAGGCCCGGCCTTCACGCATCGCTAAAATCTGAGAGGCAGGCGCCATCGTCGCAACACCTGTACCGGTGCTCGGAGAAACACCCGGCATGTATTCCGTACGAACAGGAGCGTTACCGTCCTGTGCGGAGATCCAACCTTCCGGTACGATGTCCGTGGGCAACGGAGAACCTGTCTGGAACCACTGGCCAGACGTCGGGTTGTAATAATCAGTGACCACTGCCGTGCCGTACAACGCAGGATTGACTTGGCCAAAGCCAATGTCTCCAAGATTGCCACGGTAGTACGAATACGTGTCTTTAGTCGGCGCTTCTGCACCAGGCTTCACGCTGGATTCTGCTTCCGCGTAATACTGAATCGGGGTGACAGGAGCTAGATTGCGGAGCTGTTCTGCAGCCGGTGCATCACTGTCCGGGCCGTAGGCAAGGACCACGTCTTGTTTTTCTACAGGAGCGGGGGCAGGTTCTTCTGGCAATACTTGCCGGATCACGTCCGCATTAATCAGCTTTTTAAGCCAGCTCATCCCAATCTCCCGTCAGTGGTTTACGGGATTTTATGCGCTAATAGTACGTGGGCACAAGCGCACGATCAGAAGGCTCGTCCTCATAATCCGAGTTCAGGGAAATGAAATTACCGGCACGGAATCGCAAGAGGGCCTGAGTCGTACTATCCACCATGTCATCGTGGTCGCCATTCGGAAATGCCGCACACTCCTCCACTAACTCCTGTGCCCAATCCGTGTCCGGAGCCCAGACCATGCCAGACTCCAAGATTGGCGCGACGGCGTGCGCTCGGGACACTTTGTCTTGTCCCGCTCGTCGGCCACCCGGCGAGTACATCGTCACAGGAATGCCCATCTTCCGCAACTCCTGTTGCAGCGTGATCCCTGTTGCTTTGGCCTCGATCAGCACATTGTCAGGATTCCACTCCCGATAATGCTCCTTGGCGATCCGTTTGAGCTCCGGGAAGTCCCAGCGCCCTCGCGTGCAATCCAGCAAAATGACATTGGGTCCCGAATCGGCGTCCGGGAAAAACACGCCCCAGGTCGTGATGACCGAGTAGTCAGCGGTTTCCTTCTTGGAATACGCCGTGTCGTACGACTGGATGATGTACTCCACATACGGCGGTTCGCTGTGTTCCCACTTTTTCCACCACTCGCGCTTGAGGATCGCACCTTCGTCGTTGGTCGGCTGTTGCTGCCACTGGGCATTCCACTTCTGAATCCCAATGGTCATCTTGACGCGTTCAAGCTCGTCAAGGCTCCAGTATTCCGGCCAAAGTGGCGTGTTGCTCGGCAGGATAGCCGGGAATTCCAGGATCTCCCACTGGTCCGCTTTTAAGCTGCCTTGCAACTTGAGCAAGCGTCCAGAAAGGTCGTCGGTTTTCCAGCGGGTGTTAATGATGATGATCGCGCCATTTGGCTGGAGACGCTGACGCGGGCCAGAGGTATACCACTCCCACGTGTTTTCCATCGCCGTCTGCGACACCGCATCCTGTTCGTCCAAGATGTCGTCGAGGATGACTACGTCACCACCACGACCGGTCATCGCACCGCCCTTACCGATGAAGAAGGCTTCCCCACCTTGGTTCGTGTCCCAACGGCCCGCGGCCTTGGAGTCAGCGGACAAGGCCATGTCAGGGAAGAGCTCTTTGTATTTCTCGTCGTCCACGAGGTTACGGATCATACGACCGAAACGCTGGGCAAGTTCAGCGGTGTGCGAACCGACGATGAGCTTGGACTTCGGAAGCTTGCCCATCAAGTAGGCAGGGAACAGGTAGCTTCCCATCTGGGATTTACCATGACGAGGCGGCATCGCGATCATCAGGCGCTTCGTTTTCCCCGCAACCACACGGTCTAACGCTTCCGCGATCTTACGGTGGTGAGCGCCCACTATCATTTCAGGCCAGACGTATTGGCAGAAATCCAAAAAGTTTCCTGTCGCACGCTCACGGGTTTCGATCTGCTGCAGCCGGAGCTGCAGTTTCAGCATCTCTTCCTGAGCTTCCTGCGGTAAGTGAGTGTCTGCTACGCCCATACGCCGGGAATGTACGTCGGCGTATTGTTAATGTCAATCGTTTCAAATTTTGCAGAAATTTTTGGCCAGATTGATTTCAAAAAGGAAGGGGGCCTGTTCCACGTGGAACACCCCCACCCCCTAATACCTGACTAAAGTTGAGGGGCTTTACGTTCAGATCCGTTTGTGTTTGTGTGAAATCGGGCTAAAGCCCCTGCCCGCTCGACATGGGGGCCATTTTCCGTGGTAAGTTGTTGATTTTTAAGGCTTTTTTCCATTTGGGCGGCGGGACTCCGCCCATGTTCCACGCGCCTTGATAATATGTTCCACGATTATGTTCTGGGGCGTTCCACGCGGAAAAGAAAACATGTTTCACGAATAAAAAGATATCCACATAATCCAACATAATCGAAAACGCGGGTTATGTTGCGGGTTTAATAAGGTGCAGCACGCGCACCAGGGCGCAGCTGGACCAGGTCCAGGCGCTGCAGATCACGCACCAGGGACCGCGCACCAGGTTGCAGGTATCACGCTGAGAAGATCAGCCTGGGCGGATCACGCACCAGGGATCACGGCCCAGGGATCAATAGGCGGACCTCGCAGATCGCGCGCGGCACCCCATCGGCGGCGCCTATCGATAAAGCGCACCAGGTCGCACGCACCAGGGACCAGGGACCAGGCGCCAGGCGTATCAGATCCAGGGCCGCGCACCAGGGATCACGGGCCGCGGGCCCTGGGCCTGGTTGCCATGTTTTGGCGGGAAAAGGTGCGGCAGCTGCACCAGGTGCGCGCCAGGTTGCAGCTGGCAAGGTCCAGGGCATGCGATACGGCGGAATTCAGGGGTGCGCTGCAGGGTTGCGGGCAATAAAAAAGCGCCCCTGGGGGCGCTTGTATGGGCCGCAGGGCGGCGTTATTGGATCAGCTGGACCGTTGCTGCGGTGCGTTTGTCGACCGTTCCAGGGCCGCCAGCGCTGCAGCTGCGACGCCTTGCCAGGCGCGCGGATCGATTAGGCGGTTGTTGGCCTTTCCAGGATCCGCCGCCAGGACCTGGCGCGCGTAATAATCCAGGGCCGCAACCACGAATGCGCCGGTAAAAGCGCCGGCGCGGTAATCGTCGCGCATCAGATCCAGGGCGGGATCAAGACTGCGGCGGCTCATGCTGCACCCCCTGACAACCGGCGCAGGAAAAAATGCGCGGTGTCGATCGCGTCGGCCTTGTCGTCGGTGTGGTAGTCAGCGGCAGGATAGATCACGCCACCAGGAAAGGTTCGCACCCGATATTCGCCCCATTCCGCGTCGCGGTAGATTTTCACGGAATCGCCCTGGTGGTTCAGGGATTCAACCAAACGCAAGCGGCTCATGCTGCACCCCCTAGTACGCGGTCCTGCACGCGGGCGGCGTATTCGCGGAAAGCCTCGGGTTTGTCGGTGTAATAGTGCCCCCAGGTGGTGGTGCGCAGATCCCCATGGAAAAAGCGCCAGGTGATCCATTCCCGTTTTCCATGCAGGCCCGATGCCAGGACTACGCCTTCGCCGGTTTCGGGGCTATATTCCAGGTCGATCAGCTGCGCGCCGTTCGGCAGGTATTCAGCGCCATCAGCGCGGAATTGATCCCAGGTTTCAATAGTGCGGTGTTTCATCTTTTCATTCTCCTGTATGAGAGCCCAGGCGGCGGGGTGCCGCCTGGTGCTGGGGATTATGCAACGGCGAGCGGTTGCGGTGCAAATAACTCGGGGCGCGGGTGCACCAGGTCGCGCGGATCGAATTCGACCAGGGCGCGGGTGCTGATTGGCGGGTCCGCCTGGTTCAGGGTGTCAATCATATTATCCAGGTGCAAACGCACGCCGCCGTATCGGTCCGCCTGCAGCGCCGCGGCGTATTCATCGCGCAGGTTTTGCGACTCCAGGGCCTGCAGATCGATATCGTCCCAGGTGCCCAGATCCTGAAAATGGGCCGCCAGGTTGCCGTCCAGGTCGAAAACAAAAAACCCGTTTTCCTCGCACCAACTGGGCACCAGCTGCGCGCCCAGGGCGCCGAGCTCCTGGCGCAGTATGTTTTCAGTTTGCACGCCGACCGAATAACCATCGCTGAACCCGAACAACAAACGCGCCAGGGCCGCCAGGTTTGCGGTTGCGTATTCGGGTGAATGCACAAGCAGGTTATGCTTTTTCGCGGTATGCACCAGGGCCGCGACGGATTCAAGGCCGCCGTTCCAATGTAGGTAAATTGCAGCGCCGCAGGTATTGCCCTGGCGGTCGGTAATTTGAAGGTGTGCACGGTTGCCCATGTTTTCATTCTCCTGTATGTGCTGGCACGGGATGCGCCAGGTCCGGAAAGCATAGGCGCGCCGCGCCAGGATTGCAAACGAAAAAGGCCCGCCAGGTGGCGGGCCCCAAATCACCAGGTCTACAGGCAAACCCTATGCGGCGATTTTCTCGGGCTCAATCGATAGCAGATCCGCGGCGCGCGCCTTCAGCTGGGCGCCAGATCCAAACCAGGCCGACTCCAGGCGGGTATTGTTGGAACGCCCGCGCTCATGGTCGACTAGCTCAGTTACCGCATTAAGCATGCCCCAGCGCGTGCCCTGCACGCCGTCGATATTCGATCCAATGGCGCCGCCCTGGAATAATTCCATTACACGCTTAAATGCGCGCGATTCGCTGATGTCGTTGTTGGAACGGTGCCAGGGTTGCAGCAGATCGCGCAGGAACAAATCCGCCTCCTCGGTGCCCATGGGCAGCTGCGTCATGCGGCGCGTGTTTTCCAGGAACGCATCCCAGGCGCCGCCTACCATGATGCCCAGCTGCGCGCGCACCTGGTCGCGGTCGAATCTCTCCGAATGCAGGATCCGCACGGCGCTTTTTAGGTATGCGGTACTGGTTTCGGCCTCGCCCCTGATGGCACGCCCGCCGGAATATCCACCGACCGCCGCCGTTATAGTGTTATTACAAACGACGCGAATTGCCGTAAATTTTGCGACGGTTGCCATTGTTCCATCATAAGAGGTGCCCAGCAGCAGATAAGGCTTTACCAGGTCGCGATCCAGGACCGGCGCAGCATCGCCGACGCTGGCCAGGGCCCAAACGCGCTTACCATCGGAAAGCGCGCCCGCGGTCTCTATGCGGAACCCGTTGTTATCGACCAGGTCGCGGAAAAAATCCATTACCTGCCCAGGTTGCACCACCTGGTACCCATCCGAAACCACCGCCAGGGGCGCGCCGGTGTCGCTGCGGTGCAAAACCTTACGGTTTGGCCATTCCTGCAGATCACTTGCCGCGGGCGAGTTGTACAGTACCGGCGACTCTAAAACGGTGTAACCCAGGCCCGCCTCGCGGGTCCAGGTATCAATATCGGCATCGGGTGTCAGCGCCTGGCCCAGGCCGTGCCAGGGTGTGGTGCCAATGTATGCGATCGCGTCGCGGCCTGTGGTTTGATCAATCATATGTGCCATTTTTCATTCTCCTGTATGGGTTGCAGCGGCGCGGAATGCGCCGCTGCGGGGCAGTATGCGCAAGTCTATGCGCGTTTGCAAGCGTAGCGGAAAAAGGAACGGATCCGCGACTGGTTGTTGGTGTGATGGGTTTTGCCCAGGTACTGCGCAACCCATTCATGGCGGGTTTCGTAATCAGTAGGACGGCCCGCGCTTTCCAGGTGCGCCACAATGAACGCGCCCAGGTCGCAATCCTCCTCCAGATAAACCCAATCATTCAGCTGATAAGAGTAGGGCGAAATTTTGTCGGCGACGCCGACGGCGTGCAAATCTGCACGCGGTACGCGAACCCATGCATGCCCTGGATCGGTGAATACTTGATATTTCATTTTTTCATTCTCCTGTATGTGTGCGGAATTGCACAAAGCGGAATGTAAACAATAGGGCCCTACAATGCAAGGCCGAGATCCCCCGCCACATGATGGCGCAATAGATACCCTGGCGGCAGGGATGCGGCAAAATCCAGGACCGCATCAGCATCGGACCGCGCGCTTTCCTGGTCGCGGGTTTTGTTCCAGGCCATATATACGCGGCCCTGGCCAGCATAACACCCGCCTTTTTCATTCGACCCTACGCGCTTTTTCTGCGTGCCATGCGCGACAAAAACAACCACATAGTCGCGATCCCCGCGGGCACACAATGGGCGCCCATTCCCGCAGCTGGCGCAAGTAACACCGTCGCGGGTTTCAGCGGGGCAGCGTACAAACTGCACGCCCTGCTCATGCCTGGGCCATGCGGTATCGCTTACCGGCGCCGCGTATACGGCGGGGCATTTTTTGCTGGCACGCGCCGCGCTTTCCACATCATCAAAGCTTGCATTGATCACGGTCTCGCCCGCCTTCCAGGCGTAGCGCGTAGGGTAGGAATTAAAATGCGTATAGGTCCAGGCCTGGCCATTGCGCGGCACGGCGCGCTTAAGCGCTGCGAGGTATTCATCATCAACAACGGGCGTACCTTTCCGGCCTTCGGGTTTCAGCGGGCAGGAATTTGGGCAGGTTCCGAAAGTTTCGGTATTGCCTGCGCGGTAGGTTGTCGCGATCGGTCCGGTTTTTGCGTTACTGGAAACGGCGATGGTCTTTAGCATGGTTTCATTCTCCTGTATGACGGCGCCACCACTAGCGCCAGGGCGAAATGTAAACAATACGCGCCCAGGGTGCAAGCTTTAATTTCGCAATCCTGAAAACAACAGCATTCCGAGAATTCTGCGCAAGCTTCCCACGGTTTCGGCTTGGCGTTCCTCTTGTGATTTGCTGGGCACGGGCGGGATGGGTTTGTGCGCGCGATCCCGTCGGCGCATTTTGTGATACTTGCGGGCCATCTCAGCCCCCCAATAGTTTTGTGCCGATGACGACAAAAATACCGGTCAAGATTGATTCCCACATCACGCGCCCCTCCCATCCTCGGGCCATTCTAGGCCGGTCTTCAGTTCAAAATACGCGTCGGCATATGACGCCCACATCTCGCCCATGGGCACGGTGTATTCATCCCAAATGACGGCGTAAGTTCTGCGCTCTATCGGGAGATAGGCGGTTTCGGGGTTCGACATAATGAACGGGAATTTTTTCCTACTCTTGTCTAGCATGTTGAGCTCCTTTCTTGCTGTATGGTCGCGACAGTAGTTGTCGCACGATCAAATTACTCGACAGGCTCGCCCCCTGTCAACAGGTGGCGGACAATATGCCATTGCACGCCCTTTTTCAGCCAACGCCCGAGCGGTGGCGTATCGGTTCCAAGCATCATCAAATCCTCAGCCTGCCAGCCCTCATACAACAAAATTTCGGACTGGCCCTTGCTGATATGCTTGTTGTGTTCTACCAGAAAATAGGTCGGGCACCCGAGCTCGGCATGCTTAAGATGAAACGCTATCTGGTGCGGGCTCATCCGAATCTTCTTCCCGCTCTTCACCACCTTCAGTTCCACCATCACGAACATTCGATCCTTCCGAAACGCTATCAGGCAGTCCGGGATACCTAAGTTCACGCGGCTTTCGATCCGAGTGATCAGGCAATCCGGCAGATTGTCCTTCAGCCTCTTGTACAACAGGGTTTCCGGGTTCGCTGGCATCCTCAATAATCTCCGCTTCGGCTTCCAAAATAACGCGCGGCGGTGGTCCGCCGTACAACTTCTGCAGTTCGGCAAGCTTGGCCTGCACCTCTTCTTTGCTCATCGAATCGATCGTGCCTACACGGATTTCCTTTCGATCAACATAAATCGTTCCCAACGCCTGCCCGCGTCGGTATTCAGCCTGCACGGCAGCGCCATAGTTCCCGGCCTGAAAAGCGGCATCACGAATCTTCTGCAGGTCGCGCATATGCCGGTCAAAGGTGGTGCCGTATTTCTCCGCCAGTTCCGCACGGAATTCCTGAATGGCAGCGACAACATGCGGCGCATGGTCAGGATTGGTCAACCGGCTGGCAATGCTGCTCGCGCTCTTCGGGGAAAAGCCTGCACGGATGGCGGCTTCCTTCATCGTGATTTGCCCGTCGTTGCTGACGTATTCCTTCACGAACGCCCATTCGCGCGCAGTCAGGGTTTTCTTTTGCTGCTTCAGCGGCGCAACAGGTTTGTTCAACCGTTTCTTCAGCTTGTCCGGCATCACCGGCGGGACATTCCAAACGTCTTTTCTGCCCATCAGCCGCTTAACCTCCTGCAAACGTAAGTGTCCGAGTATTTGTTCAACCGCCGAACGGTAAACAAGGCCCACGGGGCCTTTTCGGATTTGTACCACGCAATCGCTGAACGGACATGCGGAACGTCGTCCGGGTCATCAATGAAAAAGTAATCGTTGCGGCCCATGTCGTCCAACGGAAAAACGTCCCGGTACCACGCTGCGCCCCGTTTCCTTTCGTAGCTAAACTGCACCGGCGGGTGCTGGACCAGATCCAGCGGCTTGTCGTACTGGACAGGCATCAGAGAGTCCTCCGGCAAATACAAGTGTTCGCGTCCGGCCCTTTCTCAATTTCAAACTTGATTACGGGAAATTCCCGTTGGCCCGGTCGGTTCAGCAACTCTGGGGTTCGCTTTTCTACCTGCCGGTAAATGCAGGAACGGATTGCGGGCACAATGCTGCGCGGGAAAACAAAGAAATCACCCACCTCGAGGTCGCCGATCGGGTACACGTTCTTCCGCTCGCCATACTTCACAAAGTATTCACGCGGCATCACATCACCCTCCGGCAATACCACTCCGATCCCGTAGCGTCCAAACGGACAGTGAACTTCACCGCCGGGTGGCGTTGGCTATACAGGGATGCTGCGGATCGGGCACGGGCGGCATCGCCTGCCGTTTCCATGCGGAAGTAGTCACCGATCAGCATCAGCTTGAACGGATACCGGGAGATCCTTCCCCGCAGGCGCACCACATGCTCTTTCGGCTTGATGCCGGGCATGGTTACTTCGACGTCTTTTGCTCTGCTCATCTTTCTACGCTCCTATTCGTTATGTAAGTAATGTACCGGCAGCCCTCCAGAAGTGCAAGCCCAGTTCTATATATTGTTTTCGTTTGGTTTTTTACGCATTAATGCGTAAACAATAAATCGCGCGCGATCCCCGTAAAAATAACCCTATTGTTTTTGTTTCTTACGTCTATAGCCGTAAGGTTAACGTTTCCCTGTAATGTCCTAACCCCTTGTCCTGTATACGTTATCTGTCCTTTATCAACCAACATTACGTCTATTGTTTACAGAATGTCTTTATTCTGATGATGCATAAAAAACCAAACGAAAACAATATATAGTCCAAAACGCATTACGTCTATTTGCACAAAATTTAGGCAACCTGACCCTTGATCCATGGTCCATGATCAACTCTCCCCTCGACACCCCCCACCCATCGCCCTCCCCAATCAATGTTAACAATACCATCGAAACAAACGATGACCCTACCTATTGTTAACGTTAACAATATGGTATAATTGGGGTTGAATCCCAAACGTGGATTCATCGAGGTTCACGGACCTCGAGTTCTTTAACGACATACAGGAGAAAGCATGAAAGCAACCGTATGGGTTGACCGCGACGACGCGGGCTGGACGGTCACGCATTCGTTCGAGGACGACAGTCAGGGTGGCGACACCTTCGAGGCGTGTAGTGATCGAGGTGCGGCGTTGAAAGAGGGCAGGGCTCGAGCCCAGTTCCTTTTGGCCCGTGAACCACGGATCACCGAGGTGGATCTTCGGGTCTGGAAAGTCCGCGATCTCAAGCAGGAAACCGTAGCCGTGTACCGGCGTTGACCATTGACCCCCGTTCGACCTCGAGCGGGGGTTTTTCTTTGACCTGATCCGCATTGCCGCCC
>Ga0208795_1001059_pt1 | contig 12898 bp, 16 predicted proteins | sample CB_VirMetaG_6_FD_184541 | JGI IMG/M metagenome (GOLD analysis project Ga0208795, IMG submission 184541) | Freshwater to marine saline gradient viral communities from Chesapeake Bay - CB_1508_2 Viral MetaG (SPAdes) (version 4) | ecosystem: Environmental > Aquatic > Marine > Coastal | place: USA... | reverse complement strand
TGGTTTTATCCTAGTGCTACATCTAACTTTGTAGATAGAATGGTGTGCTATAATTACCAAGAACAAGTATGGACGACAGGCTCTTTAGCAAGAACTTCTTATACAGATAAAGTTATTTTTGATAAGCCCTACGCTACTAAATTTACCTCTAATAGTACACCTACCTATCCTGTTGTAAATGGAATTAGTGCTTCTCAAGGATCTAGTGTTTATTATGCACAAGAAACAGGAGTCAATGAAGTAGCTTACAATGGTGCTATTACAGCTATTCCAGCCTATATTGAATCAGGAGATTTTGATTTAGATGTAGATGGTAATGGAGGAGAATACTTTATTAAAATGAGAAGATTTATACCTGATTTTAAAGTATTAGATGGTAATGCTAAAATAACATTAAGTTTAAGAGATTACCCATCTAACACAGCAGTTCCTACGTCATTTACAATAGATGCTAATACCACTAAAGTAGACACAAGAATAAGAGCTAGATTAGCAGCACTTAAAATTGAAAATACAGCAGTTAATGAAAATTGGAGATTAGGATTATTTAGATTTGATTTTCAACCAGACGGTAGAAGATAATGGCAAAAATTACAGCATATATACCAGAACCAAAAGTAGAATACCAAGTAGAAAACCAAAGACAAATTGTAGCTGCTTTAGATACAATTAAGAATCAATTAAATTTTTCTTTTCAAGAAGAATTAAAACAAGAATTAGAACGATTAACTTGGTATATGATACCAGGGAGTAAATGCTAATGTCTTGTAATAATGTAAACACAACAGGATCAACAACTCCATCCTCTGCTGAAATAGATTTTTATCTTGCGGTAGCAAAAGGAGATTTTACTGGTTATTCTAATGTAAGTAAATTTGGATATAACCCAACTGTTGGATCTGGTAATTATGAAAGTATTTGGGAAGGCTCTAATGCTTATCCTTGGATGAGTGCAGCAGACCAATTAGAAGTTTTAAGCTCCGATACAGATGATACATCAGCTGGAACGGGAGCAAGAACAGTTGAACTACAAGGTTTAGATTCTAGTTGGAATGTATTAACAGAGACAGTAACTATGAATGGTACAAGTGCTGTTACAACTACTGGATCTTTTTTAAGAATCTTTAGAGCAAGAGTAGTGACCGCTGGAAGTTCTGGAAGAAATGAAGGAACCATTACTATCCGAGATCAAGATACTTCTACTACAAGGGCGTTGATTACAAATGGTGCAACAGATGGAAATGGTCAAACATTAATGGCCGTATACACTATACCTGCAGGAAAAACAGGATATATTATAAATATAAATGTATCTTCTGCCAAAGATCAAGAACAAACATATAGGTTAATGTCTAGAGATAATACAGTTGCAAACGCAGCATGGAACGTAAAAGAATTTTTAACAGGTAGAGGTGGATTTTCAGATTGGAAAAAATACGCTATAAACAAAGCAACAGAAAAAACAGATTTAGATTTTCAAGTTATATCTAATTCTACATCATCAGCAGCAGGAGGTTTTGAGTTAATACTCATTGATAATTAATGGCTAATTTTTATAAAAACGCATTCTATGATCCAAATACTACTGCCGCTGTGACAGTATATAGTTGTCCATCTAATTCAAGAGCAATTATTCAAAATATACAAATTACCAATGAAGGTGGATCAAAAATATTACAAGCTAGTATTAATGATGCTTCAGCATCTACTGTTTATCAAATAGCTTATGCTTCTATCTCAGGACCTACTATTTGCAATTTAGCAACAGGACCTGTAGTACTAGAAGAAAGCGATTCTTTACGTTTACAATGTAATACTACTACTGCAGTGTCTGGAGTAGTGTCTATTTTAGAAATGAATAGGTCAGATCAAAATGGCTAAAAAATCTAAATTAGGTGTAAGTGAAATTATTAAACGTAATAGAATAAAAAGACCTGGAAGGCATAGTAAACAACATAAAGGAAAGAAAAAATCAGAACGTGGACAAGGTCACCCAAATTAGACTAGACAAACGTGTATAAAAAGATTATATAAATTGTATGACTGATGATTTAAAATTAGAAGACCAATATATAAAAGGTTATGAAATTATAGACGGTAAAGAAGTACCTATTATTAAATGTCCTACTAAAGTAACTATTAAAAATAAAATTACAGGAACTGTTTATGCTTCTGAAGCAGAAGCGTTAGCAGATGTACAAGATCCTAATACTTCTACGAAACAAGAAGATATTGCTAAAGATGTTGCTGTAACGGTAGCTCATTTAAGTTTATTTGGCGAAACAAAATAATTTATGCAACCTAGAGGAGGAACAGAACTCCAATTTGAGTTTCTACGAAGTAGAGTAGATGCTAAGTTATTAGATAACTTTCAAATATGTACTTCTATTCCTGGTAAAGTACCTTTAGATCCTAATAAAATTAATATTCTTTGGCAAAAGAATTCTTATGATCAACCTAATTTACAAGAGTTTTTTGGTAATCCAGAACGGCATAAAGAATATGATTGGTATGTATTTAATTCACATTGGAATTACGAAAAGTTTAGATATTATTTTAAAATACCAGAAGATCGTTCTATGGTTATTAAGAATGGTTGTACTAACTTCCCTACCTTTAAACCTTATAAAAAAGGTGACCCGATTAAATTAATTTATCATCCCACTCCTTGGAGAGGTTTAAACGTGATTCTTGCAGCAATGCAATTGATTAAAAATCCTTTAATCACACTAGATGTTTATAGTAGTTGCGATGTCTATGGATCTGATTTTAAAAAAGCTAATGACCATCAGTATACAGAATTATATGAGCAAGCAAGACAGTTACCTAATGTAAATTATATAGGATATAAACCGAATGAATATATCTTAGAGCATATTCAAGATTATCAAATATTTGCTTACCCTAATATATGGGAAGAAACATTTTGTATCTCTGCTGTAGAGGCGATGTCCGCGGGTCTACATGTAGTGACCACGAACCACGGTGCTTTATTTGAAACATGTGCTGAATGGCCAGTCTATGTAAACTATGTAAGTGATTACAAAAAACTCGCACAATCTTTTGCTTATGCTATAGAAGCAGCAGCTAATTATTTACATGAACCTCATATTCAAGAACATTTACAAGAGCAACAAAAATTTTACCAAAGGTTTTATAATTGGGATAAAAAAGCTCATGAGTGGACTAGTTTTTTAACAGGAGCTTTGCATGCAAGACGCAAGTAAACCTATTTGGTTTAATACTACCACTACAGAAAAAGAATACTCTATTATGGTATGTACTCCTGTTCATTCAGAAGTATCTATACATTATACGCAAGCATTATTAGAATTTCAAAAATATTGTTTTTTACATAAGATTAAAGTTTCTTTTCAATTAATGAAATCTTCTTTAGTGACCCAAGGAAGAAATTTATGTGTTGCTGCTTTTTTAGATAGTGGTATGACTCATATGTTGTTTATTGATTCGGATATAGATTTTCAACCTAAGTCTATTATTAAAATGATTGAAGCAGATAAAGAACTTATTTCTATTCCTTATCCATTAAAAAGTTTTAATTCAGAAAAAGTCTTTCAATTAATGCAAGATAAACAAATTACTAAAGCCTCTCAAATTGAAAAAGGAGCTTTACTTTATCCCTTAAAATTACCTGATATGGACAATATTATTATGGACAAAGGAATTATAGAAGTAAGCCATGTTCCTACAGGATGTATGTTAATTAAACGTTCTTTATTTGATAAAATGATCAAACACTATCCTGATTATAATATTAAACAACCTTCTGTCATTAATGGTGAATTAGTAGATAAACCTAATCTATGGAATTTCTTTGACACTTGGTTTGATAAAGAAACACATACTTATTTAGGGGAAGATTTTGCGTTTTGTAAACGTTGGACAGATATGGGTGGTAAATGCTACGCTTTAGTTACGGATTATATATCCCATATTGGTGAATATTCTTACTGTGGAAGATTAGAAGACGAATTCGTTAAAATCCCTTGATATTGATATCTGTCGTTATACAAGCTAAAATAACATAATTAACTAGTTAGAAAATTAATTATGGATCCATTTACAATTGCGCTAGCTACATTTGGCGTACAAAAATTACGAGGAAAATCTACAGGTAGGGCATTACGAGATGCTGCTTTACTTGCAACAGGATCCCAACTTCTGGGATCTACAGCTTTTGGACAAAATTTAGGGTTACAATCATTTGGTTCTGGAGCAGGACAATTAAGTAGTTTTAGTCAAACAGGAATAGGAAGTTTATTTGCTGGAGCCCCAACACCACCACCAACTGATTTAATTGCTACGAACGCGCCTGTAGGTAGTTCTGTAGGAGTACAAGATGCATTAACAGGAAATATACCAGTAAGCGGAGGTTCTTCTTTAGTAGGAACGTATCAAGCACCACCATCAACTTTTTTAGATAAAGCAGGAGCATTATACGGTAAGTTAGGCACAGCAGAAAAACTTGGATTAGGAGTTGCTGGAGCTTCTTTATTAGCTGGGGATGAAGAGCCAATGGAACCTCTTCCAGGAACTAGACCAGAAGATTACGCAGCAGCAAGAGCAGAAGCAGATAAGCAAGTAGGTGGCATGACATCTAATGTAGGTACGATGCCAACTTATTCTGGATCTCCTTATAACTATTCTTCTAATTATTACAGATTTAATCAAGGCGGTATTGTGGATGCATTACCAAGATTTAACACTGGAGGCATTAACTATATGCCTTCTAAACAAACCCATGATGAAAATGATGTGCATAATTATGTAAGAGCACAGGGTTATGTAGAAGACGGTTCTGGAAACGGAGATAAAGATGAAGATACTATTTTAGCACAATTAGCAGATGGTGAATTTGTTTCTAGAGCAGATGCTATTTTAGGAGCTGGTATTATGGAGGGAGCATCTCCTTCTAGTATGAAAGATATGAGAAAAAAGGGAGCAGCATTCTTTTATGATCAACAAGCTAAATTTAAAAGAGTGTACGATTTATTAAATGCAAGCAGAAAAGATAATTAAACATAATATAGAAGTTTTACCTATTTCTCCTACCCAAGTAGAAGAAGTATGGAATCTAGTTCATTTTATGATAGCAGAAGCAATTAAATATAGTGGTAACTATGCAGAAGCCAAGCATATTAAAGAATTACTACTGACAGGAGAAAATCAATTATTTTTAATTTTTGGTTCTGAAGATGGTGAAGATAATAAAGTATTTGGAGTATGCACTACTAGAATTTTTCAAAATCCTAATTTTTCTGAATTACAAGGTTTAATTTGTACAGGAACTAAAATGCATTTATGGGAAGAAAAATTAGTGTCTATGTTAGAAACATTTGCAAAATTAAATAGTTGTAAACGTATTACAGCGTTAATGCGACCAGGTTATAAAAAAGTAATGCCTAAATATGGTTATAAAATAAAGCATGTTCAATTTGAAAAGGAGTTAAACTAATGAGTATATTTGGTGGTGGTGGCGGAGGCGGCGGAGGCGGTTCGTCTTCAGGTACACAAGTACAAATAGCAAGAGAAGCACCAGAAGTAGAAAGTAGGAAGCTGGCCTTATATGATGAGGCGGCTAAATTAGCACAACAACCTATTACACTTCCACAATATCAAGTTGCAGCACCTACATCTTTACAACAAGCAGCCTTTCAAGCAGCAGGAACAACAGGTATAGGACAACCAACCGTACAACGAGGTATCTCTGCATTACAAGCAGGAGCAGCTCCTATTGGAGCAGCAGATATTTCAAGATATTTTAATCCTTATCAATCGTATGTTACCGATGAGATTGCAAGACAAGGTCAAATGCAACAAAACCAATTAGCAGGACAAGCGGTACAAGCAGGTGCATTTGGTGGTGGTAGAGAAGGAGTACAACAAGCAGAATTACAAAGAGCAACTCAAGCAAATATTGGACAAGCACAAGCACAAGGTTTCCAAAGTGCGGCACAATTAGCGGCACAACAACAGCAAGCACAATTAGCTGGAGGTCAAGCATTGTTAGGTGCGGGAGCACAACAACAAGCAATGGCACAAGGAGATATTCAAAGTATGATTCAAGCGGGTGGTATCCAACAACAATTAGCACAACAAGCATTGGATGCTGCAAGACAATCACAATTACAACAAGCATATGAACCTTATCAAAGAACAGAATTCTTAAAAGGTATCATGACTAATTTACCAACAACACAGAGCTCTATTACTGCAACCACGGCTCCAGGAAGTAATCCATTGTCGCAAGCGGCAGGTGCTGGTTTAGGTGCATATGCAGCCTACAACATAGCTAATAAATAATGGATGAAGTATTAAGCAGAAATTTATTTAAACAACGATATTTAGAATTGCAAAAGCCAAAGCAATCTAATCACGGTGGTTTATTGTCTATTCAAAAATTTCAAACAGGTGGTGAAGTGTTTACTGAAAAAGAAAAACTTGGTTATATGCTAATGCCAGTTGCTTCTGCTTTATTACAAGGAAGAGATACTAGTAGTAATAGATTTAGATCTTTATTACAATCTGTTGGAAAGGGTTTAGAAAAAGTACCTGAAACAGCATTACAAATTAAAAAGTTAGAACTAGCTGGAGAAAAGAAAAAGAAAACAACTTCTTTACTTCCTATCACACCACAATTAATTCAAAGATTAGGTATTCAAGATGCAGTAAGTCCAGGAGATAAAGGATTTGTAGAAGTAGAAATAATTGGTGGACAACCAGTATTAGCTAAAGCTCCTACTATTACTTCGAAAGAATCAGATAGATTAAAAGATGTTAGATCTTCTGTAGAAAAATCTAAAGCAGCAGGTAGTTTAAGTTCATTAAAATTAGCAGAAGATAAAATAGATGAGCTGTTATCAAAAACAGGTAATATCCCTGGATTTGGTACAGGAGCGGCATTACCTGATATATTAGTGGGATCAGAAGGAAGAGAAGTTAGACAATTAGTACAAACATTAACTAACATTACATTAAAAGATAGATCAGGAGCTGCGGTAACCACGCCTGAATTTGAAAGATTAAAAAAAGAATTAGGAACGTCCCTTGGGAAAACAGACCAAGATTTAATAAAAGGTTTAATAAATTTTAGAAAACAATTAAATTCTGTGGTAAGCACTGCTTTAGGTGGTATGGATGAACAAGATTTAAATAGGTATTTTGAAACTGGTGGTGCTGATATTAAACCAAGAACATCTCCTTTAGAAAAATATTTACCTGGAGCAGCAAAACAAACACAACCACAACCTAAAATAACTTATGCAAAAGATGCTCCTATGTATAAAATGGTTGATGGAAAATTACAAAAGGTACAATAATGGGTGTTATTAATATTGAAGGTATAGGACCAGTAGAGATTAAAGGGGACGCACCTACAGAACAAGAAAGTCTAGCGATTGGAGAATTAGTTAAAAATACTCCTAAGTCAGATCAACAAACAATAACAGAAACAGATAGCTTTTTAGGTTCACCTTCTTTTAAAAGATTATTGTTAGAAACAGGATTAGCGATTGGAGGAACTATATTATCTGGTGGTTTAGCACTACCAGCAACGGCATTACGTGTTGGATTTTTAGCAAGACCTTTTTTAATGCAGTTAGCAAAAAGTTCAGCTGGATCTGCAATCGGTTCTGGAACAGGAGCGGGGCTGGCTCAAACAGTAGATCCTAAAGATGATGTTGTTAAAGAAGTAGTGAGAGCATCTATAGAAGGAGCTGTGGCAGAAGGTATTGGTGGCCCTTTAACTATTAAAGGAGCACAATATGTATCTAAATTATTGGGTCCTAAAATTGCTTTAATCAAAGGTGCAGAAGAAGCAGAAAAAACATTGTCTTCTCAAGTTGCAAAAATAAAAGCAAATCCAGAAAACTATACACCAGAAATAGTAAAAGCTGCTGAAAAAGCTATGCTAACACCAGGTGTTAAAGCAGATAGCCGTTTAATAGATATTGCTGAAAATATTGCGGAAAAATCTTTATTAGGATCTGGATCGTTAGTATCTACTAAAGAAGCAGCTAAGAAAGTAACTGCAGCTTCCATGGAAGATTTTGCAAATAATCTTATACAGGTTGCAGATAAAACAGATTTAGGAAATTTATTTCAAACCAGTGTGACTAAAAGCCAAGATTTGTTTGATGGTGCAGTAAAAGGTTATTATAAAGTAGTAGAAGATAATTTAGCAAAATCTGGATTAAAAAACTCTGCTATTGTAAATATTAAACCAATGCAAATGAATTTAAAAAAAATATTAAAAGAAATACCAGGAAGAAAAACATATAAGGCTACTGTAGATTTAATTGAAGATTATATTAAAGGTCCATCTAAAATAACTTTTGGAAAAGCAAATCAACTTCGTTCTGATATATTAGCATTGGGAAGAGATCTAACAGCAAAAGATAACGCTAAGTTTAAATATGTTCAAGGTCAAATAGCTAAAGAAATAACCAATGCTATAGAGGGTACATCTGTAGGAAAAATAGGTGCTGTAAAAGATGCTTTAAAAACAGCTAATAAATTTTATGCAGATGGTTTAGCAACATTTAACGATACCATACTAGGTAACATTTTAAAGAAAAATCCAGACGATGTCTTTAACGCTATTGTTTCAAGAAGTGATAAACCATTTACAATATCTAAAACATTAGAAACTTTAAATAAATTAACAACAATGAAAGATGTGGCTGGTAAAACTTTATTATCTAAAGCAGAAGAAGTTCAATTAAAACAATCCTTACAAGGTCATTTATTAAAAGAAATGATGGATAAATCTAGAGGGTCTGTTGGACAATATGAAAATGTATTAGATGCAACTAAAATTGGTAACTTTATGCAAAAGATGGCAGGTACTTTTGATCCTAAAACTGGATTGTTTACAGCAAAACAATTAGAAGAATTAAATAAATTAAAAACAGCTATGGCTTTTGCTCAAGGCCGTATTTCTAAAGAAGGTGGATTACCAGGAGGTGTATTTATTCAGTTATCACAAGCAGGAGCGGTAGGTTCTTTATTAACATTTAATGGAGATACATCTACTATAGCGGGAGGTTCTTTAGCTATTTTATTGGGACCAAAAGCAATTGGACAAATGTTAATTAATCCTAAATTTAATAAATTTTTAATTGAAGGGATTACTGCTCCAAGTGCACCAAAAGCAAGAGTTGCTTTTGGTCAATTAGTAGGACGATTGGGAGCTGCTGGTTTAATTGATGAAGAAGAATTAAATAAAGCAATGACAGAATTAGAAGAAAGACCACAAGCGCCCGATGTAAAAAAATTAAATTTAAAACCAGTAAACACACAAGTTACTAGTCCTAATGTAAATGTATTAACACCAAGACCAGCGGCAGCACCCGTGACAACTACTACTCCAACGGCTGGTGGTATTACGAATATCCCACAAGAACGTATACAAGATTATACTAACTTATTTGGAAGAATATGAAAAGAATTGTAAAATCTAGATTAGAGGATCATATGGTAGATTTATATAATAGAGTAGATAATTTAAAAAAAGATATTTCGATTATTAAAAATAATCATTTAAAACATATGAGTTGTGCTATTTATAAAATTGAAAAAAAAGTAGATAAAATATTATGGAGCTTGTTAGGAGGTATGGGAGCTTTGATCCTTGCTCTATTAGCTCTATTTTCTAGTTTGGTACAATAAGATGAAAGGTATTAAAGCAATTAAACAAGCAGGAGTATACAATTTTTTAGGAAAACAAAAAATGATAACTGTTCCTATTAAATGGAAATCAGGAAAAGATCATCCTGATACAGAATTAGCTTACATTACCAAACCAGAAAAAGAACTATTAATTAAATTAGATTTACACGGATCTATGAAAGATGGTAAACCTAATAAAGGCCCAGGAGGGATTATTTCTTTAAACAGCGGCGGTTCTGGAGACGTGGGTCCTGATTCAGCTGGACCAAGTGATTCAGGAGGAAGTTTTGATGGAACGGAAAGTTTAAATAATGAAGGTTTTGGATCTACAAATCAAAGTGGATCTGATGGAGGTTCTTCACCAACAACTACCACCACAGGTTCTTCTGCTAATGTTACCACAAGTACTCCTACCTCTGTAGGAGGTATCTCTAACCTATCAGCAACTACGCAAGATAAAAATGCTAATGGTATAAATGACGAAGATGAAGATAGCTTTGATGATTTTGCTGTTGGGCCAGCTGCTAAAAACGCAGTGGATCCAGACCCTAACGTAGATAAACCTGTAGATTCAGGATTAAGTGTAATGAATAATTTTACTGCAAGAACAAAAGCAGCTGGTCTTGCTAATATAGTTCCAGGAATGGGTATTGTAAATGCAATACAAGCAATGAATGATACTGCAAAAATGAGAGCTGCAATGGGTATAACGTCTACACCGCCAGCACCTACTGATATGGGAGGTGGAGATAGTGGAGCATCTAGTAGTTTAGGAACACCACCACCTATTATTGTCCCTACACCTACACCTACTGTTACTCCTTTTTTTAATTTGGGAATACAACCTAATCAACCTGTTTTAAATGCCCCTGTCTTTTCACAATTAGGAAATCCATACAATTATCAAAATCCTAATTTGTATAGATTTAATCAAGGTGGAATAGTGGATATAGTTTCATGGTATGGCCAGTAGCATTTCCACTAGAAGCTTTTTTAACTAGAGCAGGGATCACGGCTCTAGGAACTGCCACCGCATCCGAAGGAATTAAAAGTTTACAGAATCAAAATATGATGAGTCCAGAAATGGCAAAAGAAGCTTTTATGCGAACTCTTATGGGGCCTACGACAGAAATATTAAATAGAACCACAGACACTCCATCAGGTAAAGTATTTGCTCCTACGGGAGAAGTAATAGAATCTAATCAAATACCAGGAATGGCTCCAGCAGAACAACCCCAAGGTCTTCCAGGATTACTGATACCCCAACAAGAGAAACAAGTAGAGGGAATGTCACAAGCCTCTCCTCCAACTAAAGATAAAGGATTTACAATGCCTACTGCGGAAGATATGAGTATATTATATAAAAAAGCTCCTGTTGCTACTAAAAAATTAAATCAATTAGGGGAGGATCAAATAAAATCATTTATTGAAGGCCAAGATAATTTATATAATGATTATGAAATAAAATGGAACGAGGGAAAATTAATAAAAGAAGGAGGAGTGTCAAAAAATAAACTTTTAACTAAAGAAGATATTGTAGAAACTTATCCAGGTCAGTATAAACCCTTACATAGATATTGGGAAGACATATGGGAAGGGGGTGTAGGTGATACAGGACAAAGGATAGCTGGAGACATTATGCGTGCAGCTGGAACAGAAACAACTAAAGAAGGTTTTAGTGCTCCCTCTTATTACGAAGATTATAGATCTAGATTAGAAGAACATGCAAGAAAAACTTTAGGTAAAACATTTCCTGGTTATAGATTAATGAGCAGAGGAGAAATGAAAAATTTATTAGAAGGTGGAGAAGCTACAGAAGAAGTTAAAAGTTATTCATTAAGTAAAGATAAAGCTTTATGGTTTCAAAATTTTTTAGGTAATGCAGACAAAAAAGATGACTTAGTATTAGCTGAAGTTCCTTTATTTTCAGAAGGATTAGTTATGAGAGGTAAACCACAAGAATCAGAAATAGTATACGATAATCAATTTACTTTTCCTAAAGAAATGAATTTTTACGACCTTGATGGTAATTTAATTAAAGGAGCAGAAGAGGGTATGTTTGGTAAAGCTAAAGAACAACCAACTGAAACTGTGCCTACACAAGATTTAACTGTAGAGAATATACAAAATAAAATTAAATATAAAAAATCTAAATTTAATAATAATATTACAGAAGCATATTTAGGAGATAAAAAAGTAGGTGAATTAGAAAAAATGACAGGAGTTCCAAAAATGAATGGTATGTATGATTATCAAATTTATTGGACAAATGAACAAGGAGAAATTGATCCTAACAGTATGGATGTACAACTTGGATTTAATTCAGCCAAAGATATAATGACAACAAAATTGTGGAACACTATTAAATCTCAAGAAAAACCAATTGAACCAAAAGACATTGAAAAAGAAATAACTTTTAAAAAATCTGAATCCGCTGATACATATGATGTTCTGTATAAAGGTAAACTTATTAAACAATTATATAAAAAAGGAACAAAATATGAAGGACAAAACGAATATGTTGTGATTGAACCATCAGATGGAAGTTATGACGATACCTTTATAGGGTTAGATAATTCTAAAGAACGAGTAAAACAAAATATAGCAAGACAAATTTTAGAAAAAAATACTAGTAAATCAGCTGGAAGTTTGATAGATAAACCTCTATCAGATGAATAAAAAAATACATATTAATCAACACGTCATACGTGCTAATAAAAAGAATGGTACGAATGATCCTGTCATTACAGTAAAAACCTCTAAATCTAATACCTATGCAAGTGAAGTAGAGATCCTTGGTTCGTCTAAATTAGTGTATAGACCCGATAAACCTTTATCTTGTGGAGCAAAAGTTTGGATTGAAACTACTTCTAAAGTAATCTTAGATGGTACTAATACAATTGATTAATGAAAATTATTCGAGACGATACTAGCTTTACAATTACAGATTTTAAATGGGATAAGAAATATGCTTATGCCAAGTACGAAAGAGACGATACTCACGGCCCACGGACTTATGCTGTAGGAGAAAAGAAAGTACCCTCCGTTACTACCATATTATCAGCCACACAATCCGAAGAAAAGAAACGATCTCTCGATGCATGGAGAGAAAGAGTAGGCTACCAAGAAGCACAAACTATTACCAATCAAGCTGCTAAACGTGGAACCGAAATGCATTATGTATTAGAGAACTATATTAATGAAATAG
>Ga0208795_1001056_pt1 | contig 12960 bp, 8 predicted proteins | sample CB_VirMetaG_6_FD_184541 | JGI IMG/M metagenome (GOLD analysis project Ga0208795, IMG submission 184541) | Freshwater to marine saline gradient viral communities from Chesapeake Bay - CB_1508_2 Viral MetaG (SPAdes) (version 4) | ecosystem: Environmental > Aquatic > Marine > Coastal | place: USA... | reverse complement strand
TGCTTTTTACATTGGCGATATTAGCCCGGACGGAAGCGGTCAGATTGTAATCAATGGTGGCTACACCACTTACACAATCACTGCTGGCTTAAATTTTGATGCCACAATCAAGACCATGCCTGCCGACTATGCGGCTAATGATGGTCAGATTACTGGCTTGCCAAAGAAAATCAGTACAGTTGATTTGATTCTGGATAGCACCATGGGCGTAGATGTTGAAGGCACAAGCCTGATTCTCCGCCGTGTTACCAATGACCTGTCCAAACCGCCAGCGGCAATCACAGGTCGTTCTAGGTTTTATTTGCTTGGCTGGGATAAACTAGGCCAAATTCAAATTCAGTCAACAGTCCCGCTAGATTTCACACTGCTGGGTCTGATGATGGAGGTAGCGTTCTAATGGGCATTGAAGCCGCGATTATTGCCAGTACTGTTGTATCTGCATATGGAGCAGTTCAATCTGGTAAATACGCTCAAGCTGCTGCGGAAGCTGAGGCTGCTCAATACGAGCAAGAAAAGCGTATGGCTGGGCTTAAAGCAATTGAAGATTCCAATGCTCGTAAGCGTGACTTGATTAGGACAGAAGCCGCTAATAAAGCCGCGTTTGCTGCAAAAACAGGAACAGACCCATATGAGTCTGCTTCGTTTTTGGCATTAAGAGAATCTAATAAAATTGAAGCAGATAGGGATCTTGGCGCAATTAGGTTAATGGGTGCTGCCGAGCAAAACAAATACGCGCTATCTTCATGGAATGCGCGTGTGTCTGGTAGGGCTTCTGCTCAGGCTGGATATACAAAAGCTGCATCAACATTGCTTGGTGGCTATGTTGATTACAAGAGAGCATAACAATGGCAAAACTAACTCGTTACGAATCATCAGTATCTAGGGGCGGCGCACCGTCTATTGGCCCTGTTGGTGTTGTAGCTATGACCGGCCTGCGTCAGCAGGCGCAGTCGTTTGAAGGGTTGAGCCAAGCCGCAGACATGGTTCGTGGAATTGCTGTAGAAGAACTTAGCAAAGAACGCGTCCAAAAAGCTGAGCAAGATTATATTAACAAAACATTAAAGCTGCCATCTCAAAATATAGATGATGCTTTAAGTGATGACACAACCGATTATGCTCCAGATGCTCAAGGTGTTCCTGAGCCAGTAACTAATATGACATCGCAGATTGCCAGAAAACAATCTGGATTGTTTAGCAATTCTTATGTTAAACGCTGGAATGAATTGGCAGATCAGCATAATTACAATCAAGCCACAATTGATATTCAGGGTACTCTCAAAGGTTTTGAAGCTGAGTACATGGCTAGTGAGAACTATGACTTTAAGGGTTATCACCTTAAAGGAACTGAGTACATTAAAAGCACGCTTGAAACTGTTAATCCGCAGGTACGCGCTCGTGTAATGCTAGAAGCTGAAAAGGCTTTTAACACAGGGTATCAAAATGTCCGCTCGGCTCATCTTGCTAAAGTTGAAAAAGATTGGGATAAATCTTGGGCCGCTAAGCATGAGTTGATGCTAACTGATATTGAAACTGCATCTTCTAAATATGGCGTTAATGATGCTGGCACGCAGCGTTTGTTCTATCTGTCTGCTCGACATCATGTTGATAGGCTTAATGCTCGTAAGTCAACTCTTGAAGAAACAATTAACAACATCAGCTCGGATAATTCAATGATGGTACGCGGTGAAATTATCCGCCGTACTAATGAAATGCTGGCCGATGGAAATATTGATGAAGCAGAAACATTGCAGCTAGATCAATTTATTGCCGACCTTCAATCTGGTCGCGCCAATATTTCTGGTTATGCCTATGATCTTGAAACTGGGACTGTAAGCGTTCAAGAAATGAATGTTAACCAGTTTATTCCTGATTCAAAAAGCCGTGACGCTTTTTTCTCAAGCCTTCGCAGTCTTGTTGATGTCAACAGAAATCTGACGATTGCTGGCAACAAAATTGATAGCACTATGCTTGAGAATGGTATCTATGCTGTTCAATCAAATTATTTGACTGCACTTCAATCAGGTAACTCAGAGCAAATTAGAATTGCAAAAGACGCAATGGATGGCTTTAAGTCAAAAATCCTTGAGTCAACTGTTGAAAACAGATCCGACCTGCTTTGGAAATATGAAACACAACGAATTAGGATTGATAGCATTTCTGATGCGTATGCTAAAGAAGGGTTCCAAGCAAATGTGTTAATACCTCGTATGAATGAAAACATCGAGGCTGGCATGGCTATGCTTGATCCTGTTAATCGCGCACGCATTTCTCGTACTTGGGGTCTTGATGATGAAGATGCACAAGAACTAATGCGTCAAATGGATGCTGGAGATCGTTTGCAATACAAAGCAAATGTTCTTACTGAAATCCAAACTGTGTTAACCGCAATGACAAAGCCGCCAAGTGCCGCTGATGAATTGCGGTCAATGATGCGCACAGGAAGAAATGACGCCTCCGAAAAATTCCGTGATGCTGCTGATAATGAAATTGGCAGAGCCATGGCATTATCTGGAAATGAGTGGAAGCCTATGTATATGGGTGCTGGCGATCAGCCAGAATGGGAACAGACAATGAAAATTGCTGCTCCGTTTATTGGCACTGGAAATATACCAACATCTTTGGCTCAAACTATGCGCGGAGCCATGACCGGCGGAAGTAACCCAGAAGTATTGGCTGCCTACAAAATGTATCAGTCGCTTCGTGACAACCCAAGGATTAGTTACGATCAGATTGAAGCCGCGCTTGGCAAAGATGCCATGCGTGCCTTTGGTGTTCTTCATGCTCGCTATGACATTTCTCAGGAATTTCCATTAAGTGATCTTGCTGTGCAGTCTGCTCGTGATTCATTGAATGCTCAAGAATCCGAGATGTTCAAAATGACTAGAGAGCAAACAAATACTGCTCGTAGTTATTTTGAAAACAAGACTAAACTGTTTCTTAGAACAGATGATCCGCGTATTCCTTCGCAGATGATGAATGATTTGTTAACGCAAACAACTTACTTCATTGAGCAAGAAGGTTACGATTTTGATTCTGCTCAAGAGAAAGCATGGAGCCGTATGCTTGAAGGTGTTAAGTCTGGCGCGCCTACTCGTTGGGGATTGTCAGAATTTGGTATCAATGACCGTTGGAATCGCTATCCTGCTGAAACTGCATATCGCAACTTGTCTAGCAGTCCTGGCTTTATGCGTAGAGTGTTGCGAAACAAAATTACTTCAATGGGCGGGATGATGGTTGGAGATGAAATTATTGATTCATTCCATCTTCCGGGTGATCCAACAAACATTATTCCTGATGGATCTGTTGAATTTAGATTGGCTTTTGACCGCCGTGGCAGCGCATCTGAAAATGGTGGTCTTCCAATTTACAAGGTTCTTGCTGTATCTACAGATGAAACAATGCAGGGGCAAATCCCTGTTTATTCTGTTGTAACGGATGCAGATGGAATGCCTGTTCAGATTGATCTTTCAGAAGAAAACAATCTTGAAGGCAGACGCCAAGATGCGTTAGTTGATGTTGATCGACAGCTTTCTTTGATGGATGCTCGTGAAGCTGCTGCTGAGCAAGAGTATTACGCTATGACAGCTAGCACCGGCATTGATGTTACTGATGAAACATTTGAAATTGCTAAGCAAAAACTGCGTCCAAAACTTGCTGAAATTGAAGCAGATCGCGAAGCCCTTAGAGAATTGAAACGCAGACTTCAAGATTCTCATCGCAGAATTAGTGAGGCTTATTTAAGCGATTACATGGGAGAATCTTTGCGTACTAAGATGGCTGAAATTACAACGCAAACGCAGCTAGTAAGCGAAGAAGAAATTAAAGCGCAGGATACGGCCATTGAAAAATGGATGCGCCGTATGTTCCTTGAAACACCGCCAGATCAGGATTGGGTTGCTCCATGACACAGCCAAAGTTTAGCGCACCAGCAGGATTCCTCCCTCCGGGAGAGGAGCGAGAAATTTATGCTCGTTCTGGTGGCTATTCGCCAATGGACAATTTTTACCGCTCAGTTATCCATGACACATGGATGGGTGAGGCATATTTGTCTAGCCGCACAATGGCTGAAACCATTGAGCAAGTTGGTGAGTTTCAGAACGATTTGACATACAACCCATTTTTAGATCCTGATAACAAGGGTTACGAAGACTTTGTACCTGAATCAAATTCACCTCAAGAAAGCGCGTACATAAGAAAGATGGTTGATACCAACACAACGCTAAGGCGTGAGTTGGATGTTGGTGGTGCTGGCGTTAGTCGTTTCTTGTCGCAGTTTGTTGATCCATTAACATACACACCAATTCCGTATGCAAAAGGATTGACATTTATTCCTGCTGCTAAAAAAGCATTTGCTCCTTCATTGGCTAGCATTAGTGCATCTGAGCTGGCTCGTGCTGAATTTGATCCAACGGTTACCGGCGAAGAAACTGCAATTAATATTGCTACTGGAACAATCCTAAGCAGCACATTAGCTGGCGGTATTGGTCATTACTTTACTCGCCGCGCAGACGCTAGCTTTGCTGAAATTGTTAATAGAGCAGAAAAGTTTGGAAGAAAAGATACCGGCACTCCTAATCGTGGATTCCAAACCGAAAAAGGAAGTACTTATATAATTGATGAACAAGGTCGGACTATTAGAACAAAAGTGTCTGAGGGTGCTGGTCAAGGCACAACCTTTGAACCTCATCATGCTTTGTATGTAAGTCCAGAAGATTCTAGAAGTATTCTAGATGACATGGTTGGTGGCGGAAAATCCATTCGCCTTGGGTATATGGATAACGGCAAGTTTGTCAATGTTGGTAACAACAAAGTTCCAGATGGCTTTGATCCTGTTGTTGGTGTTTTTGACAAAAAGACGGGTCAAACAGTTGGCATATACAAAGCCGTATCAAACGCCGAAATTGGTCTTTCTCCTGTAGAAAAACTGTACAAAGATAACGGCATGGCTAGCGTCCATGTTGGAAACAAAATTGTAAAGCTAGACAATGTTTTTGAATCAGGCGTTGATGTTCCTCGTAATCTTGCTGATGCAAAAAGCGCAGCTGAAAACAGGCTTGCTCAGCGTCAAGAAAGCATTTCAAAGCTAAAAGAACAATCAGCCAAACGCCGCGCAGAAGCAGCTGAAAAACGCGCTAAAGCCTCTCAAGCTAAGTCTAAGTCTTGGACTACTCGCCTTAACAAAGAGGCTGATGCGCTTGATGCTGAGGCAGCTAAGATTGATGAAAAATTGCCTAGCGTAGAAAACACACTGCGTGGCCTGCAAGACGATGTTGATTCTGTTAATCAGAAAATATATGACATTGAAACTGAGGCTTCTGCCGATGCGCTTGCGCTTAAAGCTACCGGTCTTGGTCTTGAAAAAATCCGTATTAGTGAAATGCCTTGGTATCGGTTGATTAACACCAAGCTGCGCCAATTGTCACCGCGCCTTGCAGGACAGTGGATGAAGCTGGCATATGATATTGCCGGCACTCCCGGCATGATTAACGAAGGTGCGCGTCAGGGTATTGCCCCCGGCGTATCTGTTGAAATGCTGGCAAAACAGTGGAGCAACCAATATCGAGTTGCTACTGAGTCAACAAACAAAGCCTATATGAAATACATAGGCTCTGGTGAGCCTACTCGCGGGCAAGTTATTGTTGAAAAAGGACGCCAATTTGTTGGCGGCAAATTGCCAGAAGGCAAAATGAAGTTTGATGACTTCCGTAAAGAAGTTGGTCGAGCGTTAATGAACAATGACACGACATCAGATCCTTTTGTTGAAGAAGCTGTTAAAGCATGGCGTACCATGTTTGATGCTTTTGACAAGGCAGCAAAAGAAACCGGCGTATTCCAGTCTATTCGTCAGGCTCAGAAAAATGTTGATTACTGGACTGCGCGAGTTAAGGAAGCAAAAAAACCAAAAGACATTGAGTATGCTGCTGGCAGACTAGATGATGCGGAAGAAGCACTTGCGGTATTAAAAAGCGTTGAAGGTCGTGGTCAAGCCAAATATTTTCATCGTATGTGGCGGCTAAGTGAAATTGAAAAGCGTCCAGAAGAATTTGCAGAACTGCTGCGCAAGCACTTTAGACAAAATCCAAAGACCATTGTTAATGGAAAAGAGGTAGAACTATCTACTAAGCCTGCTGACATTGAGGCTCGTGTTCAAGAAACGCTGGCAGCCATTCGTAAGGAAGCAATCTTTAATGACACAATGGGTTTGATGAACAAGGGTGATCGTGTTGAGCGAGCAAAAGCGCGTGTTGAGCAGCTTAAGAAAGATATTGAGCAACGCGGTGACGCTAAATTTATTGACGATTTAACTGTGCGCGAAGTTCGTGAGGCACAGATTCGCAACCTAGAAGCTGAAATTGCCAAAGGAAAAGGTGATGGGGTTGGTGGCCCATCTCCTATCTTGACAAGAAAGTTAGACATTAACGACTACGAATTCCGCGAATTTTTAGAGCAAGATGTTGATGTTGTTGGTCAGCATTACTCTATGAGAATGGGTCCAATTATTGAGATGGCCCGTAAGTTTGGTGACTTTAGAATGGAATCCAAACTTGATGAGTTAAATAAGTTGTTAGATGAGGAGATTGCGGCAAATCCTGCAATGGCATCTAAGCTGGAAAAAGAGCGCATTGCGTTAAATAAAGCTGTTGGTGATCTGCGCGATAAAGTCCTTGGTGTTTATGGAATACCGGCAAATCCTGATGCGCTTGGCGTAAGAGCGTTGCGTGCATTGAAAGCGTGGAATGTTTTGTCTTTGATGGGTAAGGCATGGTTAGCAGCTTTGGCCGATGCTGGCCGTATTTCAATGTCGGAAGGTTTTGGAAGAACTTTTGGCAACCTATTTAGAAACGCTACAGACCGTCTTGAAAAAGGCAAGAGTAGTGAATGGTACAAAGCTGGCCTTGAAGTAGAGCAAGCTGGCGAGGCTTTAGAAATTGCTATGGCTACCCGTATGCAGCAAATGACTGATATTGGTGGCGGATACCATGGGATGACAAAACTGGAAAAATGGATTCACCAGCAACAAGGTCCCTTCTTTTTCTTAAATATGCTGTCCGTGTGGACGGACAATGCCAAACGCTTTGCTGGCGGCATGATTCAATCCAGAATGATTGAGGATGCTCTGGCGTGGTCTGCCGGAAAGCTGCCTACTGAGCGCATGGAAAGACTTGCTGCGGTAGGCATGGATGAGCAGTGGGCCAAACGATTTGCTCGTCAGTGGCGGGAAGCAGGGTCTTCTAAGGGCGACTCTCTGTATCTGGCAAATACCGAAGAATGGTCTGACCAAGAAGCTGTCCGAGTATTTCGTGGCATTATGTCAACAGAGATTAACAATGCGGTAATTACTCCGGGTGCGGCAGACAAGTTTAACTTTATGTCTAAGCCCCTTGGTTCCGTGTTAATGCAGTATCGGTCTTTTGGGTTGTCGGCTACGCAGCGAATTATGATGTCAGCCATGCAGCAGCGTGACAAATCTGCACTGCTTGGAATTACGAGCATGATTGCCTTGGCTGGCATGGTTGACTATATCCGCCGCCCGGACTGGGTTGAGTTGGATGCTGATGAAATGATTTTCCGGGCAGTTGAACGATCTGGTGTTACTGGGATTTTTTCTGATATAAACTCTGCTTTGGAAATAGGCAGCGGGATGCAATTTGGGTTGCGACCAATGCTCGGATTAGACGCAGTTGTGAAAGATCCAAACTGGGCGCAGCGAGTAGGTGCGCCATTGGGTGCGGTAGGATCGCAATGGTTACAATTTATTTATGCTTTTACTGACAGTAGCGCAACAGCGAGCGAAAAAGCGGCGGGCGTTCGTTACATGATTCCATATCAGAACTTGTGGTTCTGGTCAGACGCATGGACACGCGCTCAACGGACTCTTGCCGAGCAACTTGAGGATTAACAAATGGCTCATGTGACCATACCAGATACAGCACCGCGAGTTCAGTACACGGTTGGTGGCACTTCGACTACCGACTTCACGATTCCGTTTGCTTACTTTGCGGACAGCGACATTAAGGTTTATGTCGGCTCTACGCTAAAAACTCTGTCAACCGACTACACCATTACTGGTACTGCGGTAGATGAAGGTTATTCTGGCGGCACGGTTGTGCTGGGTACTGGCGTAACAAACACTACTGTAACCGTACTACGCGATGTACCTGTCAAGCGTATTACCGACTTTCCGACCAATGGGCCATTTAACATTACTCAGCTAAATACTGAGTTGGATTCGTTAACAGCCCAGCTACAACAAGAAGAAACAGGCCATGATCTGTTCCTTCGTATTGCTGAATATGACACCTACACCGACCTCACGCTGCCTGTCAAAGCCGACCGCGCTGGTACGGTGCTGGGTTTTAACGCTACGACTGGCGATCCTGAGGCCGGGCCGACCATCGCAGATGTATCTACACTGGCTGCGATTACTGCCGATATTGCTACGCTGGCAGACATCGAAGACGGTACGGACGCAACGGATGCGATTCAGACGGTAGCTGGGATTTCAGGCAATGTAACAACTGTTGCTGGAATCTCCGGCAATGTGACCACGGTTGCAGGAATTTCGGCAGATGTTACGGCAGTAGCCGCAGACGCTACAGACATTGGTACCGTTGCTGGAAGCATCGGCGATGTGAATACCGTTGCAGGCATTTCTGCAAATGTGACCACAGTGGCGGGCATTGACTCGGATGTAACCACGGTTGCTGGTATTTCTGCCGATGTTACTACGGTAGCCGGGATTGATTCAGATGTATCGGCGGTTGCCGCTATTGATTCCGATGTAACGGCTGTTGCGGCTGACGCAACTGACATTGGCACGGTGTCATCCAACATCGCTAATGTGAATACGGTCGCTGGTATTAGCGCAAATGTCACCACCGTTGCAGGCATTTCGGCCAATGTGACTTCGGTCGCTGGCAATGCCACCAACATCAACACCGTGGCAGGGATTGATTCTAATGTCAGCACAGTGGCAGGAATTGCCGCAGATGTGACTGCGGTTGCCAACAATGAGGTGAATGTCAGTCAGGTTGCTACGGACATTGCTAAGGTCATCGAGGTTGCCAACGATCTGCAAGAAGTGGTGTCGGAAATTGACACGGTTGCCAACAACATTGCTAATGTAAATACCGTTGGTACGGCCATCGCTGATGTATCTGCGGTAGCAGCCATCGACAGCAATGTGACTACGGTTTCTGGCATTTCCGCCAATGTGACGACTGTTGCTGGCGTATCGGCCAATGTGACCACGGTAGCGGGCATCAGTGCCAATGTAACGACTGTTGCTGGGATTTCGGCTGATGTCACTACGGTGGCTGGGGACGCTGCGGATATTGCTACGGTCGCTGGTATCTCAGCCGATGTGTCTGCGGTAGCGGCTATTGACTCTGACATCACGACTGCGGCAGCCAATGTCACCGACATCACCAACTTTGCTGATGTGTATATCGGTGCATCGGCTACGGCTCCGACAACTCGCAATGATAGTTCTGCTTTGCAGGTAGGTGATCTGTACTTCGACACCAGCACCGACACCATGAAGGTGTATTCATCTGGTGGCTGGACTGCCGCAGGATCGTCTGTCAACGGCACAGCAAACCGCTACGACTATGTGGTGGGGACTTCCTCTGGCAGCTATACCGGATCAACCACCAACTTCCCAGCGACCTATGACGCAGGGTATGTCGATGTGTTCTTGAACGGTACGAAGCTGGTTCCGACTACCGACTTCACTGCAACCTCCGGTACAGAGATTGTGCTGGGTACGGCAGCATCGAGCGGATCAAATATCTGCATCGTTGGCTACGGCACTTTCAGCCTTGCCAACTTTAGTGTGGGCGATGCCAATGATGTTGACCTGTCAGGCATCAGTGATGGGGAGTTTCTTGTCTATAACAGTACCAGTGGCAACTTTGAAGCTGGCACTGTAACAGCACCAACTCCTGCGGCTGTATCGGATGCAGCGAATACCTCGACTGGTTACTTTGCATTACCTGCTGGCACTTCTGCACAGCGACCGGGTTCTGCAACTACTGGCATGGTTCGTTACAACACCACAAATTCCGAATATGAAGTTTATGACGGTTCAAATTGGAGAGCCTTAACAACTCAAACCGCAGGCGTATATTCTGTTGAATACCTTGTTATCGCTGGCGGCGGCGGTGGCGGTGGAACGGGCATTAATGGGTCTGGCGCAGGTGGCGGCGGTGCAGGTGGTTATCGCTCAAGTGTATCCGGCGAATCGTCAGGTGGTGGAGCATCCGCTGAATCGCCACTAACTTTAACATCGGGAACTTCTTATACGGTAACTGTTGGTGCAGGCGGCACAGGCGGTGGAAATACTGGGTATACCCTTGGGGCCAGCGGCGGTAACTCTGTATTTTCTACGGTCACAGCCGCAGGCGGTGGCGGCGGCACTGGTGGTGCTGCTGTAGATGGAAACAGCGGCGGCTCGGGTGGTGGGTCTGGATATGCAGGCTCGGGCGGAGCAGGAACCTCTGGGCAAGGATACTCAGGAAACTCAGGGCAGAATACCGGCCAACCTTATGCTGCAGGCGGTGGCGGCGGCGCAGGAGGACAGGGCGGTAATTCACCGAACAATTCGACGGGAGGTGCAGGCGGTGCTGGCGTTTCCTCAAATATCAATGGTTCATCTACCTGTCGTGCAGGTGGCGGTGGCGGTGGCGCTTCATACAATGGTAGCGGTACTGGAGGCTCGGCAAGTTGTGGCGGGGCAAACGGAACTAACTCTACGACAGGTATAAATGCTACTGCAAACACCGGCGGTGGCGGCGGCGGTGTTTCTGCAACCACCGGTTCAGGTGGCACGGGCGGTCAAGGCGGCTCCGGCATCGTCATCATTCGCTACGCAGGTTCTCAGCGTGGCACTGGCGGCACGGTCACATCTTCCGGCGGCTACACCATTCACACCTTCACTTCATCTGGCACTTACACGGCATAAGGAGTCGATATGTCCCACTTTGCAAAAGTAAATAATGGCATCGTTGAGCAAGTCATCGTTGCCGAACCAGAGTTTTTCGACACCTTCGTCGATTCATCGCCGGGTCAGTGGATTCAAACCTCATACAACACTCGTGGCGGTAAGCACTACGACCCCGAAACTGGTGAGCTGTCTGCTGACCAGACCAAGGCATTGCGTAAGAACTACGCTGGCATTGGCTTCACCTATGACGCAGCGAAAGACGCATTCATTCCGCCTAAGCCATTCAACTCTTGGCTGCTGGATGAAGATACCTGCCTGTGGAATGCACCTGTTGCATACCCGGATGATGGCGGTCGCTATGTCTGGAATGAAGAAACGACTAGCTGGGATGCTGTACCGGAAGATGGAGAGTAAGCCATGTCACGAGCAAGAAACCTAGCCGACCTGCTTGATTCCAATGGCGATGTTGTATCGGGTGCGTTGGATAATGCTGCAAAGGTAGATTTTTCTAATGTCTCGTCGCTCCCTGCCGATATTGTCTCGACGCTTCGGGGGACTGATGGAAAAAGCGCATATGAGGTGTGGCTTGACGCTGGGAATAGTGGCACATCCTCCGACTTTATTGCTGCAATTACTGGACCACAGGGGCCGACGGGGGCCACAGGAGCGACCGGACCGCAGGGTCCAACAGGGGCCACAGGAGCTGTAGGGGCGACATTCAGTTTGGTTGATGGCGTCTTGACGATCACGAGCAACTGATATGCCTCAGTCGATTAACTTTTCCGCAGTTACCTCTGCCACCTTTGATGGGCAGGTTGTTGATGAGATTGTCATCAACGGTGTTAGTGCTTGGATCTCATTCATTCAGCCTTCGATACAGTCGGATGGGGTATTTACATCGTCTTATCCGGGTGTCTGGGTGATGATCCCACCATTATGGATTGATGCAGCGAATGGAAAGATTTATGCGCGAAGTGCCTCACTTACAGATTCACTCGTCAATCATCCGCTTACATTCACTATAACCTCATCGACAACCTCAAGAGGTGGATACACGACAAGTTCAACTCCTTTGATCGACCTCAACCTTAGTACTGCAAATCTCAACAATACTGGGACGGTCAGTTGGAGGGCTGAAGGGGAGGATAGTTACAACAACGGGTTCACCTCAAATACAAGCGTACACACGAGCAACAATGAACTTGTTTATACCTACTCAGGTACTTCTGTGGTAGCTGGCAGCACTGGGACATATCAATACGATGTTGTATGGGGCGGACCAGATAACAGAACATGGGTGGGAGTACAGCAAAATTCAAATGGCGGCGGCTCATGGAATAGGCCGCCAGCTTTTAATTCCGGTGCCTTGCCAGTTATTGGCTAATCTTATGAAAATAATCTCATACACCAATGGTGCTCAAAGAAAAGTCGAGTATCCGGTTTCTTCGGAAGTCGGGAGCAGTCTTCTGTCAGTGATACCAAGTACGCTGTATAGCAACGCGACTCCGTTGTTGGTTGCCGAGTATTCGGACGGAGTTTGGTTGGCATTGTATTTTGGACCAGAGCAGAGAATTTCTGGTGTTGATAACAACGGGCTAACCTCGTCGTTGAAGTACAACAAGGTGACTGGCGAGTACTTGTACAAGACTTATGAACTTGGAAATACCTCTGGGAACCCTGTTGCTAGAAATGTTCAGGTCACCGGAAAGTTGTCCAATAGCTCCAATTACACGCTTTATTTTAGTGATGATGGCTTAGACATCTCTAGCCTAATGTTCACGGAAAATGGGTTGGATGCTGAAACCTACGATGCTTCCCACAACCTTCTGTACAGAACAAACTATAAAGTCGAGACTGAGTGATGGAAACCCAAACCCTTATCAACATTGGCTTTGCCTGTGCTGGCATCTTCGGCGGTTGGTGGATGAAGATCATCTGGGACTCGATTCAGGGCTTGAAGGCTGATCTCAAGGGCTTGGACACCAAGATGCACGAGGACTTTGTTCGCCGTGACG
>Ga0208795_1001052_pt1 | contig 12981 bp, 17 predicted proteins | sample CB_VirMetaG_6_FD_184541 | JGI IMG/M metagenome (GOLD analysis project Ga0208795, IMG submission 184541) | Freshwater to marine saline gradient viral communities from Chesapeake Bay - CB_1508_2 Viral MetaG (SPAdes) (version 4) | ecosystem: Environmental > Aquatic > Marine > Coastal | place: USA... | reverse complement strand
CTGCATCTGTGGCTGATATGCTCGCTAATTGGGATCAGGGTGGCAAGAAAGCCTACGCTGAGTACATGAAAGCGAACAAATAATCCACTTCTGTAATCTTTTGAAAGGAGCCAATCATGGCAGCTACCACTACCACTACTCTTGACGACCTGTTTGTCAATATTGTCGCTCAGGCGCGTTTTACCGCTGAAGAACAGTCCCTTATGATGGGTCTGGTCACTATGTACAACATCGGCAATGATGCCGGCAAGACCATTCAGGTTCCGAAGTACCCGGCTGTTTCCGCCGCTGCTTTGACTGAAGGTTCTGATATGAGCAGCACCGCTGTTTCTACCAGCAGCGTTTCCATCACCGTTGCAGAAGTCGGCGCACAGGTTGTCCTGACCGACCTCGCTGCGATGGGCGCTGGCAATCCTGCCGCTGAACTCGGTACGGTTCTGGGTAACTCTATTGCTACGAAGATCGACACCGACCTCATCGCTCTGTTCGATGGTTTGTCTACCTCTCTGGGTGCTACCACTACCGAACTGACCGCAGCCTACCTGTTCCAAGCCGCAGCTACCCTGCGCGCTAACAAGGCTCCGGGCCGCTTGGTTGGCGTGTTCCATCCGTATCAGACTTACGCTCTGAAGGCGAACCTGACCAACACCTTCGCCAACCCGAACGGTGGTGATCTCCAGAACGAAGCAATGCGCAATGGCTATGTAGGCACGATCGCTGGCATCGACATCTACGAATCTGCCAACATTACTGTTGACGGTTCTGGTGACGCTAAGGGTGCAGTATTCGCTCCGGAAGCCTTCGCTATCGCTATGAAGCGTGACTTCAATATCGAAACTCAGCGTGACGCATCTCTGCGTGCATGGGAACTCAACGCTACCGCCGTGTACGGTGTTGGCGAATTGGATGATTCCTACGGCGTAGAAATGTACTTCGACGCTGGCCTGTAAGCCCTAGAATCCCTGCCCCCTTCGGGGGGTGGGGGTTTTCATAGCATGGGAGCAGGACATGGCTTTTTCGACAGATTCAGATTTAACCGCTCTTCTGCCGGATATTCTGACGCTAGGCATTTCGTCCTTTACCGATGAACACGCCCGCGCGCAGGCCGATATTGAGCGCGAGATCCGCAATAAATGGTGGGATAAGACCGGTTTTTCCGGCGAACTTGACGCAACCCTCCTAACAGATTCCCAATGGACGCGAGCCGCTTCCTACCTTGTCCTGTGGCGTTATGCGCTGCCGCAGTTGACCAACTGGGTAGATGGCGACCGCTTCCAGAACATGATCGAGTTTTATCGCGCCCGCTATTCCGAGGAAATGGATGCCATTTTCCGTGATGGCGTGGAATACGATGCGGACAATGACTCGACCGTGACCAATGCTGAAAAGCAGCCTCGTTATTCAGGACGCCTGTTCCGGTGAACATCGACATTTTAATAGACGGTAAATTTGCAAAAAGGTTTTTGGATGCCGCTCTTGAAGGCATTACCAAAAAAACAGAATCGTCATTGAAAGTTGCGGCAATAAAGGCTGAACAGATTATTCTTGATCGGACAGAAAAAGGTATCGGCTATCAGGGTAGGTTCGCTCGATATTCATCCGGATATGCCAAAGCAAAAAGGGCTGGCTGGAAGAAAACTCCGAAAAGAAAAGGATTCAGCGGGGACGCTTCCGGAATCGTGAATCTGATGGTGACTGGCAACATGCTCGGGGCCATCACCCACAAGGCAAAAAAAGATCAAGCAAGACTGTTTTTTACTAGAGCAACTGAGGCTAAAAAGGCTGCCTTCAATAACGCGAAGCGTCCTTTCTTTGGCCTAAACGCAGGCGAAATTGATCAAGTTCGCAGAGCCTTTGTGAGAAAATTTGAAACATGAGCCTTAGAGAATCCATCGCCGCCAACATCGTGACTACTCTGCAAGCCATGAGTAGCCCTGTGGCCGCCTCCTATGTCACTAGAGAGCCTTTTGACTTTGAGAAGCTATCCAATGCCCAGTATCCTGCAATCCTTGTTGAAACGGCTTCTGAGGGCCGTGAGGATGCCACTATTGGATCGGCCTCAACCCAGAGGCATGGGACTATCAATTATCGGCTGACCGGATTTGTCAAAGCGGCAAATATCGACACGGCCAGAAATGAACTCATCGAATCAATCGAAGAAGCCCTAGATGCCGACAGAACGCGCGGCGGCTTTGCGGTTGATACTCAAGTGACTACAATAGAAACTGATGAGGGGGCTATTGACCCAATCGGCGGAATCATTTTGACCGTCAGCGTTTTATATCAATTTACACGCGGCACAACCTAAAAAGGAGACTGCAATGGCAGTAGTAAGCGGAAAATCTGGTTCTGTCTTTTATGGAACCGACCTGATTGGGGAGCTGAATAGCTTTACCTTGACCATCACCCAGAACACCGAAGAATCTTTTGGCTTTGGCGACACCTGGACTACCAATACTGCCACTAGCAAGAATTGGAGTGTTGAAGCTTCTGGCTATCACGATCCGGATGACACTAGCGGGCAGGTTGCCACTATTGCCGATATTCTGACTGGCGATTCATCTGTTTCTGTAAAACTTCGCACCGAAGGCGACACGGCTGGTGACGATGAATACTCAGGAACTATTATCCTTCAGGAAGTCAGCATCGAAGCATCTGCTGATGGTCTTATGGGTTTTAGTTTCAGCGGCATTGGAACTGGCGCACTCTCAAAGGGAACTGTTAGCTAATGGCTTTCAAATCCATTGATAAGTCTGACACGGTATCGGTCATCGTTTCCAATGATCCAGCGGTTGACGCTGAGAAAAGCGACTTTGACCGGTATCGTGAAGATTTTGACGAATCTTTCCTGAAATTTATTGATGGCGAGGAACCAACTCGCTTTGTTCTTGGAACCATCAGCTATATTAAATTTCAGGGCATTAAAGATCGCCACATCAGTTTCGATGTTGATCACGGCGGCAATCAAAACATCAAGACCAACATCTTCGGTTTGACTGCCGAAGCATTGGCCCACTCGATCCGTAAGATTGAAAACGGCCCATTTGATGTGAAGATTGTTGGCGGCAAAGCCTCCGATCAAACAATGGACAAACTCGGTTCATTGAATGTTGTTGAGGAATTAGGAAACATCGCGCTGTCACTCAATGGCTTTGGGGGTGATGACAAAAAAAAGCGTTAGGTGCTGTTATGCAGACCAAGCTGATGTTCGAGTGCAAGTCATGTACTCCACAGAACAAAGAGGCTAGGGGCTGTTTTACAAAATCTCTCGCACCGGTGATGGCCTTTGGAATCAAGGGAAGCACCAACAGATGCCCGGTTATTGACTGGCACGAGATGAATGAATACTTGCGGGTGTATCCATACTGGAAGGAACATCAGTACCCAAACCGGGGAACATGGGCCGAGCAGCCAAATAAACTCGTAGAAGCAATGGAGGCTTTCGATGGCATTATCAGCGAATCAACTTGAAATTCTGATTTCTGCCCGCGATAAGGCAACTGCTGTCATCAAGTCAGTTTCCAGAAGCATCACATCGCTCGGCAAAGTCACGAAAAGTTTTGGAACCGGCTTCAAGAATGTCTTTTCAAAACTAACTGGCGCAATCTTCAACCTCAAGACAGGCATCCTGACATTAGCTGGAAGCTACGGCATTGGATCGTTAGCTAAAAGCATCATTGATGTTGGAATGGAATTTGAAACCTACGAGGCCACGCTCAAAACCGTTCTAGGCTCGCAGGAAAAAGCAAACGAAGCCTTTAAGTGGCTTCAAGAGTTTGCCAAAAAGACCCCATATTCAATCAATGACTTGACCAATTCATTCGTCAAGTTGGCCGCTTATGGCATCAAAGGCCAAGATGTAATGTCAACGCTAGGCGATACCGCTTCTGCGTTAGGTAAAGACATCAACATGGCTGTGGAAGCATTAGCCGATGCCCAGACAGGTGAGTTTGAGCGTCTGAAAGAATTTGGCATTAAGGCCATTCAGATCACTAAGTCCAACGCCGAAAAGATGGGGGCATCTCTTGAGCAGGTCGGGCAGACCGCTCTCGCCTTCACCGACAAGATGGGCAAGGAAACCTACAAGATCATTGACCGGAATAACCGTGAAATGATCACAAGCACCTTGATGGCGATTTGGAATGAGAAATATGCAGGGGCGATGGAAGAACGCTCAAAAACTCTAGCCGGTATGTTCTCGAATCTAGGCGATTTGTGGACAGAATTTCGAGCCAAAATTGCCGATCAAGTAATTCCGCATCTTGAGTTGCGCGTATCTCAATTCATGGAAGCATGGAATGAATACTTCAACCAATCTGGTCAGGCAGCAGAAAACTGGCAAAAGATTATTGCTGACACATTTAACAATGCGATTGACTTTGTAAGCGGTTTCATTGGCGCATTTATGCAGGCGATGGCAATGTCATCTTCTGGCTATGATGGAAACATTCGAGATCAAGAAGCATGGGTAAAGGCTGGACAAGATAGCTTTGGAACTGTCAAGCAGCTAGTTGTTGATATAAATGACACATTCAAAGATTTGAATATCTCACTCAAAGGCTTAACCGGTACTTTGAACTCAATAACAACTTTCTTTTCTAACATGGCGGGCGCAATCAGCGCGGCGGCTCGTGCTTTAGAAAGATACAAAAAAGCCCTTGCTGAAGTTGGCAGAAGTGCTGGTGTTGGGCTTGGAATGTCCATGACTGGCCCAGAAGCGGAAGCTGCTAGGAATGCTGCCCCTGCTACTGCTGGACTCCGAGCATCTGGCGGCCCAGTCCGTGCAGGCGGCTCCTACCTTGTGGGCGAGCGTGGCCCCGAATTGTTCACCCCAAACAAGTCTGGGGCGATCAGCAATAAATCCGGCGGCACAACCGTCATCAATAATATTTACACCTCAAACTCACGGCATGGCGTGGACAATGCCCTTGCCTCGCGTGGGGATATGTCCATCCGCACCAGCCGTATCGGGCTGAATCTGGCAGGCATCTAATGAGATTTGACTACCCTACCGCAGCAAGCCCAACGGCTTCCTATGTGTTCACCAATGATCCAGAGGCTCCCTATGAGCGTCAGGTAGTGAAGCACAACACCGAAGTGATGATGGAAGATGGCAGCGTTTATGTGTACGCGCGAGCAGTCACCAGCTACCGCTATGTGATTTCTTCTATTGTGTTGGAAAGCCAATCCGAGCGCGATGATCTGGAAACCTTCTACGACTCAACCGTGAACGGCTCCGAGAAACAATTTGAATACACAGACCCCTACGACAACACCTATACGGTACGATTCGAGGATGATTTGACGATCACCGAAATCTTCAAGGGTCGCTTTTACCGCGCAACTTTCAATCTACTCGAAACGCCATGAGAACATTTAGCGCAGGATTCCAGACCAAACTAGCAGCCGGGACTTTCAACCCGGTTGTCTTTATGGACTACACGCTGAAGGAATATGTTTCTGCGGATGATCCCGGCGAGGGCAGCCTCATCACCACCGTATATCGCTGGTCAGAACGCGGCATTACCTATGGCGGGAACACCTATCAGGCTCGCCTAGTAAAGCTGTCAACTCTGGACTTCAATCTGGATGCCTCTCAGCAGGTATTCGGGGAAATGTCTGTTCAAGTAGGGAACAACATTGACCAGTTGATTTCCGTGATCCAGCCGGGGATGACCGCCACCGTTTATCTGGGCTTCGAGGAATCAGACGGATCTGTGACCGATGCTGAGATCATGTTCGCAGGCACGGTTGAGGGCGATATTGAGATTACCGAGGATTCGGTGTCTTTCAACCTGCAAGACATTGCCTATTCCTACGACCGCCAGATGCCTAATCTTGTGGATGAGGCGAACTATCCCGGCGCAGGTCGCGAGGATGTTGGCCTTCCCATGCCGATCATTGTTGGACGCGCAAAGGATCATGTCTGCCGTTCGATTACCGGGCAGTTCACGACTTATGTTGCCGAGGAAGCAACGCCCACCTACACCACAGAAACGATCTGGGCAGGTGGCTCGCCAGAAGGCAGTTTTAAGCAAACCACCGAACAGATGTATGCAAACACCGCTGGCGGCTATTGGTATCACTATGCCGGCGTTGCCGAAGGATTTACAACATCAGAAGATGGCACAGGAATCGCGCTGACAAGGGCAACTGATGATAGAGTTTTTGCCCTTAATGGGTTGATCGCGCCGCTCAACTGGAATGCCGGCGAATATTACAGTTTTCAGATTACGGTATCTGACTGGGCATCTGGATCGTTTAGGCTTCTAGGTGATTTTGAGAATTGCGTTGATGGATACTATTCAGGAGTCCAATCTCAGACCAGACAGTTCTGGGCAAACGAAGGCTCTGCATCAATCTCTACGGTTGTTCAAATAAAAGGCAACACAGGCATTGAATTTGGGATTAAGTTTTCAGAGGATTTTGAAGGCACATTTAGCATCACATCTATCCTGAAATATGAGATTGAATCGGCCAATAATGTCATATATGTGGCTGATGATATTTCGCATTGGTACAGAAAGAAGGTTCAGCAAACTCTTGACCTTAGCGGCCTTGAAACAGATTTTGAAGTTCAGATCACGCATCCAGTTGCGCGCAATGACTCATCCATAACAGAAGGTTATTTGCAGAGTTCAAATGGCAGCGTCATCAGCTATCACACAGTCAAAGATATTCAACACGATGTAGAAAACATCTCCTATTCACCGCTGTATTCTGGGGCGATTTCGTCTGGCGGTATTCATCCAATCCTTGTCAAGAACAATGTGATGACAGTCTATGGCGCAGGATCAAGCGTTGTTGATGTTGAGCAGGGTCAGTATGTTGCAACAAACGAGATCAATCAGATTGTAACCTCAATCGTTGACACCAACGAGCACACAAGATCAGAAGGCTCAATCAACATCTATGATTCCTATGACAGTTTGCTTATTGCAGAGGTTGAATCTGCGACAGAAAAAACAGTCACACTCGCCGATGATGTAGAGGACAACTATACCGAGAACTTTGGCCCTGTTTCATTTTATGGAGAAATTGATTCGCTCAATGGAACCATTACGGTAGATGCCGGGTGGTTTGATGACTTCGATTCAATGGGATTGTCAGGAGCAGATGCGCCGTGGATTCTGATTGAAGCAGCCGGCGGTCAAGAAAACGAAGTTCCGCTAAAAGTTGAAAGCATAGACACCACGACCATTCAACTATATGAGCCGGCGGAAGGGTTTGGCTGGCTTGAATTGATGGACTATACCGGCACGATCATGCTTTCTGCTATATCTGAACCATCAATTATCGCCGGCAGCGGTTACGAAGATTATGACCCTAGTTTGATTGGAGATGTTGAATCAACAAGATTTCAAAATTATCCACGCAATCTTTGGAAGCTAATCCTAGAAAAGCCGATTCCTTTTTATGGATTAAAGCGCGGCGATGCAATCAGTCAAAGTCAGCGATCCGTTTATAGCGAAGATGAGGTATTCCTTGTCGCAGATCATCCTGTGCAGCGGATCAACAACATCCGCGTCAATGGCGTACCGCTTGAAAATTATGATGATTTCATCATCAAACTAAACAGCACGGAATACGCCAAAGACGGACTAGCTAGATCCTATCTGACCATCCCATTTGACAAGCTAGAAAATGTCGCTCGCCTCGCCTTGCAAGTTGATGAAAACGACAAATTTGTTGTGGATACCAGCGGCGTTCTTGATGCAATTATCATCAATGATCCTGGTCATACTCACTACATCGGCGCAGAGCGAACCTTCAACTGGGCTTTGGATCTTAGTTTTGCCTTTACAGTATCAGGCTCCACGCAGGTCGAGATAAAAAGCGGAAGCTATCAGAATCAAATTTATGATTCGTCAAGAGGCATATACATAACTAATCCAATAAGGTTCACAAGCAACAGCCCCGAATGCTCTGTTATTTTTAGAGTCACTCCAGCATCAGCTATCAATTGGGCTTGGCTGATTTATCGAATCAATTACATAAAGATTGGATTTGAACGAACAGACAATTTTTCTGGCGAAATTTTTTATGATTATCAAACTGTCCCCGGCGGCCCATTTGGGGGTGCGCTGCTGACAGTAGAATCAGAACTTCCAACTCCAGCAGGCGAATCCAACACCGGATTGTCTGCTTCCGAAGTTGAGAAACTAGGCGAAGCCTCAAAGTCTGGCGACAATGCCGATGTGGGCTATCTAAATCTTGATCTGCCTTTTGGCCTTGCCCAAGTCCGCAGTAATCTGCAAATCACTTGTGATGTGATCGGCAACCCTGACGGATCGGTCGGATATAAGATGCCGCATGAACAGATCAAGACGATCATCAACAAGTACGCGCAAAACCCGGTCAATGGCACGGAAGGCGATGCGGATATTGTTGAGTTTGTAAATGAGGCAGAGATGGTCGCGGCATTCAGCAAGGTTTGGAATACCTTTTCCAGCCTTGATACTGCCGAGGATATTTGGCCGAGAATGCGTGAACTGGTCAATGTCAGTTCGGAGTCTGCGACCAATCTATCGCCGGATTCTGAGTTGGGCAATTCTGTCCTGCCGATCCTGCGAGAGGGAGAGAGTGCAAAGGCATACAATGAGAAGTCGATTCATTGCCTAGACTTTGCGATCAATTCCACAAACCAACTACGCGACCTGATCGGGGAAATGCTCCTACACTCCAACATGGTCTGCATCTGGCGCAACGGCATTGCCTATCTCAAATATCTGCCGGACACCCCAAGCGCAGACGATACCCTGACCACCTCCGATGTGGTGATGAAATCCATGAGCCTGTCCCGCTCGCCGGTTTCGCAACTAGCGACCGACATTACGGTCAATTATGACTACGGCAAGGATGGCTTTTCTAGGGACTATCATTACGCCAAACAGACTTGGCAGGATGGTGCGCTATCCATCACCAAGCTGGATGCCACCCGGAAATATGGCTCCTATTCTCGCGAGCGTTTCTTTGATATGCCGATGATCCGTGAACGCGCAGCGGCGGAAATCCTGGCTAAACGGTTCTATCAGGAATTCGGCGATGCCAAGTTCCATTCCCGCTTTGAATCCGTGCTGGCAAACCTCGCGCTGGAACCCGGAGACAATGTGACCGTCCCCATCCCGATTCATCGTGATTCGGTCATGGATCGTGGTTTAATTACCCGCAAGACGATTACTTGGGGTTCGGCTGTGGATAAAAAGCCGGATTTGATCAACTTCGATGTGCGTGAAAACCACACCACATCGGGCTATTACCTGAGCCTGAATCTCTGATGCCTGACAATATCGCCATCGTTGACGAAATCTCGGTTGTCCTAAACGACCCGAACACGCTGTTTCAGGATTTATCCGATGCCTTTGGGCTGGCTGATGCTGCGCCTTCAGTCGCCTCACAGCCGGTTCTAAGCGATTCTCTGTCTATCTCATCCTCCATTGCCTTCGAGAAGGAATTGCGGCTCTACGAGGCGTTCACGCTGACTGAGGGCTTTCCGAACATCACCGGGCTGCTGTTTGGCTACCAAGAAGAAACCGACAGCATCGAGATCACCTCGGAGGCCAGCGCAGAAGCGCGAGATGCCGTTTTTGAAACCGGCGATTATGGAACCAGCAAGGTGTTTGTGATTACTGATCTGACCACCGTAGGGGTGTTTGAATGACCGATGAAGTTCAGGAGATCGTGGTCGGCAATGCCCTACCCACCGAGGGGGTGCATCACGAATACGGTCGGATGCGCCCGCAGGATTTGATCGTCAAGGTACAGGGGACGATGGACGCCGGCCATGTCACGATCAAAGCGGTCGTGAATGTGGGCTATGAAGGCGAGCATTATTTTGAAGGCGAGGCCGACCTGCTTGATGGCGATGGGATTTATGCCACCCAAGATGGGCTGGTGGTCTTGCGGGATGCTGACCCAGACCAAAACATTCCCGAATGGAATGGCCGCCGAATCATGGTCGGCATGGTCTATCAGAATGCGCTAATACTTTTCCCAACGGTGGAACCATGAAGATCGTCACCGCTTCGACCGAAGAAAAGAAAGCGCGAGCAAAAACCTTGCTTGAGGCTACAATAGATTCGTTGTATCCGAAGAACGAGGAAATGCGCCTCATAAACCTTGGGGTCACTGATCCCACCCACCCCGATTATGTGGCATATCGCCAGAAAATCGCGGAACTCATTGAGCAATACAGGAGCGAATGGCAATGAATGAGTCCATGAAAATCAAGGGCGATGTGCTGATTCAAGTAATCGACCCGCAGGGCAATGTGAAGCAGGAAATCTTCACTCCGAACACCATCGTCACCGCAGGAAAAAACCTTGTGGCAACTCTGGTATCTGGGTCAGGTACGGCTTTCTCTCACATGGCGATTGGAACAGACAACACCGCAGTCGTGGTGGGCGATACCACGCTCGGCTCAGAAACAGGCCGCGTGACCTTGACCAGTAAGAATGTGACCAACAATGCCATCGCTTATGTCGGAGATTTCCCGGCTGGCACTGGTACTGGCACGATTGTCGAGGCTGGTATTTTCAACGCCTCTAGCGGCGGCACGATGCTGAACCGGGCAACCTTTTCTGCAATCACCAAATCCGCATCAGACGCGTTGAAGGTCACTTGGACTGTGACTTTCGGCTAAGGGGAAAACCATGACAGGCGTAGTCACTAGAGCGACAAAAGGCGTACCACTAACCGCCACAGATCACGACAACAATCTGGAGGTGACTGTTTCGCTCCACAAAAGCGCGACAGAGCCTTCCCCGACTTATGCCTGTATGTTGTGGGCAGATACCGACAACGATCTGCTGAAGATGCGGAACAAGGCGAATGACGCTTGGATCACGATGGGAGCATTGGATACCACAGGCGCATTCTCGGACAACAATTTGGCCGATCAGGATCAGCTATCCGAATTGTCCGATGTGACTATCACTTCCGTTGCTGACAATGAAGTGCTGGCTTATGACTCGACCTCAAGCAAGTGGATCAACCAGACTGCATCCGAGGCCGGACTTGCAACCTCCGCGCAGGGATCTCTTGCGGATTCTGCTTTGCAAGACGGAGATACCGTTTCCTCTCTAACGATTACCTCTGCCGACATCAACGGCGGCACGATTGATGGTGCAACCATTGGCGGATCTTCTGCTGCGGCGGGTACTTTTACGACTGTTACTACTAGCAGCACAATCAATAACCTCACCGTAGGCCGTGGTGCTGGCAATGTATCCACCAACACTGCGGTGGGTGCGAGTGCTTTGGCGGCTAATCAAGCAGATGGGACTGGTAATACTGCGGTTGGGTATCTGGTTTTAGATGCGAATACCTCTGGCGATGCAAACACTGCTATGGGGCAAGCCGCACTTACTTCAAGCACCACAGCGAGTGCTAACACAGCAATTGGTTACGCTTCTTTAAGTGAAACCACTACTGGCGGCAATAATACAGCACTTGGATCACAAGCCTCGCAGTTCAATACAACCGGACAGTACAACTCTGCGCTTGGTATGTATGCACTTGCCTCCAACACCACCGCCTCTCGTAACACTGCCGTTGGTTATCAGGCTTTGTATTCACAGAGTGGCTCAAGCCCTAATGATAATGTAGCTGTTGGTTATCAAGCAGGTTATTCAAGTACAACTGGTGTTAACAATACATTTTTAGGGCGTACCGCAGGTCAGTACCTTACAACTGGCGCTCAAAATGTTTTTGTTGGTTTAAATGCGGGAGCATCTTGTACTACTGGTAGCAGCAATACATTTGTTGGACGTGGTGCAGGTGCTTATGTAGGTACAGGCAATAAGAATACCATCCTTGGACGTTATGACGGCAACCAAGGCGGCTTAGACATCCGCACCTCAAGCAACAACATCGTGCTGTCTGATGGTGATGGTAATCCGAGAGCGTTTTGTGAGCAAAACGGTTATTGGTTGCTTAACAATACCTCTGTTATAAATAACTCACGCTTAACTGTAAATAATGGTGTGGCTATCACAAACGGCACATATCACCGCAAGTTGTATCAATCAAGTGACCAAAACTTTTATTTTGACAATGGAACGAACCAAGCATATTTATCATCTGCCGGTTCTTGGACAAACGCATCAGATGCTAGGCTAAAGACAAATGTCAGAGATATTGCGTATGGTTTGGACACTGTTATTTCTGCACAACCAAGACACTTTGAGCGTGTAGATGTAGACGGAACTTACATTGGTTTTGTTGCTCAAGAACTACAAGATGTAATTCCAGAAGTAGTATCTGGTGACCCAGAAACACAATTAGGCGTAGATTATGGCGCACTTGTTGCCGTGGCTTTCAAAGCCATCCAACAACAACAAGCCATGATCGAAGCACTTGAAGCCCGCATTGCGGCACTTGAAGCAACCCCATAGAAATAGGAGATAGAAACTATGGAAACCCCAACCGTTGAAGAAATTGCTCGCCACTATTCGGCAGCTATGGATTCGGTCAACCTGTTGAACGCAGGCCAGCCGGAAGGTATGTCAGATGAAGATTGGGCGGACACTGTATCCCGCAATGTCGAGCATCTGAAAATTATGGTCGCTAAAGACTGGATGGCGGATCAGGACTTGTCCCCGCTGAACGCAGCAATCGCTGCTAACTCTTAATCGGAGATCAACATGGGCGAGAAAAAACCAAACCCCATTACGATTGATGGCACTGAGTACGACTACAACGATCTGACGGAAGAACAGCAAGCCCTGTTCAATCACTGTGTGGATCTGGATCGTAAGATCGGTAACACCCAGTTCAATCTGGATCAGTTGATGGTCGGCAAGGAAGCCTTTATCACTCGATTGAAAGCCTCACTTGAGGAACAGGAAGCCGCGTAATGGCCACCAAACCTGCCTCCAAAAAGAAGATGGCGTGTAATGCGCCGAAACGAACTCCGAGCCATCCGAAGAAAAGTCACATTGTAAAAGCGTGTGCCGGTGGTAAAGAAAAAGTGATTCGATT
>Ga0208795_1001050_pt1 | contig 13011 bp, 16 predicted proteins | sample CB_VirMetaG_6_FD_184541 | JGI IMG/M metagenome (GOLD analysis project Ga0208795, IMG submission 184541) | Freshwater to marine saline gradient viral communities from Chesapeake Bay - CB_1508_2 Viral MetaG (SPAdes) (version 4) | ecosystem: Environmental > Aquatic > Marine > Coastal | place: USA... | reverse complement strand
CATCTCGTCGACCAGCCACGGTAGTAGCTCGAAGTTTATGATGTATACGTCGGCCTCTTGCTCCAGTGCCTTCCTGCGCCTGGCTGGTGTGTCAGCAAGCATGGCGTAGGTCATCTCTGGTGCCCACTTCTTCAACTCTGTAGTCCATGTATATTGAGCTACACGCTTCGGAGCCATGATGATCGCAGGCTTCGGCAATTGCTTCAGCGCCTCGATGGTGATAAAAGATTTGCCGAGTCCGCACGACAAGAACAGCGCACATCGCGGGGTATCGAGTATGTGTTTAACTGCTTTCCGTTGGTAGGGGTATAGTCTGCTATCCATAACTGAAAAACTCCCCATGTAGTTTCTTACCTTCTCGGCAGTAAGCTAGGTACGCCAGTGCGGGGGAGATGAAACGCCCAATGATAATCTTCTTTTTATTGCTTTGGATCTGCGCTCTCCATGCTCCCCTCGTCTTATCCCAATTAACCCCCTTATATCCACTCCGGTTAGTTTTGCGTTTAGACGAGTTTATGTTGTTCTCTCGCTGAGTGCATAGCCGAAGATTAGATATTTTGTTGTTAGTCCTAACTCGATCTATATGGTCTACATCATTGGGCGGGAACTCTCCATATACATACAGCCACGCTAGTCTATGCGCTATATACTTCACGCCGCCTAAAGGTATAATAAGATACCCGCGAGTGTGTATGCTGCCGAGGGTATCCCCAACGTCTACACCTCTTCGTTCTACTAGATTGGTGAAAACCCCGGTCTCGGGGTCATAGTGAACAAGCTCTTTGAGCCTTTTTTGAGTTATCATGTTTCACTCCGTTAGTGGAACACCGTATAAAAATGGTGCGGCAACCAGTTACGGTTACTGGCGTTCGGATTGCATGTCCTAGCCGCACCAACATATTACCCTTTCAAATACCAGTTGGCAACTTCGCCCTCTGCGTTGAGTGGCAGGTTTTCATCCGCCCATTCTGGTAGTCGGCACATGACCTCTTCCAGAAGCGGCAGTTGGTCGGGGTCGCCGTAGCATACAATCTCGTCGTGGATCGTGAAGCGGACATCAAGCCCCTCCTTCTCGCACTCCATCAAAGCATTTGCCAGTAGGTCACGCGCTACCGCTTGGACGATGTTCTCCACAAGGATTCCATGCCATATCTTACGACCGTTGGACTCAAAGCCATTATCCGTTGGCCGGGCGTTGGGGTAGTAGAGAATTCGACCCGATGGTAGTTTACACATGAGCCACGATCTGTTACGCTTATACTCAACTCTGGGTAGTTTTGGGTTGACCACACTACCACGTTTGGCGGCTCTCATGCAGTCATACCAGTATTTACGGATGTTGGGGTTCGCCGCCCTCCAGTCGGTAACGACCTTCTGGGCTATGCTCCCCTCGATACCGAAGGCTTGTACCGCCCCGGCACCTCCACCAAAGCCGCAGTTATGTACAAGTCGGCCCGATACAGTAAATCTATGCCGGGGCCCGGCGTTCAGGATGTCATAGACTCTAACTTTCTCTCGGGGGTTATGACCCCCGGCCACCCGTAGCGTTTCCCCACCTGATCCTGATTGTATGAGACGTTTTCCGCTTTCGGCGGCGTGGTCGAACCTACATTCCCCCTCACTGGTGAAAACGATATGGTCTCTTGTTGCCCTGAGTCCTTCATACTCTATTACCTCCTGATAGCCTTTGAAGATGAGCCCGTCATGCCCAACAAACTCAACTCCGTCCCAAAGTAACATATCACAAGTGACACTTTCTATAGGTACTATGCCTTTATTTGTCAGCACCCCCTCACCTTCTGCGATGCACCCTAATGTCGCCCCCTTCCCGTTCTGACGCTGGGCCTTGGTAACGTCGGCCTTATTTACCCCGTACATCTTCGCAGCGGTGGCTTCGTAGATCTTGCCATCGCCCCGGAACTCCTCAAGTACCCACTCCTCGCCTGCCAGCCACGCGAGAACACGGGCCTCGATTGCCGAGTAGTCTGAGATCAGCATAGACTGACCTTTGGGGGGTATAAGCGCAGATCGTAGGGCAGAGCCGAGAACGCCCTGAACGTCATCGCCGTAGAGTGTTTCCAGCCAGTCAAGATCTCCGGTCTTGATAGTATCGCGCAGGGTACTGGTTGCCTTCACCGTTCCACGGGCGAGGTTCTGGGGCTGGATCCTGCGCCCCGCCCATCGCCCGGTGTTCCCTGCACCGTAATACTGCAGGATGCCCCTTGCCGCGCCATCGCTGCAGGTGGAGACCTTCATGGCGTGATACTTCTTGGAGCTGGTCTGAGAGAGCTGCTGACGCAAGGTGAGCACCTCTGCAACCTCGGGGGTGTAGTCAGACGGGTTGAGTGACTGGATCGTAGCCTTGCGCATATCCTCAATCTCCACGCCGTTGTTGTTGAGCCACCCCTGCAGTTGAGCGGTTGAGTTTGGGTTGTCCAGTCCCGTGAGCTCCCGCAACTGGCTCATGCAACGCTCCCGGTGTGCGGTGTCAATTGCGATGGCCCCATCGATAAGTGCGCCATCGAGGTAGATGGCCCGGTCGTTTATCCGCTGATCCTGATACCACACCTCCGGCTGGGCCATCTTCTTGAGCTTGCGCGACAGCTCACGCTCCACCTCCACGTCCTGCTTGCAGTAGTCGATAAAGTCCAGCCAGTCTTTATCCTCCGGGTCGGGCTCCGTGAAGGGCGGGATGGAGAACTTGCGTATCAACGCCTGACCCCTCCGGTCTTTCTGGTGCTCCAGCCCTAGCGCCTGAGCTGCGTCGGCGAGAGAAGCTGGCAGGTTCATCATTCTGGCTCTGGTGGCAGTGCAGTCCCAAGCCTCTGGCTCGGTGTGGAGCTTGACGTTCCTGGCTCCAGCGAGCACCACACGCTCAAACTGACTGTTGTGGGCGCAAGCCTTATGATCCAGTGGTAGAACCTTACTTAGTGGCTCATCATCCAGTATCGTCCAGCACTCCACCTCTCCGTCATCGACTGCCCAGCAACAGATCAACACCTCTGCATCTTCGGCGTAGGCGTGGGCTCCGGCTTTTGTCAGATCGATGTAGGACCTGGATTCGATGTCAACGTGAATAGGCATGGTAAGCAGCTCTCATTGCGCAGTCAGAGTCATACATATACTCAAGTTTTACCGCCCCTTTACGCACTAAAGAGGTCTCCTCGTTTTCGGCCCCAATCGCCCAATCATAGAATCGAACTATATAGTGGGCTTCGGTCTCCCCCTCTATGCACCCCTGATAGTTTATCTTCCCTTCGTCGTTAATGAGATGGAAGAATTTACCTTTGATATTCTCTTCAAATTTATTCGCCATAATTTTTACCCTTAGTTAAACCCCCTCCGAAGAGGGGGTGAATAAAACACTACCACTCGTCGCCGTCGTCATCATCCTCTGCAGACTCGAAGTCGTCGAGGTTCGCGGTAGTGACAGCACCGAAGGCATCCCCATCGGCCCAGAACTGCACTGCAAGGAGCTTGGCGTTGATGAACTTGCCGTAGGCGTTGTCTTGCGCCCAGAGGTCGATCTGTGCGTTGACGTAGCAGCCAGCGTAAGGGATGCCATCAGCCTCGGTGAGATCCTGCTTGCCACGCCCAATAACCCGGACCGCAGTCTTGTTTGAGGCCTTGATGGTTACCATGTCGGCGTACCCGTCACGTACCTCCCCCTCATCGTCCACGTTATCATTGCCGTGCTTCAGCAGGCGGCGCATTGAGTTGTCATCCTGCTTCTTCAGGACAGCCTTGGCCTTGTCAGCGAACTGCTCCTCTGCAACAGAGAGGATCGCGGCCTTGAGCGCCTTGTGCTGCTCCGAGCCATCCTCCATCAGAAAGGTGGCAGAGTATTTGGGCTCAGACCCTTGATAGCCAGAGGGCTTGAACAGTGAGGGGTATGATAGGCGGACATTTTTCAGCATTACTTTCATTGGTATTACTCCATAGGAAAATCATCGACATTTGCCGCGTTAACTTCGGGGCGAGGGTCGGATTGGTTTACGAGTTGGGTTTTACCCCGTGGTTTGAATGTGGCTTCATCCATAACGGACTTGGCCGCTCTCTTTCCCCCTAGCAATTTCTCAATGGCGCTTAGGGTCTGGAAACTTTTACGGTAGATCTGGTCGTCGGTGAGACCCTCTCTGCTTAAAATTTCAGCAGCATCGTTGATGAACCTGCGAGTGGCCCTGCCCTCCACCAGCTTGTGGCCGGGGATAGTCTGACCACCCTCTGCGAGCTTCAGGGCGTATGCCTGCAGGTCACTGATGTACGCCTTGGCACGCTCTGCCATCGGCAGGAGCCGGGCCAGCTCGGTGAGCGTCAGCCTCTCTGGTAGCTGCTCGGGGAGTGCCATCATGGACGCTGCACGCTCACGGCAGACGGCCTTGGCCCTGCACCACTGGCAAGCCTTCTCTGAGGGGGTGGCAGGAGCGTCATCCGAGAGCGCAATCGCTGCACGCTCCTTGATGTGCTCCCCAAACTCCAGCAGCTCCTCCGCCGTAGTCTCCCACTCGCTGATATAGTCGAGGCGTGGCTGGACGATGGCGAGTACCATCTTCTCAATTCCCAGCTCGAACTGGTAACGCTGCAGGGCTCCGAGGGCGTAGAGCTGGAGCTGTGAGTTCTCCTCGGCGCTCACCCGGATGCCCTTGCCCCACTTCAAGTCCACCACGTAGGCGGTGTCACCATGGACGATCAGCACGTCTACGGTACCGAAGCCCCCCGGTACCCATTCGTCAAAGACCACTCTCTGCTCTATCATCAGGCCGCCAGTCAGCTCCCTTACGTAGTCGAGGTACACCTGCAGCTCCTTGTGAGTGTCGGGGGCGTTCTCGCCTGAGAGCAGGCACTTCTCGGCTATGGCGTGGGCCTCTGTGCCCTCGGCAGCGTAGTCTGAGGACTCTTCTTTGATCCCTGCGGAGATCCGCAGGCTGGCCCCGCAGTTGCTCCACGTGGAAGATCCGGAGGCGGATAGCTTGGCGTGTTGGGTTGGCATTACTCTTCCCCTGTGTGACAAAAAATACCGCACTCGAAATCCATATCCTTTAATGGTCTGCCAGTAGCGTCAGGTGACAGCTCATCAAGAAAGATTCGCTCACCCTTCACCCTTACAAGTCTGGCACCAATACGGCGTGACTGCTCTGCCCTTTGCTGAAATTGTTCTGGGTGCTGTTTTCTGACTAGATTCCAATAGGTAGGAGAGGTCGCCTTTACGCAACCAATACAATTAGCGTTTGGATAGCCTAACTTGTAAATTCTGGGGAGATCAATGCCAGCATCAGAGATAATCTGGAAACAATCACCCTTTGTTAGCTCAAAGTCACCGAGAATGTGAAGTGTGTTGCCCCTCTCCTTGTCGCGGAAGTTCTCGAATCTTCCACGCTCGTCAGAAGTAAACCCTAGAACATGGAAATCAATATCATGATCCATCTCATATTGTTGACGCGCCATCTTCTTTAACTCAAGAGTGCAGGGCGCTCCAGCGGTGCCGGACATAAACTTGCGCTTCTCCCACACATCAACAGCGGAACAGGACGGATACTTGCTGTTAATCGCAACCTCAATCTCTACGCCCAGCCACTTCTGCACATCAAGTAGAAAACGCTGGTTGTCACCATCCTCCTCAACCACCGGATTATTGATAATGCGTATTTGGTGAGTATCGCCGTATTTCTCTAAGGTCTTTTTAGCCGCTACCGCACTAGCAGCGCCACAACTAAACCAGACAGCTATACTTTTCATAACGCCTCCACCTTCTCGTAGACATCTTTGACTTGGGCATCGGTAAGGTTTGCCACCTTGCGCCCTTCGAGGATCGACATTATGCCCTTGCGCTTGCCCTCCTGCGCCTTCTGGTTGAGGAGCTCCACCAGTGCGTCACGAGAGGCTGGGGGCGCAGCGGGGGTGGGAGTGGGGGTACTCTCTTTAATGGGCTCCTCGGGGGCTTCCAGTGGGAGTTCGGCTTGCTCCTGCGTGCCCTCGGACAGCTTGGCGTAGAGGTCGGATATCGCCCGAAAGTGATCTGAAAGGGCCATGTAATTGTCGGTTTGGTTTTGCATTTTGGTCTCCTTGCGTTTATCTTGTTGACAACGTGTATTCTACACAATAAAATGTGTAAGTCAACTATTATTTTGTTTTACTCAACCAACTGGAGACACTCATGAATGTGATGGACATAGATGAACTTATAGAGGCACTGCAAGATCGTAAACTGAGCCTGGTCGCGGAGGCCACAGGAATCCACCCCAACACGCTGTCGGATATAAAGAATGGGCGGTCTGATAACCCCACGCTGAAAACGCTGAAGGCGTTGAGTGACTACTTTAATGTAAGTAGGGTAAGCGCGCTTCTCTCTGGGCCTGAGTATGAGTTGAAGGATCAGGTAGACGAAGCCGCATACAAGGCACTAACCGAGGCTTTTATCCCGATGCTGGGGCTAACCAAGTGGATTAACGGCAGGAGATCCGCCTACGGGCTGAAGCACATTGCGGAGGATTACTTCCGCCGCCGCAACGAGGAGATGGGTATAGACGAATACATTTACATACGAGAGGAGATATTTGACCGTTGTATGGTAGAGGCTGGGTTCGCTCGTAAGCAGTTGCGTGGGGAGACCGGTAGCCCGTCCTACTCGGTGCTGGAGGGTTCAGTTTCGGCTATCGAAGCGTATATAGAGACTGGCAAGTTTGACTACAGCGGGTGCAAGGATGGTGAGGCATGAGCCGGTTTGACAAGAGGTTACTCCATGCGCGCCACGCGAAGATCGTCAAGAGGGACGGGGGAGAGTGGGAAGTCCGGCGGGGGGTGGTTACAAAAGACGAGGTAGAGCGCCACTTTACCAACGGCACCAAGGTCGGGGTTCCATTCATCCGGCAGGGGGAGTCCGTAACACTGGCGGCAATGCTGGATCTGGATAACCACGGGGGAGAGGTGGAGTGGGAGGATATGGTGGATCTCGCGGTGACCCTGATAAACGCACTGGCAGAGCAGGGGCTGTACGCCATGCCCTACCGCAGTGGTGGGGGCAACGGGGTGAACCTGTGGATGGTATGGGACACGGTGCAGGACGCGTACTCTGTGCGCCACCTGCTGCGGGAGGTGCTCGCTACCCACGGGTACAAGCCGGGGGATGGTGGGGTGTCAAAGCAGGAGATTGAGATATTCCCGAAGCAAGACCGTGTTACCGCAGATGGCATAGGCAACTGCGCAGCGGTTCCGTACCGGCCACTTGATGCCTTCACGCTTGAGGATACCGACGTGTTCCTCCCGTGGGACTCAAGCGAGCCAGTGCCGGTGGTGGAGAGGCCGGAGGCCAGTGCAGGTGGAGCGGTGGAGCTGTCGGAGGAGCAGATCGACGAGCTGTTGGGGTATATCAACCCTGACCAGCCATATAATGAGTGGAAAGACGTACTGATGGCTGTACACGCCGCTGGAGGGACGTTTGAGCAGGTAGAGGCTTGGAGCAAGCAAGGTGCCAGTTACACCGAGCAGGGGCTTACCAGACGGAAGTGGGAGGGCTTCAGCAGTGGCGGGGGGATCACCGGACGTACCCTTATGAAGATGGCCCGAGAGGGCGGCTGGGAGGGTGACGTGGTTGAATGTGATCTGGATCAATTCCCAGAGATCGAGGGTGGGGAGGAGGCAGACGCGAAGGCATCTATGGAGGCCAAGGATAATAGCGTTCCAGTCGTTGTGCGAGAGGTGAACGAGAAGTTTGCAGTTGTGTCACTGCAAGGGAAGATCCGCATAATGCACGAAAAACTGAATTTTGACGGCATCCCCACGCAGGAGTTCATGACCGCCAGTGATTTCCATCTGTTGCTCCACAAGGAGCCGAAGGTGATCGTTGGGGAGAAACCCATGCCTCTGTCCAACTATTGGCTCGGGAGCCCTGAGCGGCGGGGGTATGAGGGGATAACCTTCCTTCCACGCGGGGTAAAGACCGCCGGGGAGGAGGCTCAGGGGTACTTCAACACTTGGGCGGGTTTTGGGGTGAGGGCCAGCAGCGCCGGAGAGGGGGGCTGTGAGCTGTATATGAACCACGTCAAGGAGGTTATCTGCGGAGGGAATGAGGAGCACTACCAGTTTGTGGTGTCGTGGATGGCAGAGCTTATCCAGAGGCCCGAGCATAAGCCCGGGTGTGCCATCGTCATGAAAGGGGGTAAGGGTAGCGGGAAGGGAACCTTCGTGAAACCACTGGCGGCGATGTTGGGCCGACACTATATGTATGTGAGCTCCATGCAGGCGTTGCTGGGGAACTTCAACAGCCACCTCGGGGAAGCGGTGCTGGTGTTTGCGGATGAGGCGCTGTGGGGCGGGGATAAAAAAGCTGATGGGGCATTAAAATCACTTATAACCGAACCAAAGATGGTGCTGGAGAAGAAGGGTATCGATCGGGTGCTGGTGAACTCTTACCACCACGTGGTCATGGCCACAAACGAAGACTGGGTTGTACCCGCTACGGCGGGGGAGCGTCGGTATATGGTGCTGCAGTGTGCGGATATGTCCGGCAAGGATAAGGCGTACTTTGACGCGATCCACGCGGAGCTCGCCAGTGGTGGTATGGAGGCGCTGATGGGGGTGCTTGAGGAGTGGCAGAAACCGGGTTGGGTGGACTTCTATCGACCACCTGTAACAGACGCACTGCTGGAGCAGCAGGAGCACTCCAAGAGTGTTTTTGAGACCTGGTGGGATGAGGTGGAGGACTCAAATGCGGTTCGGGATGGCGATGATAAACACTTTCTATACCCCACCAGCGAGTGGATCGACACGGCGATTCTTACCGATTCCGTCATCAGTCATGGGCGGAGAAGGGGGGTTTCTGTAGCTGGTGTCACCCGATCCACGGTGGGTAGATTCCTGAGTACCAAAGGGGTGAGGAGGAAACGCGCCGTCTCAGAGGGGGTAAAGAGCACCCTTATCAGGATCTCGAAGGACGCGTGAAAAAGGCGCGTGTCTTGGTGTCTTGGTTAACGTATTGTTTTAGAAGGGAAATGACAATTGGACGCAGACACACGTAGGTTCTCAGTTCTTAGTATATAAATATTATTTTTCTATGTTTTATATTTTTTCTATATATGTACTATTTACTACTGTTTTCTTTATTTATTCTTGTCTTCTTGGAAAAATAAAGATAAAGAAGATAGAAAACAGAGGGTTAGACCGGACAGACAAGCATTTTACCTAGAAAATTATGCCTGTCCTGCTTGTCCAAGCGGATTTCACCGCCTCTGAGCATGGTTAATCAGGTCTCTCGCGTGGTACACTGTAGCGATGATGGAGAAAGAGATTGAACGGTATCTGCGACAGCGTGTAGAGAAGGCTGGGGGTCTGTGCCTCAAGTTCACCTCGTCGTCTGCTGGTGTACCCGACCGTGTGGTTATCCTCGGCGGGGAGACATTTTTCGTCGAGCTGAAGGCTCCCGGCAAAAAGCCCCGACCACTGCAGGCCAGAGTGATCGAGGGCATGGTTCTGAAGGGCGCTCGCGTGGAGGTGATAGATAGTAAAAAAGGTGTTGACATTCTGTTATCCAGCTTGTAGACTACTCGGCATGTCAGTAAAAGATCCAGAAAACTACAAGCTCAGGGGTGTTCGCATGACGAACGAACTCTGGGAAGAGATTTGCTCCCTCGCCCTCGTCAACGGGAGATCCGCGTCCAAGGAGGTCGTTGCTGCAGTGCAGTACCACCTGAAGCGCGCGAAGGCGAGGGGCAAGATCTAGTTTCTGCTCGCCCTGGTCGTGGCGAAAAACCGACCAATGCTCTCCTGTCTGTTGCCCCTCTTCGGAGGGGTTTTTTACGCCCGAGGCTATCCCACGGTGGGTGTGGAAGCTATCCCACGGTGGGTGTATACTGCAGGCACCATGATAAAGATGACTGTCAATACCAACATCGACAGGTACGTGAAGCGATACGGGCCTTCAACAGAGAAGCAGTTCCAGACAGCGATACTACGAACCCTGAACGATGTAGCGTTTACCGCAAAGAAAGACCTTGAGCGGTACGCCGATTCTGTCTTTGCCTCGCCAACCCCATTGACTAGAAACCCGGCGCTGGTGAAAAAGGCGGAGCTCACCCCCACGGGCGCAGTGGCGCGGGTCAAGCTGAAAGACAAGATGGATATGGCTACGAAGGGTTCCGGCCCTGCCGAGTACCTGCGGGCGCAGATAACGGGCGGAAAACGCCGAGATAAGCGTTCTGAGGCACTTTTGCAGATAAAGGGATACCTACCTACTGGGTATCAGGCGGCCCCAACAGACGCCTATCAGAACCGATATGGGAACATATCTCTCGGGCTCATCCAGAAGATCCTCTCTGATCTGCAGTCCTACGTCTACTCGGGTAGTGTTGAGCAGAACAGACCCCACAGGTACAGGAAACCCAAGCTGGCGGGACGCGCCAAGTACAAAACGACGAAGGGTAACAAGACAGTAGGCAAATATTTTGTTATACCCGTATTCAGCCGCGATGGAGGCAGGAACCGAGCTCCCGGCATCTATGAGCGCAAGGGTGGCAGGCCGATTATGGTTATGAGCTTCTTCCCCGCGGGCACCTACTCCAAAAACTACGACTTCCATCGATCCGTGGCGAGCTCGGTGTTCAAAAATTTCCGGCGGCGATTCGGCTACCACTTCGGGGCTGTGCAGGGCAAGTAGAGGCTATCCCACGGTGGGTCGAGGCTATCCCACGGTGGGTCGAGGCTATCCCACGGTGGGTCGAGGCTATCCCACGGTGGGTCGAGGCTATCCCACGGTGGGTCGAGGCTATCCCACGGTGGGTACTACCCGCTAATTTTTCACTGCCAGCCGTAAAAAATCCCTTCTGAAAACAACAACTTACAGCGCATAGAGATTTTCTATGCCCCATAAAATTTACTATCCGTTTAAGATCAAGGGGTTACAGCCGACTGTTGTGATCGGGCGGCGTAGACTGGTGGCGGTTAAAATAAATCGCTATTTTTGAAGATTTATTGTTGACAGAGTGCTATCACTCCACTATAGTTAGGGCATAGGTCGAGCGAGGTGCGAGGCCTGGCAATTGAAACAGGAGAGTAGAACAATGAAAAAGACAGTAAATGTTTATGAATTTCGCGACGCCTTCATGGCAGTAAGGCCGGATAACTTCAGTTACCAGGGATTAGAGATCCTTTTTGAATACCTTGAGGATCTGGAGGGCGCGACAGGTGAAGAAATAGAACTGGATGTTATCGCGCTCTGTTGCGAGTGGAGCGAGTTAAGCCATTCTGACGTTATCAGCTACTACGATGTACCGGAAGAGAATCAAGATAATTTGATCGAATGGCTGAGCGAGCGCACACTTGTTGCAGGTGGCACTACTGAATCAATCATTTTTATGGATTTTTAACAATGACCAAAATATATACACAAATCATCAGTAACTGCTGTGATTGCCCGCACGTTTGTGATCCTGATGAACACGTTAGAGCATTTTGCACAGCAACAGCCAAAACATTACCAGACTGGTATTGCGAACCGCCGGATTGGTGCCCGCTTGCAGACATGGAGACTGCTAATGAATGATTTTATTAAAGCTGTCGCGATGAAACCCTGGGATGTGTACGTTAATGGTAAATGGGTTAATACTGTATATTATGATTTGGAGTGTAACGCAGAATACGTTAAAGAATCACTTATCAACCATGACGGTTACCCGGTAAATATTGAGGTATTGCAACCATGATCGACACATTGAAAGCCATAGCAATGGCAGCGGTTATCGCGCCAGTGTTGTACCTGGTGCTGGTAGTGGTAATGAGTTTATAACTTAACGGGAGAACAAAGATGAAATACTGGCATAAAAGAGTAACAGTCGGATCTTTTTACAATTTGAGTGAAGAGGCGCAAAACGAAGAGTTGGGTTATGACGACAACGAGGATTGGTGCGAAAATATAGAATATATCGAATACCATAATCAGCTACGCGTAAAAAACGGAAACGGAACATTTTGGGAGGTGCAAAGCATCGATGGAGATATATTCGCAATCAATCCGCTTGCGGAATGGGATGATGAGATGGAAGGGTATTACATTCCAGCAGTCCAGTCGAATCTTCACAGTTACGCACAGGAGGATTAGAAAAATGCGAGAAGAAAGTGTAAAAATTTATCAATTCAACGAGTTATCAGATAGCGCAAAAGAGACTGCTAGAGACGAATACAGAAATATCGGGATGCAGTACACTTGGTGGGATTGCGCAATCAACGACGTGAAAGAAATTGGGAAACTAATGGGGATTGAGATCGATAGCGATAGCGTCTATTTTTCCGGCTTCTGGAGTCAGGGTGACGGTGCTTGTTTTACTGGGGAGTATGAATATAAAAAAGGTAGTGTTAAAGCGGTGAAAGAATACGCGCCATTAGATGAGGAGTTACATAAAATTGCAGAGTATTTAGTCTCAATTCAGAAACGTCATTTTTATTCTCTCTATACCCGTGTTTCTCATTCAGGCCGATATAACCACGAATATTGTACTCACTTCGATATTACAGACCACAGAGGCGTTGAAGTACCAGATGATACAGAGGAGGCTTTGAAGGATGCGCTACGCGATTATATGAGATGGATATATAAGCGACTTGAAAGTGAATATGAATATCTAACATCGGATGCAGCAATCGATGAATCAATTGAAGTGAATCAATATGAATTTTTAGAGACTGGGAAATGGTATTACATTCCAGCGAGTACAGCACTATGAGCGGATCAATATACTATACACATTCCAATGATCTATTGGTTTTAACATTCGCGTTCGCTGCCGCTGCATTGATAGCATGGATCGGCAGGGCGTGCAATAAATAACGCTACTGATAACTATCACATATAATAACCCCAGCTTAATCGCTGGGGTTTTTTGTTGCCCGCAATTTGCTGGCAGCACGGCCTGACGCTCCAGATTTTCACTGTAACACATCGATAAATATCGATTCTCTATTATAATAGCAATAATCATGCCAATAAGGTACTTCTACCGAAATCCGTTGCGGGAATATTCGAAC
>Ga0208795_1001048_pt1 | contig 13040 bp, 25 predicted proteins | sample CB_VirMetaG_6_FD_184541 | JGI IMG/M metagenome (GOLD analysis project Ga0208795, IMG submission 184541) | Freshwater to marine saline gradient viral communities from Chesapeake Bay - CB_1508_2 Viral MetaG (SPAdes) (version 4) | ecosystem: Environmental > Aquatic > Marine > Coastal | place: USA... | reverse complement strand
TAATTTAGCAAGATGGGATGAATGGAAAGACTATAAGTTTGAAAACGGAATGACACTGCCCGAATTAACTTGTTGGTTTTTAGAAGGTGTACTACAAGAATTTATCGATAGAGGCAAAAATATGAGATTTATGGAAAACACAATTCGTTCTGCCGCCAAAGGTAGAGCAATTGGAATTGGTGTTTTGGGATGGCATACTTTGCTTCAATCAAAAGAATTGCCATTTGTGGGTATCCAAGCCAGCTCTTTAACTAGGATTATATTTAAATTTATACAAGACGAAGCTTTAAAAGCATCTCGTGACCAAGCTAAAGCTTATGGTGAACCTGAATGGTGTAAAGGAACAGGTTTAAGACATACACACCACTTAGCGATAGCCCCTACAATTTCAAATGCTCATATTTCAGGTGGTGTGTCTCCCTCAATTGAACCTATTCCTGCTAACGTATATAATCTTAAAACAGCAAAAGGGGTATTTATCAAACGCAATAAAATTCTTGAAAACCTATTAGAGAAAAAAGGCTACAATATAGATAGTGTATGGGAACAAATACTCAAAGATCAAGGCTCAATTCTAGGACTCCCAGATTATATATTGTCGCCTGAAGAAAAAGAAATATTTTTAACATTTAAAGAAGTTAATCAACTTGAAATAGTAAAACAAAATGCTATTAGACAAGAATATGTTGACCAAGCTATATCGTTAAATTTATGTTTTGACCCTAACGATTCACCCAAAGACATTAGCATGGTTCATAAAGAAGCTTGGAAACTTGGTATTAAAACCTTGTATTATCTACGCACAGAAAGTGTATTACGAGGTGATAATCTTCAAAGATTCTCAGATTGTGTCTCGTGTGAGAGCTAAGCAATTTTGATTTTTTTTTCACATATGTATAACAAAATATAAACACTTAAACCTATGAAATTATCACAATTAAGACAAATTATCAGAGAAGAGATTAAAGGTGTAATGGATGAAGAAAGTAACCCAATAAATGAATACCAAAGAGATTATCATTGGGATGAAGCAAGACAACAATGCTGGTTAGTAGATGATGAATGGAATTTTATAAAGCAGGTAGATAAAAGAAACTGTGGTAAGTAAAAATATAAACACTTAAACCCATGAAATTATCACAGTTAAGACAACTAATCAAAGAAGAAATTAGAGGAGTACTAAATGAAACCTCCGAAAATGAAGCTGCAAGAATGCTTTTAAGGGATTTACAAAAACAATTTAAAAACGGAGCAGCAATTGAACTTACTGGAAATGATGGAGAAATATATCAAGTAAAAAGCTGGCCTATGGCAAACCTTATTACTCTTGTAGGTACAGAAGGATCATATACAATTCCTTATAAAAAAGAATATATTGATAAGCTTAAGTTAACAGTAAATGGCAAACCAGTAGAATTTGGTGAATTTGATAGCACCGTTGAGTTACCTTCTACATCCACATTCGCGAGTAATATTTCTGGGATTGGGTCAAATGAATTTCTTAAATATGAACCTAAAGTAAGAGGCAATACTCCGTATAGTTCATATCGAAGAAGATAATTTTGTTTTAAAAGAAGCTTGGGAAACCAAGCTTTTTTTTATCCTTTATGATATGTATTGATGAATTGTGTTGCTAGGAATGGTTTTTAATGGTTACTTATTGTTTCACTTAAAAACTAAAATTATGAAAAAATTTTTTACTCAAATTTTCCAAGACGATAAAGGAAAATTCTCATCAAAACAATTTGTTGGTATTGTATCTGGTTTAATGTTGTGTTTTACAATGTACCACAATCAATTTACAGATGTTAGTGTTGCTCCTGCAGATGCTTTAATTAATGCGGTTGCTGCACTTTCATTTGGTTCTTTAGGTTTGGCTTCTGCTGATAAAATTTTTGGTAAAAAAGAAGGAGGCGCTGAGTAATGAAAACCCCAATCACATTTGAACAATTCAGTAAAGACCCAGTAAAAGGCTTATTATTCATAGTAATAGTAGCAATAGGGTATCTTTATATTGATATTAAAATGAACTACTCTGAACAAGTGGGTAAATGCGATGAAGAAGTAGTTAGGTTAAATCAAAAAGTAGATGTTCTTACAGAACATGTCCGTAAAAGTGATTCCACTTTGGGTTATATGGTATCAAAAGTTGAAATGTTAGAAATTTTAAGAAATGAAAATAAATAATTTATATTACATTAGCGCATTAATCGCTATTATTGGATTAACTGTTGTATTGGCCGATAATCCCACACCTATAGACCCGAAAGAGAAAGAATTAGATGAATTACTTAAAAAATCTCAGGAGAGAATGAAAAAAGTAAATTATTTAGTTAAAAAAATAGATGAAGTTGCTGCTATTGAAGTAACAAGTATGAAAGATAGCATAAAAACTTTAGAAGAAGAGAAAGTACAATTGATTCAAGAAAAAGAACAATTAACAACAGTATTACATGAAACACAAGCTATTATTAAGCATGATGGTATTCCTGCTTCCCCTTTTAAGTTGGAGCCAATCGTACCCTTATCAGAGAATTGAGGGTAGTGATACGGTTGTTGTAATGACAAAAAAGCAGGGAGAGGATATTAATAATATTTTTAGAATTAATAAATTTACAATAGATTCATTGGGTAATAAAACCGGATTCTTGTTGAATAAAAACTTATTATATACTAACCATATCCTAAAACAAGATTCATTATTAAAAGAATCTATAAATATGAATATTATGTTGGATAGTATTCTTACATCGGAATCTGCTCAATATAGAAGAGAAATTACAAAGGAAACCGTTTCAAATCAAAAAATAAATAAAATTGCTTTAACTACTTGGGGTATTTTGTTTATTTTGTTTGTGTTTTAAAATTTTTACATATTTATAATAAAATAAAAAACCATGAAAGAAATTTTTAAAGCAATACTTAAATATTTGTTTGCAAATACAAAGTTAGATGAAAAAGTAGCAGATGTATTAGAAACAGCAAAGGATAAAGTTTCTAAATTAGATAAACAATTTGATGATTTAAAAGAAGAAGTTGAAAAAGAAGAAACACCTGCTGAAACAGATACTAAAGTAACAGAAGAAACTCCAATTGAAAAAAAACCTAAAAAAACCCCTAAAAAGAAATAATTATGGATTTTAACAAACTAAAAGGACATGTTCCGGATAAAGTTCTTGCTGAACTACCAACTATTGCAAGATTTAAAATTGATACTCCAATTGAAAAAAAACCTAAAAAAACCTCTAAAAAGAAATAATTATGGATTTTAACAAACTAAAAGGACATGTTCCGGATAAAGTTCTTGCTGAACTACCAACTATTGCAAGATTTAAAATTGATACTCCAATTGAAGTAGCACACTTTTTATCACAGTGTGGTCATGAAAGTGGTGGGTTCAAATTAGTACAAGAAAACTTAAACTATGGTGCAAAGGGTTTATTGGGTATATTTAAAAAGTATTTCCCAACGGAAGCAAAAGCACTTCAATATGAAAGAAAGCCTGAAAAAATCGCTAATTTAGTTTATGGAAGTAGAATGGGTAATGGTGATGAGGCGAGTGGAGATGGGTACAAATTTAGAGGTAGAGGGTATATTCAATTGACCGGAAAAAATAATTATACTGAGTTTGGTAAAGCAATCAATGAAGATATTGTTGGTAATCCTGATTTAGTAGCAACCAAATACCCACTATTATCAGCTGCTTGGTTTTTCCAAAGATGTTTACCGCATTGTAAAGATGCAAGTGATGCTTCAGTAACAGCAGTAACAAAATGTGTTAATGGTGGAACAATTGGTCTCCCAGATAGATTAAAGCACTTTAAAGAATATTACGCATTGCTTAAATAATAACATTGAGAAAACTAATACTATTATTATTTTTACCATTATCTTTATTTGCTCAAAAACGAGATAGCGTTTATATTGAAAATAAAGTTTTCACATTAGTATATTCTGAAGTATTAGAACAACCAAAATGGGTTAAATATAGAGTTGCTTGTGCCGAAAATAACATACCCCGTAAAGGATTAGAATTCTACAAAGAGAAAGCAATACATACTTCAGACAATGGAGATTATATAGCAAATGAATGGGATAAAGGACATATGGCTCCTGCTGCCGCTTTTGGGTGCGATGCTGTTTTACTTAAACAAACATTCACTTACCTAAACTCAGCTCTTCAACACCAATCTTTGAACAGAGGAGTATGGAAAGAACTTGAAGAATACGAAAGAAATTTAAGAAAAAAAGCAGATGACATAGAAGTTTATATTAGAATAGATTTTAACCCACCACTCAAAAAAGTAGCTGGTGGCGCTACTATACCAAGTGGTTTTTATAAGACAGTCAAATCAAAAAAATTAAATATTAGTGAATGTTATTATTTTAAGAATATAGCACCTAATGGAGATTTAAAAATATTTAGAGTTAATTGTGAATAGTTATGAAACAAAAAATATTCCCATTTCTGATAGCCTTTTCGGCGTTATCTGTTTCGGCATCCGCTGCTTTTTATTCAATTAGTGGTTTAAGTAAACTATTTGCTGGAGCAAGCACTCAAGTAATAATAATGGCCTCTTCTCTTGAAGTAGCTAAATTAGTTGTAGCATCATTACTTTATCAATACTGGGGTATAATTAATAAAACTTTAAGAATATATTTAACAATTGCGGCTGTTATATTAGTTTTAATTACCTCAATGGGAATATATGGCTATCTTTCAGCAGCATACCAATCAACCGCTAATAAAGAAGGGATAACAACACAGCAAATTATTGCTTTAGAAACTAAAAAGAAATTATATGAGCAAACTAGAGATAATATAATTCAAGAAAAACAATCATTAGCTAATCTTAAAAGCACCTTATCTAAAGGTTCAATAACTCAATACACAGATAAAAAAGGTAATTTAGTTGTCAAGTCAAATAACTCTAACATAAACCAAATAGAATCAGCAAATAAAACCGAAGAAAAATTAACATCCAAATTAGATATAGTAAACGATTCCATATTTGCCTTAGAAAATAAAATATTAGAAACTAAAGTATTTAATGAATCCACAAGTGAATTAGGTCCTTTAAAATATTTGTCTAATTTGTTAGATGTTTCAATGGATGTAATAGTAAATTGGTTATTATTAATTATAATATTTGTATTTGATCCTCTTGCCATTTCGCTTGTAATAGCTGCTAATTTTGCTTTTGGGCAGTTGTATTTAAAAAAAAACTTATCAATAGAAATAAAAAATTCTCCAACTGAAACCCCATTAACTGAGATAGAAAACCCACTTATTGAAAACTTATCAAATAATACCCCCCAACCAGAACAAATGAATTTAAAAAAAAATATATATGGTGAAAATTTAAAAAATATATATACAAAACCAAAAGAAGATGATAATACTATAACTTATTTTTAAAATAATTTGGCTTTTTAAATATTTGTTCATACATTAATTGTAAATTAAGGTTATATGAATTATTTGTGTTATTTAGATTCATTTATTATTCATCCTAAATCTGTTGTTGAACAACATTTATCTAAATATCAAAAGATAAATTATAATAAGTTTATGTGGTGGAGAACCCATACCGAAAAAACTACACCATTAGGTAAACGAGCACCCCTTATTGATCGTATCAAAAATGGAGATTTTGATTATCCATCATTTTTTTGGCAAGCACAATTAGTAGTTATAAATGCTAAAGAAAAACTTAATTTAAAAAAAGACACATATAAAGAACAATACGATAAAACTAATTTAGATTTTATTAGATATAAAAAACTTATGGATGATTTTGATAAAGAAGAATCCAAACGTTTAGAAGAACTTGTTGAAGCGTTTATACTTGCTTTTAACACTACTAAATGCGAAATACGTGAATTATTATCTAATTGGGATAAAGATATACTTGATTTTTATGAACATTTGTATAAATCTCGAGGTTTATCTCCTTACGAAAGCCGCAAAATAACACGAGTTCGAAAATCTAAATCCCAAAAAGTTAAGCCTAAACCTAACGAACCCCAAATAAAACGTAAAAGAGGACGTCCCAAAAAGAATACTTTATTTGGGTTGGATATTTAAAAAATTATTCGTATATTTAAACAAATAAAAGTTATGAACATAAAATACAAATTTAAAAAATTTAAAGTTTGGTTTGTTAAAAGAACTAAGAAACCATTAGATTTAACTGAAAGAGAGCATCTCACCCAAAAAGTAATAGCTCGTTTACTTTCAAATCCATCTACTCATTATTTGATGACTCCATCTGGGCGTTATTATTTACAAACAGAAGATAAGAAATATACAGTAATACTACAAGACAATTTTGTAAAAATTACAAATCATTCATATTCATTTGAATTTAATATTAGTTCTTTCTTATCAAATAGATTAATTTCATTAGTTGAGAAAAAAATAGAAAGAATTAGAAACCAAATGGAAAATGAAATGTTTAAAAACGAAATAAATATCCTAAAACAAATAATAAAATGATAAAAATATCACACGAAGTTCCCATTTGCCTTTTAGAAAAAAGCAGAACATTTAATGATTACCACTATTGCTTAGCCCATTTGCTTGATCAAAATGAAGAATATGCTAATTTCTTCTTCCAGCGAAAAGAAGCAGATGATTATATTATAATGGACAATTCATTACATGAATTAGGAGAAGCATATGACCGGTCTCGTTTAATGCATTTAGTAAATGAACTAAAACCAAATGAATTTATAGTTCCGGATGTGTGGGAAGACTATACACAATCAGTAGTTAATGCTAAGGAATGGTCAAAAATTAACTTACCTAAGGAAGTAACAAAAGTGGCAGTAGTACAAGCAAAGAGCTATGAAGAAGCGATGAAATGCTACCAAACATATAAAGACTTAGGCTATAAAAAAATAGCATTTTCATATGGAGCCAGTTATTACAACGATGTATACCCACATATAAACAGCGATTTTGGTAAAGCAATGGGAAGGCTGTGGGTTATAAATTCATTGTATAAAGACCGTGTTATATCGAAAAAAGACCGCATACATTTGCTGGGCACGGCAATGCCTTTTGAATTTAAATTTTACAATGAGATGCCTTTCATTGAATCCATTGATACATCAAATCCAATTATGGCTGCTTTAGAAGGAACTAAGTATACCGATGGTCAACACCCAAAACCAAAACTTAACATGAATGAGGTTCAAGCTTGGCCTCTTGAAAAAATTGATGTAGATTTAGTGCATTACAATGTAATTAGATTTAGAGATATAAACAATTTATAATATGCAATTAGAAATCCCTTTTATTAAAGACAATGTCGTAGTTTCACTTAGTGGTGGAATGGATAGCAGCACTTTGCTTTTACGCTGCTTGAAAGAATACAGAAATGTCACCGCCATAAGTTTTGACTATGGTCAAAAACATCGAGTTGAACTCGAACGCGCTCAATCATTGGTAAATTATATCAATGAAAATCCTACTCGTGTATTTCATCACGATCATGCTCCTAATGGGTTTGAAGAAACATATTCACTAATAAATTATCAAGTTATTAAATTAGAGGGTTTAACTACTTTACTTCATTCCACACTTGTGGCTGGGGGGACGGATGTGCCTGAAGGACATTATGCTGAAGAAAATATGAAAGCAACAGTTGTTCCTAATCGCAATAAAATTTTTAGCTCAATTATCCAAGCAGTTGCTCTATCTATTGCCACTCAACGCAATCAAGAATGTGATATTGCTTTAGGGGTACATGCAGGTGACCATTTTATTTATCCTGACTGCAGAGAAGAATTTAGAAATGCTGACTATGATGCTTTTAGAAAAGGTAATTGGGACTCGCATTTAGTAAACTATTTTACCCCATATTTACATGGAAACAAATATACTATTTTAAAAGATGGAGAAGAATTATGTAAAGACCTAAGGTTAGATTTCGATGAAGTATATTCACGCACCAATACTTCATATAAGCCAATCCTTTTACAGGTAGATTCTAACACCCCCGGAAGCAAAGCAATGAATGTAGGTATGTGGAACCAAGGATACTACAAATGGTATTCAGATTATAAATCAGCATCATCAGTTGAAAGAATAGAAGCATTTATTAAATTAGGACGACCTGATCCTGTAAGTTATGCTGATGAATCAGGTATTGTGAATTGGAATACAGTTAAAGCACACGTCGAAAAAATATTAAAAGAACATGAAGCGTAAACCTTTACCAAAATCACAATATTATGTTGTGATAAACCAAGATGGTCTTGTATTTTCCGGCATGAAACATGGAAAATTTGAATGGGACTGTGATTGGAATAATGCTAAACCTTTAGAATCATCATCAACCCAATATTTATTACGAGAAAACAAATGTGAACTAATTAAACAAGAAGAAATTTTATGAAACAATTATGGTATTTTAGCGCTGGATGGTGTTCTGGCTGCAAACAATTAGATCCTGTTATGGATCAAGTAGCAAAACAAGGAATTGTAGTAAACAAAATGGATGTTGACTACACCCCTGATGTAACAGTAAAATATAAAGTGCAAAGTATCCCTACTGTAATCTTAGTAAGGGATGGACAAGAAGTTAAACGTTTTACAGGAGCGCGCAGTATTAACGAAGTAATGAATTTTTATAATGGGTAAGTTTCAATCAACAAAATTATTTGATGGGTTTTCTACTGTGTTCCGTCAACATAAAGCTAAAGATACGCATTGTAAATACTTACACGGATATGCTATTAGCTTTAGAGTATGGTTCGAAGGTGAATTAGATGAACGTAATTGGGTTTGGGATTTTGGGGGAATGAAACGTGCCAAAAACACAATTGATGGCTTGAACCCAAAAGCTTGGATGGATTATATGTTTGATCATACCACTATTATAGCACAAGATGATCCATACTTAGAGCATTTTAAACAAATGCATTACGACGGTATTATACAACTTCGTCTTTTACCAGCAGTAGGAGCAGAGCAATTTGCTAAATATATTTTCTACAAACTCAATGAATTTACATTATTAGAAACTAATAATCGTGTTAAAGTTGCTAAAGTAGAGGTGTTTGAACATGAACGAAATTCGGCCACATATGAAGATCCTACTAAAACAATAGCCATACCTAAAATAAACGAACCTTCTTATTGGTCAGAACCAACATCAACATATTAATATGAGTTTAGGAAGAATAGAAGATTATAATAAAGTATTACCTATTGTTGAATTATATCCTTGCATTCAAAGCGAAGGTAGCAGGGCGGGGTATCCAACAATAGCCATTCGTACTACCGGATGCACGCACAGGTGTTACTTCGGTGAAGGAGGCTGGTGTGATTCTTGGTATACGTCAATACACCCCGAAAAGGGTAAATATACATTTCAAGATATTATAGATATTTATAATACACACCCTGAAATTAAAGAAATGATGCTTACCGGAGGTTCTCCTACTATGCATCCGGTTTTAGTGAACGAACTAACACATTTTGCTAATGAAAGACAAATTACTATTACAATTGAAACCGAAGGCTCTCACTTCTTGGAAACAGATTATCCAATTAATCTTATTTCTTTTAGCCCTAAATTCAGCAATAGCGTGCCTGTGGTTGGTACTACTACACCACTTGGGAGCATTGTAACCCAAAAACTAATAGATACTCACAATCGCTTTAGACTTAATAAAGAAGCCATTAAAAAATCTATGCAGTATCACAGCGACTATCACATGAAAGTAGTTACTAACCCAGTAGAAGATCCAGATACATGGAATGAAATTAAAGCGTTTTTAGACGAACTTGAAGTGCCAAAACATAAAATTTGGATAATGCCTCCGGGTGACAATAGAGAAGAATTAATTAGAGTGTATCCTATGGTAATCGATTGGTGTACTAAAAATTATTATAATTTCACTGGTCGTGAACACATAATAGCCTTCAATACAGATAGATGTGTGTGATAGTGTTCTAAACTTAACAAAAAGTCTATTTTTCCAAAAAATTTAAAAATAAAAAGTTATGAACAAATTAGATAGGGATTATTTAAACTTACTCCAAGATATTTTAGACAATGGAGTAGAAAAGAAAGACAGGACAGGTACTGGGATTTTATCAGTATTCGGTAGACAAATCCGTCATTCTATGAAAGATGGATTTCCCTTGCTAACAACCAAAAAGATGTTTTTTAAAGGAATTGTGGTAGAGTTACTTTGGTTCTTACGGGGTGATACAAACATTAAGTTTTTAGTTGATAATGGTTGTCATATTTGGGATGGTGATGCTTACAAGCGATATTACAATGCTTATCCTGATGCTGAGAAGTCATTTGAATATGAAGGAAGTACTATTGATACTAGGAGAATGACTAAAGAAGAATTCATCAACCGCATCAAAACCGATGATGAGTTTGCTAAGAAGTGGGGAGAACTCGGGCCCGTGTATGGTAAACAATGGAGAGAGTGGAATAATCTTAAATGGGAAGCGACTGACAAAATAGACTCATCTCATCCTGATAGGCCAATGTTAAAATGGAAACTTGAAGGTATAGACCAAATCCAAAACCTAATCAACGACCTTAAAACAAACCCAGACTCAAGACGATTAATGGTGAATAGCTGGAATGTTGGAGAATTAGACCAAATGGTGCTTCCACCCTGTCATTATGGATTTCAAGTTTATACAAGAGAGTTATCTATTAAAGAACGATTTGATTTATGGGAGAAAATACCTACTAGAGATGTTATGGATTTTCCTATAGGAGAACTTACAGAAGAACAGTATCACAATACATTAGACCAAATTGGAGTACAAAGAAGAGCAATCTCTTTAATGTGGAATCAACGTTCAGTAGATACACCACTTGGCTTACCATTCAATATAGCAAGTTATGGGTTACTATTAGAAATCATCGCAAAGGGGGTTAATATGATTCCTGATGAACTTATAGGAAATTTGGGAGATACACACATCTACTTAAATCAAATTGAAGGTATTAAAGAACAATTAACAAGAGAACCATATCAATTACCCACTTTAAAAATTGAGGATGAAGTAAAATGGCAAGAAGGTGATTGCTTACCTTATTATTCACCTAATGATTTTACATTAGAAAATTACCAATCACACCCAACAATTAAATTACCTTTATCAAATTAAACACTATGAAAAATCTACAAATTGAAATAACCATCACCGATGGTGAAAAAGAGGCAAAGGCATCAATCAATGTTGGAGAATATCAAATGATGAAAGAACTACACAATGTTAGTTTAATTGATATGCAAGTTGATGTTTTACTCAATGAAATCAAAAAATCAATCACACCCAACAATTAAATTACCTTTATCCAATTAAAAATTATGATCACTAAAATACACATCAACCAACACCACATTCGTTCCAACAAAACCAAAGGAACTGATTTACCTGTTATTACCGTTAAACAGGGTAGAAAAAATACCTACTGTAACGAAGTGGAGATATTGGGACCAAGTAAAATAACTTATTGTGGTGCTGGAGATGATGTAAAACCTTTAATTTCTTGTGGGGCAAGAGTGGTTATTGAAACTGAGTCGGATGTGCGGATTTTAAATTGATTTATATTTATTAATATGATAAAATTAATAAGTTTATTAAAAGAAATCGGCGATTTATCTTACCCATATAAAAAAGACCCTATATCTTCTAAAGAAGAAATCATATACAAATTTCAATTAGAAGATGGAACTGAATTTGAGGTTTCTATATTTGTTAGAAAAAAAGGTGTTATAGAAATAGATTTTACATCTGATTATAGTTGGGAAACAACAAAAAGACAAAAAGATGTATTTAAAATTTTTTCAACAATTAAAGCTATTTTAGAAGAAGTAATAGATAAAACAAATACTCATACTATTTTATACGATGCTAATGGTAAAAAGGAACAAATTTATAAAAAACTTATACAACAAGTATACCCTAATGCTAAATTTGAGATAAACCAATATGGAAGTACTGTCGCTTCTCTTATTAAAGAAAATATAGAAAATAATTTAGTTGAAGACGCTAAAACATTATCACAAGATGAATTTTTAAAAAAATATTCTAATAAAATCCACGGCTACGTTTCAATAGACGATAAAGGAGAACCATTTATTAGAATAAATGATGAAATTATACCTGTAACCCCCTCTGAAGACTGGCACCAATATAAAAAAGACTATGATACTCTTTATCCTATATTATTAAAATATACAAAAGAATATGATGATGCTCAAGTTCAAGACGGGCACCACAGGGTAAAATATATAATGGATAAAGATATTAGTGGGGAATTAGGTTATATTTTAGATGATGAATCATTAAACGATTTTTATGAAAGAAACCAATTATAAATTCAAAGTAGGCGATAAGGCTTACAAACCAAAAGGATATAAATTTCCTTGTACTATTGTATCTGTTTTTGAAACAACTTCTGCTCAAGTGAGAGTTGTTGCTGAAATGGATGATTATGGATTATTACACATATTTAATGAAGAACAATTAGAACTTTTGTGAGGATTATACATATTTATTATAAACAAAATATTTAAATTATGAAAACATCACAATTAAGACAACTTATTAGGGAAGAGATTCAAAATATATTAGAAGGTGAAAACGAGGAACATGTGGTTTATTTTATAAACCCTGAAACTGGTGAAAAAAAAGAGCTATTTAGGAGCAATTCAATACAAAAAGCAAACACATTTGCTTTTAACTTCTGGAATCGATATAAAGATGATGGGGAGGACCTTAAAATCTCTATAGAATCAGAAGTTACGAATTTATCCCTACCTCAAAGGCCTAAGAAAAAAGAATCAGAGATGCGATCATGGCCTCCCGCCGGAAACATTACAATTTAATATAAACTAAAGATAAGTTATGAAAGAATTAGATTTAATAAATAATGAAGGACCGAACTTAAAGATAAAAAGGTTCGCATCTAATCAATTTAAGATAGTTGATGAATGGGGTATTGTCCTAAAAATAACAGACCAATACAAAATATTTGATTGGATAG
>Ga0208795_1001045_pt1 | contig 13059 bp, 6 predicted proteins | sample CB_VirMetaG_6_FD_184541 | JGI IMG/M metagenome (GOLD analysis project Ga0208795, IMG submission 184541) | Freshwater to marine saline gradient viral communities from Chesapeake Bay - CB_1508_2 Viral MetaG (SPAdes) (version 4) | ecosystem: Environmental > Aquatic > Marine > Coastal | place: USA... | reverse complement strand
TTAAATTCTTTAAATAAATTATTAGTAGCTGCTTTCCACTCATCATCATCCATTACTGCATAATAAACCATTGCAGTTTCAGGTATAGAAGAAATACTTGCTAATGAAAGACCAGCAAAAATAGACCATGTTACTAAGAACCTATTTAACGCTGCATATGTAGGATTTTGAATTGGATTATAGTTACCGTAGGCTGCATCAATTCCAGCCTTATAATAATAAGCCATTTGCTGAACATCTTCAAGCGTCATCTTTGAACCGCTTTCAGGACGTACTGCATTCTCTTTCATTTTAGTAAATAGATAATCTAATTTTCTTCCTGCATGACCAAAGTATTTTGTAATTGTAGCATACTTTGCTGTATCTTTTGCCATAATATTTATGTGTTCAAACATATTATCGCTAGTCCAATCAGAGTAGCCATCAACGCCGTTTAAACTTTTAAATTCATTATCAACAAAGCTAGGAATGAAAGTATAATTTCCATCTACTAATGAAAAGTTTTCAAGGAAAGTTGCTTCTCCTTTATATGCAACATTTTCTGCTAAAACTTGTGCAGCTCTCTCATCAAAGTCATTAGCAATTAACCACTTAATGAAACCAGCTTTATCTTTTCGAACTTTATTATAGTCAAACCCTCGACTTTTATACCACCAATCTCTTGACATTCTTGAAGAAAAGAATTTAGCTATTCCTGTTTCTTCAAAATATGTAGCATCTAAAGTTTCTAATATGCTTTCTGCTTGTTTCTTATAAAGTAAAAACGCAGTTCCATATGCTCTAGCTTCTTGAAGAGTATAATTTTTATTAGTCCATTCAATTTCAGCGTCAGGATTATCTCTTAACTTTTTTAAATAAATATCTAAGTCACGCATTGTATTTGATTCAATGAATGTTCTTAATCGTTTAGAGATAGCTTCAATATTTGATGCGCTTGCTTTTTTAAATCCTAATAGTTTAGCAATTTTATTTTCATCTACATATTGAGTTAACTCAGCAAACACTCCATCTTGAAATTGTCTAAAGCCTTTACCGTGATGATAAGAGCCTGTAGTATATTGACTAAACATACCTAATAAAATACGTCCATTAGGATCACTAAGTATTTTATTAATATCGCCTAATCTTTTTTCAAGTGCTTGATAGAGTTGTTTAATCCCTGTTACTGTTGAAGAAAAATAATCATATAAGTTTTTATTATTTTTAAAATAATTAGGAATTCCTTTTTTACTATCTGAATATTTTTTAGCTTCGTTTGCAAAGGTATTGCCTTCTCTTTTTGCTTTAGCTTCTTTCTTTTTAGATGGAGTTTTTTCTGCTTTCCTAGATTCTTTTATATAATCTACAACTGAATTAGCTTCGTCTTCAGTTAAACTGGCTCCTGTTTTTCTTCTTTCCAATTCAACTTTAGCTTTTTGTTGGTTTTCTTTTTGTTTATCTAATGCCTTTTTACTTTCTTCAACTTTTCTTTTAGCATTTTGTTTGCCTTCTTTTGATTCACTATCTCTTTCTACTTCTTTATTTAGTTCTAAATTCTTCTCAGCTTTCTTAACATCTCTACCTGCTGCTATTTCTTCTAGCTCTGTCTGTGATTTATCAAACAATAATGCAGCATTAATTAATTGATCTTCACTTAAATTAAGAATCATATTTGCTAATTTTTCATTAGCAAGTATAGCTTTAGCTGTTTTTTCAGAAGTTGATTTATCTTCTAGCTTTCTTTCAATCGTACTTGCATTAGGGTTATAAGTTCCCTCTCTTGTTTCTTTGTCAATGCGCTCATTAATAATCTTATGGTTTTCTTCTACGCTAGTTACCCTACCTTCTCTATCAATTGTATTCATTCGGGCTTGATTAACTTCGCTATATCTTTTCTGATCCATTTTTTGAAAACCAGTTTGATATATTTTGTTTTTACCTTGATTATAAATATTTCCAGCAGAAGATAAGCCACCTCCAAGTGTACCGCCAGCTATTCCTGCATTAATAATACGATTTAAAAGTTCTTCACCATCGTAAGCTTTAGAAGATGCGCCTACTGCTGCACCGTATTGAACTAACTCCTGTGCAACCTCAGTTCCTGATTCTCTTAACGCACCTTTTAATCCGCTAATTGCAACTTCTCTTTTACTAAAAGGCTTACCATATTTTTTTATAAAATCACTTGCACGATCTAAATTTCCATAAGCTTTAAGTAATGCTGCTTGTTCTTTTAAAGTTGCATTCATAACTTGATTACGAGCTTGTGCTAATGTTAATTCAGGAATAGGCGCACCTGAGTTAATTAGCTTTTTATTTTGAGCCATAAGCATTTTTGCAACTTCATCTACACCCTGTTTAGTGTAAAGATTAACTGTTGGAGACACTAGTCCTTTTAAACCTAAACGATCAAGAGAACCAATAGTTACTCCTGCTGCACTTGCAGTAAGGAATTGATTAAGTCCACGATCTCCTTCCATTTCATTCCAGGTTTGCCCTGCATAAACAAAAGCCATTGGTAGTGATGCAGTTGCAATACCAGCACCAGCCCCTACTATTGGATTTCCTGTAACAAAAGTAGCAGCCGCTGCAACAGGAACGGAAGCTACTAAGGCTCCGAATGTAGATACCATATAAGGGGCTGACATAGCTGCATTGTTTAATATATATTGAAATCCTGTACCAATACTATCTACTTGTTGATAATCAAGAATAATTTCTGGAGCTTTACGCATTTGTTCTCTTGCTCGAATTACTCCTGCATCCCCCATATTCTCAATCATTTCAATATCAGTGACTTCACCAATTGCATCTAAGTAACCATAAAAACCTTCTTTTACACCAAGCCAACCTTGACCCCAAGCAGTTCCTGTTTGATTCCAAAATCCTTTTGCTTTATTATCAAGAGTTCTACTATGATCTCTAAACATAACTCCTGAATGTAATGCTGGATCATAGGTAGCTTCATTTAAAGCATCAGTTTTAAAACCAATACCATATTGAAATCTTGCATCATTAACTGCTTCACCTAATGCATCAAAGCTAGTTCCTTCTAAACCTAACTCACGGCTTAGCCCAGCTTCATTTAAAGCATTAATTGCTGCTGAATCAGTATAAATATTAGGTAGCATAATGCCTGAAGCAATTGCTACTTCAGAAAGCTTTTCTCCATTTTCATTATAGCGTTCAATAATCTCTCGACCATACTCATCGTAGTTACCTGTACGCTCTTTATAAATAAAGTTACCTTCTTTAATTAACTGTTCTATAGCACGAGTCTCTTCAATTGCTCCTACTTCCGTAGGTGAAAAGTACTCGTTGCCATAGTCGTCTGTTTTTATACTTGATTCTTCTCTTGCATTGATCCCTGAGTAACGCTGACGTCTACCTAGACTGTCTACTTCAGTATCACCATCTATCAAACGAATTAATTCGTCTTTAGTTATGTCAGCCATTACTCTCTCCTATTTATATTTTTCATATAACTGAACCGCTGTGTTATTAGGGTTCCCAGGTTCTCTCTGAAATTCTCTAACAAATGCAGCAAAATCATTTATCTCGCTTTCTTTTTTAGCAACCTTAGTAAACACAGCTATATCGTTATTAAGCTTTGCTTTATTAAAAATTCTTTTAAGCGTAATAAAATATTCTTGAAATGCTTTAGTGCTAGGTAATTGTTGTTCAGCATAATTAGTGATTTTTAATATTTCTTCAGGATTTGTATTTCCAAAATCATTTATAGAAAGCCCTACTGTTTGTTTTAAAGTTTCTACTTCAAAATAAGCTCTAAAACTATTTTCTGGATCGTTGATAGCAGCTCCCCTACCATAAGCAACCTTTGCTTTACCCCACTTCTTTAAGGCTCTAGTCATGGCTGATTGTAGCTTAGATGCATTTTGTGGATCTCCTCCATACCTATTTAAAAATTCAAAATATAAGTCTGAAGCTTGTTGACCAACATATCGATCATCTAATTGAACTCTGGTTTGGTTTTTAATGCCATCATTTTCTGCATCTTCAATTGATCTAACATCTGCTGCAAATCTTTCCATTACTTTTTCTGGATCATGTAAAGAGTCTTTAGCATCTACTGCCCCTAATAAAATTGCATTTACTGGAACATCAGGTGTATTTGGATTATTATCAGTGTCTACCATAACATGAGGTACACCCTCAATATCAACTGATTGTTGCAAACCGAATCCTTTAACATACATTCGATTACCTAGTTTAGTTTCAGGAGCCTTTAATTCTAATACATCAGGATTTCTTGTTTTAAGATATTTAGTATAAGAAGCAGTAGAGTATGCATCTTTATTACTTGTTATTGACTTATAGAGTTGTTCTTCCCTTTGTACATATTGCTTAGAAGCATAATTTAATGATGAATCATGGTTATACCCTAAAGCTCTTGAGCCTGAATACAGAATTGCCATTCTTGCAATTTCTTTTCCGTCTAAAACTTCCGAAAATAAATTAGATAAAAAAGAAGTTACCTTCCCTAAAGTACTTTCGTCAGCCGCATTCTCTACATCTTTTGGATCTGTGTTATCTAATTGAGTATTTGCTTGAGTATTATTTATAATACTAGAAATAAGAGGATTAGAAAGAGGATCTATTTTTTCTTCTTCTTTAACTGGAATATTTTTATCTTTATTTCTTTCTTGCATTTCAAGAAATTCTTGAGGAGAAATTTGCCATCCTCCCATACGCCCTTGAACTGCTTCATACTCAGGGCTATTTACTACAGCTACTTCTTCAGGGCTTGGAATGCCTTCTTCTGCAAGTCTTTGTTCTTCTGATAATAAAACAAAATCAGATCTTTCAGGACTTAAGTAAGGTAATAAATTTTCTCTTTCTTCTAACACCTTTTGTTTGTGAACTTCTAATGCCTTTTTATACGCATTATAAGTATTTTCATTAATTAAATTAAATTCCTCTCGACCAGCTTCAAGATTTGCTAATCTCCTTGCTTCTAAATCTCTAAACTTTCCTTCTACACTTTGAAGATTTGCTTCTGCTATTTTAGAATTAAAATCATAGATAGGAGTCGGAGGTTCTTCTGAAATAGAAGGTACTTCTCCTGTGCTAGCTTCTGCACTACCTATTAACCAACTAAACGGATTCCAAGAGCTAGAAGCTACTTGTTGTTCTTCAGGTTGTTGAACTCCACTTAAAACTTTATTAGCATAAGCAATAGTTTCAGGAGCTAATGGTTCACCTTCTCCTGAGAGAAAAGCTGACATACGTCCTGGACCTGCATTATAAGCCTGTAATACTTGTGTAGGTGTATAGTCGGGATATTGTTCTTGAATACCTGATAAATACTGTTGAGCAAACATTCTTGACTTAACAGGGTCTAATATATCTGCTTCAGTAATTGGTTGTGTATTATATCCTGGATTAGCTGCAGTAGCAGGCATAATTTGAAAAGGACCCAACGCTCCAGCAGGAGAAACAGCATTAGGGTCGCCTCCAGACTCAACCATCATAAGACTATCAAGCACTTCTGGAGTTAACCAGGAAGGTACAGGCGATGGTACATACTTACCCATTTTAGCATAGATAGGACCTCCATCAGCCTCATAGCTAGGGATAGTTCCTCCCTGTGATTTTTGAACTTCACGACCAGCCTCATTCATAGCTTCAATCTGAGGTTCAAACATACGTACTGCTTCAGCATTAACTACATACTCTCCAGGGGTTAGCCATGCAGGAACTGTATCAGTACCTTTAGGGTCTCCAGGATGGTCATACATAGGAATATCCATCATAGAAGGAATAGTATTATCCTCAAAGAATTCTACGGAAGTTGAATTACCGTAGCGATCCTTCTGCATAAAACTTTTTATTTTCATGTTATTCTCCTATGAAGATACTTCAAATTCTTCTGTAATCTTACCACCATTTCTTTTATATTTAATCTTACGGATAGCAAGAGGACCAATTGGTGCGCCTTCCTGTGCATACACTGGACCACCTTTATTAAACAATCCAAAGGCTTTACCAGCAAGAAGCCCAAGGCCAATATAAGGAATAGCGGTTCCTAATGCTGCCATTGCCCCTGACCCTGCTGCTCCTGCAGCGGCAGTATTAGCTGCAGCTGTTCCTGCGCCCATAGTTGCGCCTGTAGTTTGTGCAGCTAAAGCATTAGACAATCCTACATCTACGCCTGATTTCATAAGAGGAGTAGCTACACTAGACATAGTAGGTGTAGCAAATAAACTTTTAGCATAAGGTATAGCTTTTTCACTTAAATACTCACCACCTTTATCTATACCATAACCAATTGCTTGATCTGCTAACATTCCTGTTGCTTTCTCAGTATAACTTTCTTCATCTTTAATTTGAGGAGAAGGTGCTGGTCTACTCATTTGTGGTAATTGATATTTATCTAATTCTGAAGCTGGAGCAAGAGGATCTTGTTTAAAAATATCCATATAACTAGCCATTATTTTCCTCCTGATTGAGTAGATTTACTTTCTTGTCCAACAGCAGGAGAACCTAAAAGACCAAAGAATCTTTGAAGACCTTGATATTCCGTGTCTCCTTCTCTTTGTGCTTGTTGCTGTTGAGCTGTGCCTACTCTTTCAATTGCAGCTGCACCCATTCCTGATTGTGCGCCAACATCAGAACCAGTATTAATAACATTTTGTGCTGAAGCAGTACGCCCTTGTCGTTGTGCTTGAAGTTCACGGCTTACTTCATTAAACATAGTATCCATAACTGACTTTTCAGTCATTGCTTGTTGACGAGCAGAACCCAATCCACCACCTATTGCAGATGCTGTTTGTGCCTGACCTCGCGCTTGGTCTCCAAGAGTCTGAAGACGATCTGACATATCATCAGCTACTATTTGATATCCTTCAGTACCAAAGATACCTTCACCACGAGAAGCTTCTCCTAGTATTCCTCTAGCCGCTTGTGATTGCCCTGCAATTCCAGGAAGCGTTTCTCTACCAAGAGCCATTTGCATTTCTTGAGCTTCTTTTTGAGCAGGAGTGAGTCCAGCTACAAAGCTAAGATTACCTGCCTGTCTTGCTTGTTCAGCATCTGCAAGCCCTCGCTCTACATAAGGTCTAAATTCTTTAGGAACACCACTTTCAGTAACTGTAGTGCTTCCTCCTCCCTTATAACAAATATGCGAGTTGAGTTTTTTATCAAGAGAAGGACAGCCTGTCTCTACTACAATTCCCATAATATCTTCAAATTCGTATTGATCGATCATTTATAACTCCTTGATTAGGACTGTATAAGGCTCTTTATAATCCTTTAACACTCGCTTCCAACCTGGGCGTCCCCAGATAGCAATGTTACGACATTCAGTAGCCTTAGCGAATTCTTCAAATGCTTTTAAACATTCATAACCATCATCAGCCCAATTAGAAATTGTTGTAGTTACGATTTGAAGCTGCTTATATCGTTTATAAAATATAAAACGAGTAATAGCAACTCCATCTCTATGTACCCAACATTGTGCTGTGTTGTTTAAACATTCAATAAGCAAATCATACGAATCACTCTCTCCAATACCATGATCTAAAGCCTTTTGTATTCTAGGCTCTAGCTCACCCCATTGTTTAACTAGTTCATCGTTGTCTAATATCCTCATATGTATCCTCTTAATTTGAGAGAGCGTCTATTATAGCATCTCTTACTTGATCTGTAGTAGATCCATTAGCTAAATTTTCCATAGCTGAAAGGAGCGCATTTAAACGCTCCTCTAGCTTATTTATTTCATTAGTACTTTCAAAAGACCAAGCATCTAATTCTGCATCCATATTAATCTTAGGTTGAATAAGAGGCATTATCTTGTTCCTCCTTTATCATACTCAAATGCAATAGCAGAAATAATCCAAGGCTTCGTATCATTACTTTCTATACGATAGTTAGCAATACGTCCTGCTATTCTAGTATCTAGTTTATGTTGAGCATTATCTCCACCAAAAATAAATGAATATTGGTCTACATTAGATACTCCTCCTTCAAGACTTACTGATTGTCCTGCAGAGTTTGTCATAGCTAAACGAATAGTAAACGAACCATCTTCGCCTTCAGTATCTAAATAAAATGAAGTATAATTTTCAGTATCTTTAGTTGGACTAACATGAATATTTTTTCTTTCAATAAAAGAATTTAACGCACTGCCATTAGCTTCGTTACCAATATCAAACCCATAAAAGGTATCTTCGGTAATCCCTACTAAATAACTAAAGTTTTCATTAATAAATGTTAAAGGCCAAGGACGCTCAAGGTCTCGTGTTCCTATTACATCAAATGAAAAATCATAAGCAGGAGCAGAAGCTACAGTTCCTGAAAGAATAGTTCCAGGTTGATAAACTACATCTAGCTTAGGTGCAGCATCTCCAAACTGAGTATATTCTAATGATACAACATTAGTGCTTGCAGTTGCTACAAATTCTGGTCTAGCATTAAGATCACTAGCTACCGCTGTAGCAATAGCGTTTTGAGCAATACCACTAAGGCTAGTTACAACAACAATTGGATTTCCTACTGTAGGAGTAATAGTTGAGGTAACAGTTCCTTCAATTGTAAAATCAATACCATTAGTAGCTACTGTTGCTGTACCAGCACTAGGAGTACTTGCATCACTACTGCTAATTGTTAAAGCAAAGGTATCGCTTGTTTCTCTAGCTATTGTATCTGTAAATACTAAATTACCACCACTACTTGTTACTGTCCAATCATCTACTAGTTCATTTAATCCTACTGCTAATAATCCTGTCATCTCAGCATTAGTGCTAGTCGAAGGATAAGTATTATAAATAGTATATGTGCCATAACTAGTAGCATTTTTAGTTAATGTGCCTGTAAGAAAAGCTCCTGTTGCACCTGTTGTTGTTTTAGTAATAGTTCCAACAGAAATATTTCCTACATCACCACCTGTAACTCCATTATGATTTACTACAATATTCCAAGTGCCTGTAACCTCTTTTGCTATTCCATTTGTTATAACAAGATTAGGACTAGTAGTTGTTACAGTTGACCCTGATACACCAATGTTTAAATCGGTATAATTTTGAATAGCTGTTTGTATATTACTTAGTACTGTAGCTATATCGGAGTTAAGTGGATCATTAACTGAGCTAGTAAAGGCAGTTACTTGTGTACCATCAGGAGCAAACACACTATAGCTAGATGCAAAAGTTGGATTATTAATACCATTTTGACTAGTAAGGGTATAAGTTCCTCCTGTAGCTCCTGTACCCATAGTTACAGTATAGCTACCTGAAAGATTGCTTTGTTGCCCTGTATCAATAGTAACTACATTATTTAATCTTGTAGCAACTACTCCTGTTAATCCTGCAGCATTAATAGTGTCCTTAAGCTGTTCTGCAGCAGAAGTATTAGTTGTAGTGTTAGCTGTATACACCCCAAATATAGGAGTTGGAAAAGTACCTACATTAGTAGTGTCTAAGTCTACTAAAAATGAAGTTCCTAATTGTGAAGTTAAACTAAAGTTACTAGAAGAATCAGAATTAATAGTTGCACTAGCTCCAGCATTAAGTGTTGTTCCTGATACAGTTATTTTTCCAGGACTATTATTTACAAAATCATAATTCTTAGGACCATCGGTATAATTAAATTGAAAAGATGCACTAGAAGTGCTTGGCTGATAAGAATTAAAATAAAATTCTACGTCACAATCATTCAAGTCATAAAGAAATCCAATATTGGTTTCTACTGCAGACGCTCCTGATGCAACCGAAGTAGAATTAGGATCTCCAGGATTGCTAGTATAACGAGAAGCTTTAGCATCTCCATCAGTTTGATTATCTCTAGTTATTGCTAAAGTATAATAGTGAGTCCCTGTAAGAAAACTACCCGATGCAGTTGTTCTATGTTTACCTGTTACTTTAAGCGTAAAATAATAAGGGTTTTGAGTATAACTACTATATCCTGCAGTCCAACGCCAGCCTAATTTATTAGTATATATTCCTTGTGTTTTACAAAAGTCTACACTTTCATCAGTTTCTCTAACATGGGAAGTACCCCAGCTATCTTGATTTCCATAAAATGTTCTATTATGCCAAGGATAACTAAAAGAAGTCTGATTATCACCTGTTAAAGTAATTGTTCCGATAGAAGGAGAACCTCCTGTTCCTCGAATAGAAGTATAAGTTATTGTTTTATCAGAGGCAGGAGCAGTAACTGCTAATCCTGTAGCTCCTCCAAAAGAAGAAGCCGATGAACCATAAGCTACAGCACTTACTGTTTTTGAAATTACGGTAGAATTTCCTGTAACAATAGGAGTCCATTCACTTGTAGTAATATCATTTAGAGTAATTGTATATACTTCATTTTGATCGCCTACAACATTACTCCGTGTTCCAGAATAAGTTGTTTGCTGCACATCAGTTACTCCTCCTGTAAGAGTTGCACCTGATATAGCAATATTTTGAACTTCTTGAGTTCCTGGCGTATTTGTACCTGTTACTCCTGTAACTTCAAAGGTATAAGTTTGAGTATCTACCCCACCCCCTGTAACAGGCCCAAGATTAATGTCTCTTAGATTAGGCAAGCTTCGTTTAGACCAAAGGTTATGACGATAGTTCCACACTAAAGCATAATCTAGGGTTTCAGTAGTGTTATTATTACTACGGTAACAAATCCATAGCTCATCATAAGTAGGATTTCTAACAATACGAGTTAAATCAGTTGATGAACCATGTACATCACCATAATAATAGCGTCTTACTCGCCCATCAGAAATAGATTTAATTGAGCTAGGGTGTCCTTCAAAAGAATAAATATCATTAGATCCTAGTACAATATGACGTCCATCATATTCATAAACAGAATCTTGATTAATTGCACCGTATTGATCAGACAGTCTAATCTCACTAAGCCCAATGTTAGTTACATTTAGCTGAGAAATAGAGTTAGCTGTATAAACAATAACCTTACCTTGTAGTGGCTTCATAGCTTTAATTTCGCCAGTATCAGCAATAGTTAACTCATCTGCTGTTCCTGCGCCTACTGCAAAAGGATTCCAATTCTGAGGAATCTCTCCTGGCACAGCTACACTAGAAGATCTCACAACACCCCTTAAGTCTCTGACTACATTATTACTAGAGTCATACTCTGTTAGGTCTCCTGCAAGAAGAAGATTACCTAATGCAATTACAATCCCTGCATAGACCTTACTAACAGTAGTACTATTTACAAGATAGCTATCCCAATTAGGCAAGTCTGCAAAGGCTGGAATAGACGCTGAACCTTGAGTATCAGTAGAGTGTTGTGGAGTTCCATTTCCAGGATTTAAAACAATAGAATAACCACCATTAAAAAGAGTAGCTTGCCATTTATCAGAGATAGGATAACCTGTTCCTGTGTTTTGAGAGATATCAGTAGCCGTTACAATGTTATTACTATCAAGATATACTGCATAAATATGGTCTTCTTCGGATCCAATTGAGCCTTCTCTATTTACAACTATCCATATTGCTCTATTAGGATTAGGCCAATAATGAATCTTTTTAATATTAGTTAAACTAAGAGTATCAAAAAGTTCTATGTAACCTTTAACCTTTCGAATAGCTCCATTATCAAACCGAACATTTAGTACGTCTGAGAAAGCTCCAGGAGCTAATGCAATGCTTGGAGAGTCTGCTACAAAGCCATATTTATCAATGTCTTCAATGTTAATTACCTGAGATGGCATAGCTTAACTCCTTCAATAAAAATTTTTAAGCGCACTCTTTTTGGCCAGTGATCGGGTCAAAGAAGCAAGCTTGTAGCGTTCCTTCCGTTTCAACCACTTCCTCAATCGCGCTAAGTACCTTCGTTTCTTCTTCCACGGTTTCGTTAAGGATTCCGTATCTTTTGCCACTAAGTCTAAACGTTGTACATCCTTTCGCGTTGCCCTTCCAGGCATCAACATAGACCTGTTTGAACTCATCATATGTTACATCGTCTCCTACATTACACGTTTTTGAACAAGCTGAATCAATATAATTTTGGGCTAATAAGAGTACTTTAAGATGTTCTTGTACTGTTGTTTCATTAGCAGTTTTACCTTTAATGCCTTTTGAATAAGCATAGTCCTCAACTCTTTCTACTTTTGGTCCATCAAAAGTTTGAATAGTGCGATCGTAATAGTGACTAAATACAGGTTCAATTCCTCCTGATACGTTGTCTGCACATAAGCTAATAGTTCCTGTAGGTGCAATAGAAGTTAAATGGCTATTCCGAATACCATTCTTTTTAATAAGATCTAATACATCTTGACTAAGAGTGTTAATAAACTTTCCTTCTAAATATCTTTTATCGTAGAGAGGGAAAGTTCCTTTTTCTCCAGCAAGTTCTGCCGAAGTTCTGTAAGTTTCATCTCGGAGTGTTTGGAATACGGAAGCCATCCAAGTAAGGAAATCATCTGAAGCATATTGGTATCCCAATAGCTCGCCAGCATTTGCAAGTCCTGTAATTCCAAGTCCCATTCTTCGTTTGTTTTTTGCTTCATCTTCTTGTTCCTTTAATGGGTAGATAGTACGGTCAATAACATTGTCCATTGCTCTTACAACTTCTTTAATATCAGAGATAAACTGAGAATAATTAAATTTATCTTCTGTTATATATTTAGTAAGATTAAAACTACCTAGTAGACAAGCACCAAACGGAGGCAATGGTTGTTCTCCACAAGGGTTTGTTGCTTCAATTGTTTCACAATACCAAAGATTATTATCTTCATTAATTCTATCTATAAACAAAACTCCAGGTTCAGCCCAATCCCAAGTGGACTCCATAATTTCATTCCAAAGCTCTTGTACTTCTTTATTAGATAAAGTTTTATAAACATGACCTTCAAATACTAAATCAAAAGTCTTGTTTGTATCTTCAAGACACTCCATAAAGGCATCAGTAATCCCTACACTAATATTAAAGCCTGTTAGTTTGTCGCTATTACGCTTTGCTCTAATAAAGTCAATAATGTCAGGATGATCAACTCTAAGAACACCCATCTGTGCGCCTCTACGATGTCCACTACTTGCAATTGTTTGACAAATAGAATCATAGATACCCATAAAAGAAACAGGACCAGAGGACTTACTATCAAGA
>Ga0208795_1001042_pt1 | contig 13075 bp, 10 predicted proteins | sample CB_VirMetaG_6_FD_184541 | JGI IMG/M metagenome (GOLD analysis project Ga0208795, IMG submission 184541) | Freshwater to marine saline gradient viral communities from Chesapeake Bay - CB_1508_2 Viral MetaG (SPAdes) (version 4) | ecosystem: Environmental > Aquatic > Marine > Coastal | place: USA... | reverse complement strand
TCGTTGATGGATTTATAGATATGGCCTTGGTTAAGGTTGGATACGTTGTAACTCTTAAAGGCTTCTTAAGTGAAAATAATGGTGCGTTTATTGTAAAATCTGTAAATGTAGCTAACAGAAGCATTACGTACAACAATTCTTCTGGTGTTCCAGTAGCGTCTCCAACATCAACACAAGTGGCTAGAATGTATATATCTGGAATATCTGGAAATCATTTATTAAGAGCGTTTAGCAATACATCTAGGATAGTAGGTAGACCCGACAACAATAACTTCATAGGAACTATTTTTGAGGATAGAGGGGCTATTTGTGAGCATCAATTCTACCTAGTGGGGATGCGTAAAACGAGCTTCATAGGATGTAGATATGAAACGGGAGATAATACACTCCCTCAAGACAAAAACAAGCCTTATATGAAATTTGTTGCTGCTGACGGCAATATATTTCAGAATGGTACGGGACTTGAATATAGAAAGGTAACAAGCGAGGAAAACTCTTCTGGAAATAAATTCATGTCTGAGAAAGATTATGATATAGATATTTCAGATGCTGATTCATTAAGAGTAGTTGAAAAAGGAGAGATGCGTGTTAGTGGAGGAAGTTTAAATATTGTAGATTCTTACATAAACATTCCAACATTAGCAGATGATGATGCAATTAAAAGTAGCTTGTATGTTAGTTCTGCAAATGAAAAGTTAGTATGGAAAGATTCTTCAGGTGTAGTTAATAATTTATATTAAAGACAAAAATCTGTAGAGGTATTTTCCTTTCAAGTGCGGAAAATGAAGCATTGCTTAGTCGCAACGCTGTTATATAGCAAAGGTAGAACATATTTCTGATGAAAGCAATAGCAAAATGCAAATTGTTGAAAAATTAACAATAAAATAATATTGGTATCTTTGCCACAATAAATTAAATAGAAAATGCTGACCATTAAATCTCCTGAACCTGCTCCCGTAGAAGCTGCACAAGCCCCTGCGGAACAAGCTCCTATTGTTGAATCTGCTGAAGCCGCTGTTGAATCCGCTGCTCCCGAAGCCTCTATCGAAGCCCCTTCTGTTGAAGCTCCTGCTGAAAAAGAGAAGCCTCAAACTACAGCCAAAGCTATAAAGCCACCAAAAGCAAAAGAGAAATCTGAGAAAGAGAATGTTGTTAGTGAAAAGAAGCAGGAGAATGATAGTCTATCTGAACTTTCTAAATTTATCCAAAAGCATAGCCATCTATCCTCAGACGATGCCATAAAGAAATATACATCAGTGAAGAGCCTCAACCCTGAGTCCCTTTCTGAGATGGATGCCATATTACGAACAGAGTCTATACGCAATCCTGAACTCTCCATAGAAGAGCTACAGTTGATTATAGACGATAAATATAAGCTAGACCCTGACGAATATACAGAAAGGGAAATAGCGTTAGGAAAAGCGTTATTAAAAAGGGATGCCGCAACAGCTAAAGCAGACCTTATAAAATATAAAAATTCCCTATTGTCTAATGACGGGGTAGAAAAAAAATCTGAGCAAGAGAATGGAGCAGAACCCATTACATCTAATAAGCCCTCTGAGACGGAGGTAGCTAGATGGAAAAGCGATGTTTCTTCCATTGCAAAGGATATGCAGCCAATTGAGTTTGAAGGGCTAGATTTTAAATATCAAATACCTGACGAGCAATTATTGGAATATGCAGAGGAGGTGTCTAACCTCCCTTTGGAAGTGTTAAGCCAATACCAAAACGAAAATGGAGAGATTGACGTTGTAAATGCGATAGCTGAGAGAGCCATCATCGACAACATCAACGACATCATTAAGTACGCTGTGGAGTTTGACAGGTCTAAAAGAGAATTAGATGTGGTAACGAAGACTAAGAATCCTAGTTTCCCTTCAGTAGCCAATCCGCAAACACAAACAAAAGGCAGTGTAGACCCCGTTGTGGCTCATATGCAAAGCCAATTTAAGTCTAGCGGTAGAGGCATGGTAATTAAATAACTAACGTCTTAAAAAACAAAACACACGATGGCAACAATAAATGCGCCTTCAGATTTTTCACCTAGCTCAGTTGCTCAAGCGAGTGGCAGTATAGCTAAGTACATTTCATTGGGTCAATACCTTAATGCGGTAAATATGCCCGACAACCGTGAGAGATTAGTTTCTACTTACGGAGACCAATCTATCTCAGGATTGTATTCCTTCCTTTATATGGCTGGTGCTATCAGCGCAGGGGGTTCAGCAGACGAGGTAACTTGGTGGGAAGACACTCGCCTACACGCTAAAGTGGGAGGTACATCTGTTAACGCTGCTGACGCTGGTACTAAAGATGCAGTAACAATCACATTAGCCAACCCTAGAGTTGCGGTTAATAACGTTGTTCTTATCTACGGAGGTGCTTCAGATAAACCACAAGTAGCTATTGTAGTTTCAAAAACTGCTTTAAACTACGTTGTACGCCCTAACGGAACATGGAACTTCGCCATTGTTTCAGGAGCAGTGTATAAGGCTAGTGTTATCGGTAGTTCTTATGGTCAGGGAACAATTCAGCCTGTGGACTTCAATCAGCCAAACATCGTTAAGAGAACCAATACCTATGGTATCTTAAAGAATACTTTTGCTGTTACAGGTTCTCAAATGACAAACAAGTCATGGGTGAAGATTGACGGTATGGATGCTTTCTATCACAAGGGTGAGCAGGACTTCCGCAAGGTTACAAAAGACCAAGTGGAAATGATGCACGTTTTTGGAGATACATTCACCAATAATGACTCATCGGTAGCATCTCTTAACATTACTGGTTACGAAGGATATATTCCCGCTTTGCATTCAAGAGGTATTGTAAACAGAGGATTCATTGAGGATAGAGCCGACCTAGAAGCTATCTGCGAAATCCTTGATAAAGAGGGTGGAGCTGTAGAATACACTGGCTTCGTAAACACCAAGCAACAGTTTAAGATTGATGCTTTGGCTGCTGCCTTGAATGCCAACCTTGCTTACGGTACTTTCAGTAACAGCAAAGACATGGCTTTACAGCTTGGATACAAGAGCCTTGGACTAGGAGGTAGAGAGTTCCATTTCCAGAACTGGAAGTTGATGAACGACCCTACATTGCTAGGACAGCAGGAGTATTACAAAGGTGTGCTAGTGCCTAACGATAGCATCAAGGATTCAAACACGGGTATTGAAGCTCCTCTTCTTGAAATCAACTACAAGAATTTGGAAGGATACTCTCGTGAGATGGAGACTTGGGTTAACGGTAGTGCAAACGGAATCTACAACAACAGTGCTGGTTTTGACGGTCTGAAGTGGGATATTCGTTGTGAGCAAACCCTTGTTACTCGCGCTGCTAACAGACACGTTCTTTTAGCTTAATCATTCACAATAACCATAAACAAAAAAGAACAATGTTTAGAATAAACGCAAATAGAGGAAAGGCAGTTAAGTTAGAAGTAACTTTAGCTTCTGGTACTTTTACCGCAACCATTGATGGGGTGGAATACTCTGAGGCTTGGCTTGCTAACGGTGGCACAACAGCTACCAAGTGGATTAACACACACGCAGCCACCTTATCATCACTAAATATATATGTTACTAAACTTGCTGCCGATTCTGGCACTCCAAGTATAATAACTGTATATGGTTTTCAATCATCTGTGGTTGCTGATGGGGGTACTGTAACAGACTATACTCATCCAGCGGTTTCACTTGGGATAGGTGAGAACATGGTGTATAGAGTGGGTGGAACAAACGGTAGTCAGATACTTTTTTATGTTCCCTCTCCATCAACGTCAAGCTCTGATATTATAGATTTTACATTTATAAGTCCATCTGAGGCTACTAGAGCTTTTGATGCTCTTAGAGAGATGCAAGTTGACGCTGCTATGAGAGCTACATCTAGGTTTGAGAATATAAACTTCCCTTGCTTGGCTGAAATATCCTAACCAATAACGTTTCATTACGTTGTTAAACAAAAAGAAAAGGGGCATATAGCCCCTTTCTTTGTTTAATGTATTGCCTTAATTAATTCTATGCTATCTTAACCCACTTGTCTTTGTTGCCTTCTCTATCGCAGAAAATAACACCATTCTTCGTTTTATAAATACAATTACCTTTAAAATCAAAAGATTCGATTTTATACACTTTGTTTTCGTACTTTGGCAATCTACAATCTCCTACCCATATTTCAAATATAAAAACCCTATCACCAACCTTTAAAGGAGGATTTAGCCAATCGTTGTCTTCTTTTTTTGGTTCGGTTGGCTTCGATGCATTTAACTTCTCAAGAATGTCAGCTACTTTTTCAATGCACTCAGTGATTCTTTTTATTTGTTTCGCGTTCCTTTCAGCCGCTTTACGCAATTCTAAAAATTCATATTCTTTCGGACTATCCATAACTTTCCACCAATTGTTTTCATTAGCTATTTCAATGGCTTTATTCCATTGTTGGTAGTATATAAAATCCCAAAAATTAAGTCCTTCTATTGACTCACCCTTCATAAAGAAAGTACTACTCCACCAATCATTCTTAATATCTTTTGCTTGATTATACCAAGACTTTAGAACATACTCTTTTAGTTCATTTGGCGCATCGCTTAGGTGTTCGCGTAGTTGCTCTAATGCTTCTTGCTTATTCATAATTTTTAGTTTTTATTTTGTTGTTAGAAAACATTTTACAAAGACATTCCACTCTTACCACCAAGAGATTTCTAACCTATATTGAAAATCATTGTTAGGGGCTTCGTCTATTGAATTACCTCCTGCCCAAGGAAAAGCAGGGAAAAACATTCCATTCCTATTCATCTCCCATTTCTCTATTGATGTCAATGCTAAAAACTCCTCTTCAATACCATTCAATCCTGTTCCATACCTTTGATAAGAGGCTATCACAATGGGGTCAAACTTCTTATGATTAAGATAGGTTAATAAGTTTTCGCGCACCGTCTTATCTAATGCACCATCCTTCAGCTTGTTCTTCCATCCGCACACCTTGAAAAAAGTGGGCTTATCTACTGTAAACCTAGAGAACTCATCAAACTCAACAGTTACATACGCCCTACGGACAAATAATAGCTTTAAGTAGCAATAAACTATCGCATACAGATTTGGATAGTGCTTTCCCTTTTTGTGTTTTACTGTTATCATTATGCGTTAGATTTATATTTTACTACACGAACACTCTTTCTATTTGTCCCTAGCAAGGCATTCACCTCCTTCCTAGTTGCCGTTACATACGTACCCACCATTTTATCACTCATGTTTAATTTGTTTCCTATGTCCTTTACGCTCCATCCTTCAATGTATAGCTTCATCACCTTAGACTTATTCCTCTTTTTCTTCTTGAATAAGCTATGTATTTTTTCCTCCACTATGAAATCATTGTCCATGATAGAATCATACGTTTTAACGGCTTCTATGAAGGAATCTGAAATCATAACATCTTGGTCTATTGTGGTTGTCTGCATCTTGTTTCTCCCTATTTTAAGCCTTACACCCTCCCTTCTTCCCCAATAGGTGAGAACGGTTAGTGGCTTCTTTGATTTTATCTCTGCATAGGGTTTCTTCTCGTACATAAACATTATGCCATCAAAAGTCCAATTCTCTGAATCGTCTAATGCAGATATGTATGTAATGTTCTGCTCTACAATTTCTTTAATTGTCATTCGCTTGCTTATTTATTACATTCATTGTTTTAATTCTTTTCGTTGCTTTTATCGTATCGTTTAACAAGTCAATGAAATCATCGGGTAACATGGCAACATTGCCCCATCCGAAGTTAGCTTGCAACTCACTTATTACATATTCAAAGTTCTCATCGTACTTTATGCTCATATTCTTATTAATGTTTAAGCAAATATAGTAACACCCATCCCAACAAAACAAGCACACAACAATTTCTTAACTTTGCACAACTATGTTGTACGCATCAATAAACGCTGTCTACACCCTTGTAAAGGATGTCGCTAATGTAAATCAAAGGGGCTTCATCTCCCCTTCCAACTTAAACGCTTTTGCAGCACAAGCGCAGATTGATGTCTTTCATTCTATCCTGCACGAATATAAGCTAGCAATATCCGATAGACAAAGATATTTAACAAACTATAAAGGAGCATACAACTCCATACAATCCATAGAAGATGACCTAAGACCGCTTCTAAGGGTGGAAGAGTCCCTATCCTATGTATCGGGTAGTTCATTCTCTCTACCGAGCGCATACGCCTATATATTGGGCTTATCCTATCTAGGTACTGAAGTAACCGTTGTGAGACCTGAGAACATACAGTTTAGCAGGAATAGTTATTTGTCTGCACCCACAACAAAGAATCCAACAGCATATTTCACAAGAACAACAGCGGTGCTATCACCCTCCTCTATAACTAGCGGAGTGAAAATAGCTTATTACAAAATGCCGCAAGGTACTACCCCATCAACAGGAGAACCCACCACGCTTAGTCCTTCGTTCGGATACAACGAGATAAATGGAGCAGCCGTATATAACCCCTCTACATCTGTGAACTTTGAGCTTCCAAAGCAGCTAGAGAATAAGCTAGCTACTAGAATCCTATCTTATGCAGGAATATCATTGAGGGAATCTGAAGTGGCTCAGTTTGCTGAGATGCAACAACAAAAAGAAATAGCAAATGGCTAAAAATCTAATTAGCTTATCAGATATAGTTAATGACTACATCTTGTCAAGGCTCGATGATTCCTTTGATAAATACGCAGACCCACAAGTGGTGCGAATGGCTGCTGTACGTACATTTAGAGATTTACAGCTAGATGCTACAAGGTCTATCAAGTCTCTAAGGCTTCCCGTAAATACATTAAGATACACCGTAACCCTTCCTAATGACTTTATCTCTTACACAAAGATAGGAGTGTTGGTGGATGGTGAGATAATATCTATAAAGGTGAATAACGACCTTTCTATTGCCGAAGATGTTCTTTTAGATAATGACGGGGCTGAAACATTAGACTCCAACGGACACCCATTAACCACCGATATACCTATTGATGAATTAACGGGAGTGAGTCATTTCCCTAATGAGATTACAAACGCAGGGTATTTCTTTAACAACTATCAATATGGACAATTCAAAGGCAGGTTATACGGATTGGGTGGAGGAAACAATATATGGGGAGAATGTAGATTTGACCACCAAAACAATATCATACAGCTTGAAGCAGGATTCAGATACGAAGAGATTGTCTTGGAGTATATCTCTGACCAATCTTTAGATTTAGACCCTATGATTCCCGTTCAGATGGAGAACGCAATGTGGGACGGGATGTACTCTAGGATTATAGACCGTTCATCTTCCGTTCCTCAGAGTGTAAAATCAGAGGCTAAAGCTACCTATTTAAGGTCTAAGAGACACGCGAAGGCAAGGCTTAATTCACCCACTAAGCAGGAGATATTGGATAGCATTTATAGAAGATTTCAGCTTGCACCTAAATTTGGTACTTAAACAGCAATATGCCTAATATACAAAACTTTCCGAAGTGGCTTAATTACGATAATGACGAAAGGCTATTGTCTCCTGAAGAGATGCCCGATGCGTTAAACGTAAGGGGTGTTTCAGGGGATGCAGGAAAGTCAAACATTCTGAAGTCCACAAATGGCAATACGCTAAAGGCTTACGCCCTTCCTTCTGGGGATAATACGGTGGTGGGTACGGTTACACATGAGGAGAATAATGACTTGTACTATTTTGTTTACAACTCGCTAGGTAGCCATAGCATTGTAAAATACAATTCAAGCACGAACACATCTATTAAGGTGTTGGAGAATAGTGTGTTGTCATTTAGCTTGTCTTTTGTTGTTCAGGGATGGGCTATCCGTAAAGAGGGTGGGGATGTGTTGTTAGGATGGACGGATAAGAATGTTCCTCCTAGACGTATAAACGTACAGAAGGCTGTTCTTCATTCTCTAGGTAATTACACAAGTGGATACCCGATAGAATTAAGCAATGGAACATATGCTGAGAGGGAAGCGTTTATTGATGTAGTAAAGCACCCTCCATTGAATAAGCCTACGTTTGAATTTGATACAGATACAAATGTTTCTGTAAATAACATTGGTGGGGATGCCTATCAGTTTCAGTATAGGTATATTTATGACGATGGAGATGTAAGTGCGTATTCGCCTATCTCCGATGTTGCTATTTCAGAATACTACCTATCTAATTCTGTTTATGTAAACACTCAGCAGGATTTAAACAATAACATTATAAATGTAATTGTTGATAGTGGCTTGGCTATTGTTGACAAGGTTCAGGTTATATTCAGGAAAGGTAATATAGGGGATTGGAAAGTATTGGGTAGCTTTGACAATACACCGAGCCAGCCTACACAATCTTTTAGGTTTGACAACGCTTCTAATTACATATTAGCTGATTCGGTTGCTGCATTGATGCCGTATAGCGATGTACCTATATTAGCTAAGTCTACGTGCTTTGTTGGAAGTAGGGTTGGGTATGGAAACTATACGCAGGGATATGATAATGTAGAGGAGGTTGGTGAAGAGGGAAAGGTAACATTCAAGCCTAAGTATTGGGCTAGACCTGATTACATTGCTAACATACCATTATCTGCCACTAATTCAACATCTGGGGCTGTACTTACGGCTAGAATAAATATAGGTTCATATACCCCGAATGTAGGAAATACAATTTTCATCAGTTTATCAATTCAGATAATAATGTCTGAGTTCGCTTCAGGAGATTACAGAGGGAGTTACTCTGGAATTGTATTCACTCAATACGTTGTTAAGCAGGGCGATTCATTAACGGATGTTGGCGAGGCAATTCTTTTATCTTTATCTGGGAAAAACTTTGGCTCTCTTTATGTGGATAGCGGGTCTTTTTTTAACACGTCCACCAATAATATAAATCTAAGGATATTAGCAACTCCTTATTCCATTAATGTTAGCTCTTTAGATATAATATCTAGCACACCTATATTTAGTAATGATTCATTCTATATAAATTCAACGCTAACAACATCATCATCATCATTCAAGGCAGGCTCACAAGCACCTATAGGCATTGTATATTACGATAGGGTGAATAGAAGCACTACCGTTCAGAAGCCATATGAAAACGCTTATGTAAAATTCTTTTCGGAAAGAACGGGTGAAATAGAGGGTTTAGGTGCTGTAGAAATACATAACAGAATAGGTGTTACACCTCCCTTATTCGCAACGCATTATAAGCTGCTGTATCAGGGAAGCACCATAGACAACTTTATTCAGTACACTTGCCTAAAAGCATATCACTCTACGGGAGTGAATGGCGGCTCTCAGTTTGTTAATAATGTTATATACCTATCTATGCGCTCATTAAGTGGCGCACCCGATAGCTATATAAAGAGGTATGGAGCAAACATATCCTATTCATACGTAAAAGGAGATAGGCTTCGAGTTATATCCTACTACAATATTGATGAATCTGAGCGCGTATATCAGACGGGGTATTTAGATTTTAACATATTGGGCTATGAGATTTTTGATGCTTCTAACAGCCCATTTTATAATGACTCTAGTGGAATAACTCAATACCAAACAACGGGATATTTCCTTATTATTGAAGACTCTAAAATTAACGGATGGCAAGTTTCAGACCTAGCATCTACAAATAATTGGTATGACAATACATCAGGAGAGGGGTGTTTCTTTGAGATATACAGACCTAAGAGAAATGTAGTGGGTGAGTCTCCTTATTACGAGATAGGGGTGGAGCAGCCTATTATTGATGCGGGGCTATCCACTAGAAGGCATGGTGGTAATGTCAGAAATCAAGGGGATAATATAAACTATAATGTAAGTTCTGCTTTCAACCAAGCCAACGGGTATAACTACATATTAATATCTGATTCCGTAGTATCTTTTGAAAATATAAAGATTGTTGTTGGAGATAGAGTAATTCTACATGGGCAAACAAAATCTATTGAAGTAATTGATGTTCAGCCAGACCCTACAAGTGGTACAAGGGTATATCTGAATGAAGAAACCATAGTGTATGGCCCTGCCGTAACCCTTGACACTTCTTCTTTATACGCAGCGAATAAAACGGTGAATGGAGATGTATGGGTAAAGCCCCGAATATTACGCACAAACAACGACCCATCAATATACGGAAGCTACATAGATATTGTAGAAGACTATTACGCGAATGACTTTACAGATAGCAACTCATGGTCTAAAGGTAGAGCAAATGCGTTTATAGAGAACAATAGGCAGGTGGATAGAATACAAAGCATTACCTATTCAGAGCCTTTTCTTACAAGCACAAACTACAACGGACTAAGCACGTTTAATCCTTCTCTATCTCCATATAAAGACCTAGAGAACTCTTTTGGCTCTATTCAAGTGTTAGCCACTAGAGGGGATGATATTATCTGCTACCAAGAGGATAGGGTGAGTAGGCTTCTAGTAAACAAAAGCATTCTATATTCAGGGGATGGCGCATCGTCCACAATAACGCAGTCTACAAACATACTATCTCCTCCTGAGTATTATGGATATGATGGTGGCATAGGGCTGAACCCCGAAGGCTTTGCTAAAAACGATAACGTACATTATTTCCCAAGCATAAAGAAAGGGAAGGTATGTAGGCTTTCCGTAGATGGCGTAACCCCTATCTCAGATTACAATGTAAGGACGAAGATATACGATATTTCCAACCTATACCTCACCAATATGAATAGTGTGAGAATATACGGTGGATACGATAGGTTTAACGATGAATACTTTGTCTCCTACCCTTCCGTTCCATTAGGCAGCTTAGTGATAAATGGAGAGGAATTTCCGCAACAGTTTAGCGGGATAACAGAGTCCGAAACAGAGATATACATTGATGTATCTATTGAGGCTTCCGCTTCAGCCCCTAAGATAACATTTGGCTCAGAGACAAGGACGTTTAATAACATCATAGAGGAGTTCTCAAAGTGGGGGAAAGCTTTTTCTACCTTGTCTGATTTATCTGAGGTGAATACATTGTATGTTGACTTAGATGAATATACGGCTCAGTTGCAAGCGGAGTACCTAAACTCTACAGCTACGGATATTGTATATCTTAAATATACGGATAGCATCTTGTTATCTGGAGAGTATAGCATATCTGATGGTAGAATAACCTTGTTGAAGACACAACCTTCAGAAGTGTTAATAGGGTTACTTCCTGCAAGTGAGATAGAATATAACACCTTGTCCTTCAGTGAGAAGTCTAACAAGTGGGTGAGTAGGTGGAGTTTTGAACCTGAGTTTTTTGCAGGAGTGAATTTCAGATTCGTTTCCTTTAAGGATGGGGCTATGTGGATTCACAATACAAATAGCAGTCAAGGTACTTTCTACGGAGTGTTTACACCTCCTTCATTTTCCATTATGGCTAATGGAGAACCCACGGTGGTGAAGACGTATAGGGCTTTGGAAATTCAGGGTAACAACGCTTGGAATTGCTCCTTAATAGAAACGAATTTAATGTCTACGTCTATTCTAAAGTCTTTGTTTAGCAAGAAGGAAGGCTTTTGGTATTCAGATGTTAGGGGTGCTTCCGTAGGTAGTATAGATGGCAATGTAGTGGGCTTAGGCGTTATCCTTTCGGGAAGTGCTAGTGTTATTGTGCTAGATGGATATTCTAGGTCTGATGTCAATGTTTCTATTGGAGATGTTGTGTATAGAAATGGATTCCCTATGTCTACGATTACGGGGGTAAATGAGAATGGAGTGAATCTATCTTCTACGGCAGGGCTTAACATTGGAGACTTCATATACGTTGTTAAAAACGCAATGATTGATGGAGACTTGGTTAAAGGGTATTACGCTAAGATGACGTTTGTACAAGATACGAATGAATACTCAGAAGTGTTCTCTGTACGTAGTTGGGTCACGCCTCAAATGCTGAGTGTTGGGAGATAGGTAAAACTACGCACCATTTACAAGTCGCTGTAAATATCTAAATCACATTCATTACATTTTTCGTGTACATACCTATCTTGGTAGCACTCGAATATAATTTTTTCATTAGAGTGTTCGCAAGTCTTAGCCTTCAACCAAGATGCAAAACGGTTCATAATGCTATATAAAAATAATTTCATTCTTCAACTCTTTTAATTTTTAACGTTAGCGGTTATTATCCGCGTACATCCAAATGAATCCACCTGCTGATTTATATTTTGCAGAACAACAATTTGATATTGATTCGGCATCAACCCCGTTTTTAATAGATGCTAAAACATTTGTGCTATTAATTTACTTTGTCGCAATGTAAATACAGCATCCTTCCACCTTGTTGTAGAATAATATGTAACTACATATAAATGTTTTGTGAGTATCATTTAATTTTGTTTAAGCAAATAAAAGGCAAGCTACTCCTAAATCCAAGCACACAACAAATTCTTAACTTTGCAACAATATACATTAGACAATATGCCAGACCCTATTACAATAGCTGCACTATCCCTTCAAGCGGCACAAGGAGTTGGAAAGGCTATTTTTGGGGCAACCCAAAGGCGTAACTCCAAGAGACAATTGGATGCTTTAAGAAAAGAGCAAGGAAAGAATCAATATATCCCCTCAGCAATAATAAAAAGAGCCTTAGAGCCTATTGACCAATCCCTAATAGAGGCACAGCAGATGGGTGATGAGCGTAGAACAGCGCAAGGAATTGGAGCAGCTTCCACAGCAGGGAGTAGAGGACTTACAGCGGTGCTACCTTCTCTATTGGAATCAGAGAGAATATCTGAACTTAATAGAAACGCCACATACGCACAAGCTAAAATAGACGGACAAAGGGAACTTGGTGCTGCACAAGAGGCTTTGCGTAGAGAGAAAGGCAACCTTATAAATCAAGGTGTATTAGCGCAAACTGCTGAATTAGGAGCAGGGCAACAGAATATATTTGGTGGTTTATCGGACATTGGAATGGCAGGATTGTACGGTGCAAAATATCTGAAGAGTGATGGCTTGGATGTTGAAGACCCATCAAAAGACCTAATGGAGGAAGACATCAAGGCTGGGTCGACAAAAATGGATAAAGATTATCCTTCATTAAGAGACCCTAGAATAATGAACGACCCTAGATTAACGGAGGAAG
>Ga0208795_1001038_pt1 | contig 13101 bp, 22 predicted proteins | sample CB_VirMetaG_6_FD_184541 | JGI IMG/M metagenome (GOLD analysis project Ga0208795, IMG submission 184541) | Freshwater to marine saline gradient viral communities from Chesapeake Bay - CB_1508_2 Viral MetaG (SPAdes) (version 4) | ecosystem: Environmental > Aquatic > Marine > Coastal | place: USA... | reverse complement strand
CATCCGCATATTCGGTAAACTTATTAGGTTGGTATGCTTTTAATTCAGCCACTTTATTGTCTGCTAAGAAGTCAGGAGTACCCACCCAACCTTCAATGGTTGGATGAGCAAAGGACTTGTCTCCGATATGTTGGTAGTCTAAGCCTAACTTGTACTCATTTACATACAGTTCCATAAAGTGTCCCCAAGCCATTGGTCTACTGTTTACGTCTACTGATAAAGAACCTTTGAATTTTTGCTCTCTAATGCGTTCCTTTAGGTAAGTTTCACAGGCTCTGCTAAATGGTTTAGCTTTACTTTGTGCTTTATCCATTAGTAGGCTTGCCTTAGAGCTGCTAATCGCTCCCTGTCTTATCTTGTTATCTAATACGCTCATTTTATAATGTCTTTAAGTGGTTAAGTACTTTACTATAATTAGTAGTAATTCTTTCGTTGATAGTCTTCTCTATCGCAGGAAAATGGTCAGCAGAAATCTTGTCTGCTTTCTCTTGAAATAGTCTTTTAAGTTCAGGAAAAAGTGATGCAGGGTCTACTTGTTTAGGCTCTTCTTTGCCGTGTGTATTTGTAGCGTCTGCATCTTTTGTGTCGTCAATTAAAAACAACCCATTTAAAGCATACTTACGAGCGTATGAAGATGAACTACCAAATGATTGCGCTATATCCATCCCTTTGCGGTTAGGGTCAATTCCTGCCTGTGCGGTTACACTAACTTCATTAGTTCCGTTGCTTATGGTGGCTTTAGATTCACAATATATTAATCCACCTAATTCCTTTATCTCGTCTGATATTACTAAAGTGCAATTTTCTTTAGCTAATAGCGGTTTAACAGCTTCTAATATATCTTCACAGCTTCTGTAATTATACTTACCAAAATTGTTACGTTGGTTCTTAGGTGCTTTTAATTCTGATTGAATTTTTATTAATTGTTCCATCTCTTATAAGTTTATTAGTTTGTCAAATTTTACAAAGGCTTTTTTTAATTCAGCCATAAATACATCCTCATTAGTTCGTGCATAGCCTTCTTTAATGAAGTAAGATTCGCTAAGATTAGTAATGTTAACGTCTACTGTATCCTCTTGAACGTCTACGCAAATAATATTATCATAGCTAATGCACTTTAATACGCATTTATACTTTTTATAATACTTTGGATATGGGTTTGTGTCCATTTTTAAGTTGTCTTTAATGTTGTTTAATAAGTCCATTTTTGTGTTCGTTTATTAATACTTCTGCAAATTAAAAGAACTTTTCTTAATTACACAACTTTTTATTTAAAATATTTTTTATTTACCTTCGCCTTAAAATAAAGTTATGTACACAGAAGAAGAGATTTTACAATTAATAGGAGGAGATACCGCATTTCAATTTGATTTGATTTGCGATAATATAATAAGCTATAAGAGCATCGTTCCTGAAAGAGATACCTACAACTACTTTATAGTAGAAGTGTTCTTAGAACAATCCTCAACGGTGTTTAGAGTTGATAATTTAGAAGATATAATGTCTGACTTTACATTATATCGTGTTTTAATCTGTAATATGGATGATTCAGTTGAGCCAATAGAAATATTTTACAGAAAGTATGGAGAATAATAATTAATTTGTATATTTGCAAACGAAGTTCACATCCTACATTATATGAACTAAAGAAATTATAACAACCCTGTTATTGAATTTAGAGGTAGGATGCTAAAGGATATAATGGGGTTTTTGTTTAAATCAAAATATGAAAAATAGAAAAGCATTTAATTTTTATCGTAGTTATTATGATGTAGCAAAAGAGTTGCCTGAGGAAAATAGGTTAGATTTTTTAATGGCAATACTCGAAATGCAATTCACAGGAGAAGAACCTGAACTTTCAGGTATAGCTAAGTTTGCTTTCATATCCCAAAAACATAGCATAATAAGACAGATAGAAGGTTATAAATCAGGCATTAATGGTGGTAGACCCCCAAAGGGTACCCCTAACCACCCCCCAAAGGGTACCCATAACCAAGTACAAGGGGAAGAAAAAGAACAAGTACAAGAAAAAGATGAAGTAAAAGATAGTGCAATAAGGTCAATTAAAGAAATCGTCATCGACTACAAGAATAATGATAGATTAATAAACGCTTTGTTAAATTCAAAAGAAAAGTTATTCTCATCTCAGTTGGATATTAACCAAAAATTAGACAACTTTGTAGAATCGTTAAAGCTACAAGACGTTACCACAAAGAAAGATTTAGACTTTAAAAGCCACTTTTTAAATTGGGTACGAAAGAATAAAAAGAATCAACAAAACAATCAATCAACAAGTACTTTAAAACAAACACCGATAGAAAAATGACACAAGACAAACAATTACCACAAGCAAAGGAGATAGAAGAATTAATCTTAGGGGCTATTTTAATCAATCCTAAGAGCATTAATACAGTTATTAGTATATTACCATCGGATTGTTTTTTTGATGCGTCAAATCGCACCATTTACGATTCTATGTTAAGGCTTAATGGAGAATCTAAGCCAATAGATTTAGCAACCGTTGTAAACCAACTAAATTCTGATGGAAAACTTAGTAATGTAGGCGGTGCAAATAAGATAGTTAGCTTAACAAATAGAGTAGTAAGTGCTGACAATATCGAATATCATTCGAGAATAGTACTTGAGAAGTACATCCATAGAAAAGTGATTGAAATAAGCCACAATACAATAAATAACGCTTATAAAAATGACTCAGATGCTTTGGAGTTGTTATCAGGATTGAGTTCTAATATTAGTGCAATCTCTATGTTGACAGAAACAACTAAGTCAGAGAACTTTACCCAACACATTAGCGAGATTGTAAAGGATGTTTACGCTGCAAAGGATGGTAAAGTAATTAACGGAATTAAGACGCCTTTAAAAATGCTCAATGAAAGGTTTGGTGGATGGCAAGATTCAGACTTGATTATTATGGCAGCAAGACCTGCAATGGGTAAGACAGCTTTAGCATTACAATTAGCAAGTTACCCTGTATTCTTTGAAAAGAAAAAGATAATAATGTTTAGCTTGGAAATGAGCGCAAAGCAATTAACCGCAAGAGTACTGAGTCAAGAACTTGAGATACCTGCCAACCGATTCACAAGGGATGCGACTTATATGGACTTGAAAGACTTATCAAGTAAGTTAGAAGAGCGTGAATGGGTTTATAACAACAATTTTATTATTGATGACAGAGCAGGATTAGATGTCAATCAACTTGTAGCAAAAGTAAAGACATCCAATCTTGATGCTAAAATTGATATGGTTGTGATTGATTACTTGCAGCTGTTAGTTGACAAATCAGTAAAAGGAAATAGAGAACAAGAGATAAGTAGTATATCAAGAAAATTAAAAGGATTAGCGAAGGACTTAAACATACCTGTAATTGCTTTATCTCAACTAAGCAGAAGCGTAGAAAGTAGAGGAGGAGATAAGATACCAATGCTTTCGGATTTGCGTGAATCAGGAGCAATCGAACAAGATGCTGATATAGTTATATTCCTTCACAGACCTGAGTATTATGGTAGCACTATGGATGAATCGGGTAATTCATTAGAAGGAAAAGCAAGTATAATCACAGCGAAGTATAGAGCAGGAGGAGTAGGTACAGATGTAGTTCAATTTGATAAGAAATTTACTAAATTCAAAAATGAAGGAGTAGATTATTTTGAAAATGAGATGCAGCCAAATACTGAATTTGAGGATTCTCCATTTTAATTTTTAAAAAATGAATTACAATAACGATTTTAAATACGACTTAAAGGTAGGTCAATTAAAAGAAGAGGAATTAGGCACTATTTTTACCGATAAATTAATTGAAGTTAAGAACGACTTACAGGCTTTGAATACAGGTAATGTTTATGTCGAATATCATTCGAGAGGAAAGCCAAGCGGAATAAGCACAACTCAATCTGATTATTATTGCTTTGCTTTTGGAACTACATTCCACTTAATTGCTACTGATGACTTAAAAACAAGGTGCAGGAAGTATCTAAATACTTATAGGGATAAAGCAGGAGGAGATAATAATACAAGCAAAGGGATTTTATTACCTTTGACCGAATTATTATAGCTAAAATATGAGATGTAAAAATTGCAAAGATAAGTTTGAACCAAAGAGGTTTAATTGGAAGTGGTGCGATAAAGAAGAATGTAATAACATTGGCGTTGATGAAACGTTATCTAAAGCAAGGAAGCAATTAGAACAAAAGAAGCGATTAGAGAAAGCCAAAGCCAAAGAAAGCCTACTAACGCATAAAGATTATTTAAAGCTATTACAGACCGCCTTTAACGCTTATATTCGCAAAAGAGATGAAGGACTACCTTGTGTTAGTTGCGGAAAGGAACCTCCTTTTGATTTAGCAGCAGGACATTTTTATTCAGCAGGCAATTATTCATTTCTTAGATTTAACGAATTAAATGTTCACGGACAGTGTAACGCTCATTGTAATATGTTTCTTGGTGGAAATATACACGAATACAGAAAGAGAATAACTAACAGAATAAGTCAAGAGGATTTAAAATGGTTAGACGATAATTGTCATAAAGAACTAAGGCTAACTATCAATGAAATAAAGCAATTAATTAATAAATATAAGAATATGTGTAGGGCATTAAAATAATGATTATATTTGAAATAAAAAATGGCAAGTTAGACCTCGAATAAACAATAGAAAGTATTTAGTTGGTTATTTTGATTGTAAAAATACTGCTCAAATAGCTTATTTTGATTTTTGCAAATATATAGATTCCGCGCCAAAAATTAGAGATATGTCTATACACGAAATCAAAGAGTTAATTAGTAAATACAAAAATAAATTAAAAAAACTTTCATAAAAATTAGGTTTGTATTTAAGTTTATGCTTATCTTTGAAAAAAGAAACAAACAAATAGAAATTATGGCTTACATTAAAATATCAGATAGAAACTTAAAAAATATTAAAGTATCATTTATATCTAAAGATATAAACATAACCAAAACTATCAGAGAAGATAGAGTTGAGAGATTTAGACAAGATATAATTTTTTCAAATGGATTGCAAGGGAAACAATATCCTCACTTAATAAAAATTCATAACTAATGGATATTAAACAACTAAAAAAAGAACTCGGACTAAGCAATAAAGACTTAGCCGAGTTTTTTAATTTATCATACAGTGCTTATGCTAATTCAACCGCAAAAGAACGCTATGAAAAAGCTCTATGTAAGTTTTACGAATTAGTTAAACATAAACAACTTGACAAAGGAACAAGCAGACAAACAAGCCAAAGACTTAATACAGGTAATTAAAGATTCTAAGATTAAGAATATAAAAGTAGGCTCAATGAACATAATAGATGTAGATAAATTCTTAGATGCTCACAAATGTAGAATGGAATTTCTAACCACATTTAGCCGAGAATGGAAGACTCATTATTTTCGCTTATATTTGCTGAAGAAAAAATTAGATAATGAAAAATAACGAGCAGATGAGGTTATTAATTCAGCAAGAATTTAGAAAATGTGATAAGTTTGGATGCGGGTTTTTTGGCGCAAGTCGAGGATTGAGAAAACATACAGGTCTTGACTTAATAATTGAACCTGAAGAAAACATATTTAGCCCAATCGATGGAAGGGTTAGTAAGGTTGGTTATTGTTATAAAGATGACCTTAGCTTTAGATATGTAGAAATTACTAATTCAAAGTTCGTCATTAGAGTTCTTTATATTGACCCATTGGTTGACGTTGGCGATTGGGTTAAATCAGGCGATTATTTGGGTTATGGACAGAGCCTTCAAAATAGATACAAAGGAATTACCGACCATATTCACGTTGAGGTTAAGATAGGCGATAAATTTGTTGACCCTGAATTATACTTGGACAATGATGAAAAATGAACACGCAATCATTTTTATATTAGCCGTTTTTATTCTATTTTTGGTAGGTAAAAATGATAAATCAAACCAAAAAATTAACGTAATGGAGAACGAAACTAAAATCTTAGAAAGCAAAATACAATACTTAGAATTTTCTAACGAGAAAATAGACAAGATGTATAATGATTCGATTAAGCAAATTGAATCAGAAATTAAATCATCCAAAAAAAGCCACATAAAAGAGCTTAAAAGAGTTCAATTTTTATCAGCAAAAGAAGTAAAAGATGAATTGTTTAAAAATATAAAGATAGAAAAAGACACAAGTAAGCTATCTGACATTACTGAGAGCCAATCTAAGGAACTTTTAATAGAAAAACGTACTCTACAATACCAAGTTAAAAAAGTAGGCTTAGAGAACGCTAAATTAGGTATTGAAAATAATGCTTTAAATTCTATTAATTACAATTTAAACTCGATTATAAATAATAAAGACGTTCAGCTTAATAATTCTGATAAAGTAATTGAATTAATAAACAAAGGGAACAGGAATAAGTTAATTAAAGTAGGTGGTGTTTGTGTTGGTTTAGGAATTATAGTTGGGTTATTGTTATGAATATCGAAAAAGTAAACGAATTAATAGAAATTGAATGCAATAACATTAAGCAGGAACTAATCCAAAAGAATATAGACTATAATAATTCACTTTACCTGCCTAATATGTTTAACCAAAACCCGATTGAAGGCATTAAAGCCCGAATTAGCGATAAGATAAACAGAATAGCAAGTAAAGGAATAGACGATAAAACTGAAGATAGTATAGGCGACTTAATCGGCTATTTAATTCACTTAAAAATAATGTTAAAAAATGGCTGATTATAGACCACGGGTAAAGAATAAAGAAATGTTTGATAATTGGACGAATAAAGAGAATAGGGTTCTAATTATTGGAGACACTCATTGTCCATTTGATTTAGATACATACTTAGACTTCTTAGTTGATACTTATAACGCCTATAATTGCAATAGAGTAATCCATATAGGCGATGAGATAGATAATCATTTTGGAAGCTACCACGAAACAGATGCTGATGGAATGGGAGGAGGAGATGAGCTTGACTTAGCCATTAAAAGACTTAATAGATACTATAAGCAATTTCCAAACGTTGAGGTAATAATAGGAAACCATACACGAATGGTAATGCGTAAAGCCCAAACAGGTGGCATACCAAAGAAATGGATTAAAGACTACAACGAAGTGCTTGAAGTTCCTAATTGGGAATTCAAAATAGAAACAGAAATTGATGGAGTAAAGTACGTTCACGGAGAAGGCGGAACAGCAAGAAGTAGAGCTAAAATGGATATGCAATCAACCGTTCAAGGACACCTACATACTCAATTGTATTCTGAGTATATGGTAGGTAATAACTCGAGGGTATTTGGCTTACAAGTTGGTTGCGGTATAGACCACCATCAATACGCATTTGCTTATGCTAAAGCAGGGAAAAAGCCTGCAATAGGTTGCGGAGTGGTAATCGGTGGACACACTGCTATTGCTGTTCCTATGAGATTAGAAGATTACGGGAAAAAGTCTAAGTATTAAGGCATACTTTTTACTTATATTTTTTGATGCTTTTTTCTGTAATCTTCGAACTGTTTTTTAAGACTCGAATATTTACCCTTCCAATCTAATACCTCGCTATTTAATCGAATAATATCTTTCTCAAGAACCTCTATACGCATTTCAAATCGCTTTCCCAAGTCGTCTAAGGCTTGTTGATACATCTCTATAATCTTATTGGAGTTGTTTAGTTCAGCGGCTTTAACGTCTTGCACCCTTTTATTGCGTTCGTAATACCAAGCTCCAAGCCCACTAATTAGGGTTGTAAGTGTTAGCCAATTTTCAGTTAAAAATGTTTTCATTAGAGTTCTGTGATTCGGTTAATTTCTGATTGTGTAAAGTATTCGTGTATTGATTCGGAGTAGACCATATACCATTTATCTTTTATCTGTATTTTTTCGGTCATACGCTTTAGGTTGGCATTACCTACGTTTTCTTTATATTTCTTTACTTTTAATTTATCGGCTAAATCAAGTAAAGTTTCAGATTCAAATGGTATTAGTTTCATATTGCAGAATTTAAAGCGTTAGTTATTAATTCTTCATTAGCTATTCCTATACTATCAAGAGCTTTACCTAAATATCCTTTGAAAAAATTTCCTGCGGCTTCGTTCCATCCAAATTTAATAAAAGAAAATCCTCTATTTGGATAACTTATTGAATCAACGAATGAATTATTTAATAAAATTGTTTTAGAACTTACAACCCCATTTATTTTCATTACCCAATCATTGGCATTATCAGTTCCTAGATTTTGAAAAATTATTATATAATCACTTCCGTCAACTAACGCATCATCAAATCGAACAATCTTCCTTTTGTAAGTTGCGGATGCTGTATGATACGCAGACATCCAAACCTCTAATTTATTGACATCAGCCCCAGTATCTCTTATTGATACTTGAAATGCCTTTTGGCCACTAACGACTTCACTTCTGTAATAGAGACATTGACGAAAATTATTACCATCTAATTGGTATGTGAATTTTGCGGCGAAAAATGAAGGAATATCCCAGTTTGGTTTAAATAGGTTATTTATTTTATTTATAACATCGTTAATTCCATCAAATTGAAGAGAATTTAATCCTGCACCAAAATGATTAGGTATAAATTTTGGTTGTAAAGATAAAGTTCCTTGAGTTAATTCTGTTCCAAAATAAGGATGACTAATTGAATTTATAGAACTTACATTTCCTAAAGCATCAACATTCCCAAATCTATTAGACGTGTTTATTTCTAACCCGTTAGGATTTAATAGGATTTGTTGTTGCAATTCGTACCTACTTTGACCCTGTATTACTTGGAACATAATCTTTAGTTAATTTATTATGCAGTTCTTTTACCGCCTTTATTTTATCTGAAATAACCACAGCATTTTCTAGTTGTAGACTATTAGCTATGTTTTTAATTCCAACGTAAAAACACAAGTCTAATAATTCCTTCTCTTCTTTTGTCATAACTTTATACTTCCTTTTCCTAATAATAATTCAAGTTCACGACTAACAAAGTACTCAACAGCGTCCTCACCAATCAACTCTATTTCGTCTTCTGTTAGCAAAATATACATACGCAAAGGGAAGCCAATAACGTTTGTTATCGGACTAAATCCCTCTTTAAATACTTGTTCATTTGCGTATATCTTTAAGTTAACTGTTAACTCATTCTCTCTTAATAGCCATTCAACTTTAACTAGCTTATCGCCAATTAACGAAGTACCGTCTTTTCTTTGTATCTCTGTTGTTATTATCATACTATGTGTAAATTTGTACCCATTTTATATAAAGCCCCTGTAGGTAGTCCCGCTGAACTTGTAGGTATGTTGTCAAAGATTATTAATCCATTTAAAACTTGTAAGGCTATGTTAATATCTGCTGACTCTGCTGACAAAGTTAAGCATTTATGAATTGCGTCCCCTGCTCCCGTATTATTATAAGCGTTACCGTCTCCACCTAATTTAATGTCTAATCCTGTCTTGGTTACCGATAACGCATCGTTAATAGAATAGTCCCCGTAATCGTCTAATAATTGCTGAATAGTTGGACTAGCTACTGCATCTATTCCAAACTTATCAAGTTCAACATAAAGTAGAACATTATCAGTAGTATTTCTTGCGTTAATTCCAACCTTAGTAAACGCTAAAGAGTCAGTACTCCTATGTTGAGCGTGAATGTGAGGTTTATTAGTCGAACCTTCAAATTTAGCAGGGTTTAGCTCGTAATCTGTAAAGTGTGATTTCCAAGTTTGGTCTGTATCCGCCCCAACTAAGTTATCGTAATCATTCCAATTTACAGCTGCATTTCTGTTATTTTGAAATACATAGCCCCTATTGTTAGCAATAAATGACTCTAATACCGTTGAACCATCAGAATAATTCGCTTGATTTACTTTTAGCTTACCGTTTACTGTTGTGTCCCCAAAATCATCTACACCAAATACAGCAGAACCTGAGCTATCTTCAACTACAAATCCTGCTAATCCTAAATCAGATTTGACTTGTAATTTAGCAACGTCAGGGTCTACATCTATGCCTACATTTCCATTATTAAACCGTGCGTAAAATCCTGCTAAGTTATGGTCTCTATCAGCGGTTAATACAAGATTTGAGTTTGCAAAATTGCTAAATGGTAATGCTAGAATTGCATTTTTTATTTGTAGCCAAGTTGCTTTCTGCGATTCGTTATAACTTACCCCTGAATCTTCAGTATTCGATTTATCAAATAAATCATTGTCGTGAAAAACTAAACTTGGATTGTATGTACTTAATTTACCCATTTCTTATAACATTAAATTTCCTGCAATATACCACTCATTAACTCCCGTTTTAATCAAAAAAACAGAACCACCTTCAAGCTCTATCTTGTATTCTCCTAAAGAATCGCTAACTCCTACAACTGTTTGCGGAACGCCTAAACTAATTTCTTCAAATAGTATCTCAGGACGTCCTAAACCCTTCCAAGCAACTACAAAAGTACTTAATATTGGTATAGGGTCGCTTGCTTCGTTTGGAAAAGTTATTGTATTAGCTGTTGCGTTATCCCTAAATATTAGCTTATTTGCGTCTGCGCTAGCTACCGTGTAAGTAGATGCAGTTACATTAAGAACTCCTTTTATTGAACCATTAAATAAAGAAAGAACCGCATTTTTTAATTGCAACCAAGTTAATTTTTGCGATTCGTCATAACTTGTTCCACCATCTTCAGTATTTGACTTATCGAATAAATCGTTGTCGTGAAGCGTTACACTAGAATTATATTGACTTATTTTACTCATTAGTTATTTCTTTTAATTATATTTTCTACTGTTCCGCTAAAGTTAATAACGTACTTACTCCTTCTTATTCCTGAGTAACTAGACTTATCTGCTATTTCTTTAGTTCTTACGTCTATTTTTCTTAATACTTTTTCGTTAAATAAATTGTAGTCTGTTATAAGTATTTTATTAGCTAATATGCTATTCTTGGTAATTACTTCACTTATTGAACGTGGCAGGAGATTAGTTTCTAAAGAGTAGTTTTCAATTATCTTATCCTGTATCTGCTTACGATTATAATTCTGAGTTAAGTACTCATTTGTTTCAAAAGTCTCAGCAGTTTCAGTAAATTTACCATCAATACGCATTGATGAATACCAATTAATACCTGTAAAGTCAAAGTCGCTTCCTATTATATTACCATTTTGGTAACTTTCTATTCTTACAGTTCCATCAGCAGCTTCATCAGAATATCCCATTAAGTTAAACTTAATAGACTTAACTACTATTTCAGTTCCTAATTGGTTAAGCGTTGTAATTACTTGGTAATTTCCTGCACCGTAAATATCATATACCTTTTCCCAATCTAATAAATAAGCTACGTAAGATTCTGCACTCGGTAAAGCTCCTACAATTTGAGGATAAAAAATACCCAATGTATTGTCGTTTAATTCTAATAATTCAACCCCATTTTTCCATAATTTAATTGAAACTGTATCGCTATCTGAGTATCTTCGATAAATAAAAGAACTCTTATCGTTTTTGTAATCTTCGTTACCTACACTTGCAAATACTGTAGATATTTCTTCACACTCTAAGTCGCAATAACAAAAATCATTAACAGCCCCTTGACTTGGTGGCTTTACAATTGTATAGTCTTTCTTATTGGCTGTTCCGCTAAGAATTGACATTGGAGTTGTATTATTTAGTTGTTTTATAATCATTCTATTATTTTTATATCTCCCGTTTCTGTTAATTTAATTTCTCCTGTTTCCATCAATTTAGCACCTACAGGAACGCCTCCACCTTCACGTTTTAATGTTGCGCTTATTGAGTAACTAGTTGTTGAGTCTATTAGGTCGCCATTAATTAAACATTCAGAATAAACAAAACCGCTATCTATGTAAGTTTTTAAATACGTTTCTCCATCTAATGGAATCAATAAGTTGTTGTTGGGGATATCTTGATAGGTATCTATCTCGTAAATTTCATATCCTGTTTGTTTTAATACTTCAATTCTATGACAAATATAATACTCGTCTATTGTTCCTAACGCATCAGCAGTTGACCATCTAACTTGAAAGCGTGTGTCTTCTCCCGAAAGAATACTTGATACGCTTGTAGAATTACTTTCTCTTGTTAAATTGAAAGTGCTAGACCAACTGTTAGGGTCAAACGTTCTATAATCCCAAACTATAATTGGTGGAGTTAATGTTAAGTAGTTTGTAATTCCGCTAACTCCTAAATCATTAACACCGCTTAGGTTATATTTTAAAGCTATTTTAATATCATAACCGTTTAGGTTGCTATAATTACTAGCTTTATCGTTTAGGTTGTCGTTGGCTTTTGATGCGTCATAAAATACAGTATCTACTTCTTTATTTTTAATCCAATCCTGCCAAGATGTTTTTTGACCAAATAGAATCTCATAATTTTGAATATCGCCTACCTTAGTTCCTGTATTTATTTGTGCTAAGTTATATTGACTACCACTAACTAATGGATAACCTTTATTATCGTTTATATTTATTTGTTGAATATTGTTGCTTATAGTTTGAGATTGAATATCAAAAACATAATTATCTAATTCAAAGTAGTTGTTAGTGTTTGGATTATGAGCAACTAAAGCAATTTCAAAGGTATTTAAGAACGCTTCTTTACTAAGGTCTAAACCAAATTGCGCCTTAACTGTGAAGCCATCCTCATTCCAAGCAATCATATCTGTAAAGCCTAAATCTAAACCTACTCTTTGCTCATATGGATAAAGTCTTATAGCTTCACCAACTACTAAGTCAGGAATGTCAGCAGCAACAACATAATTTCCAACTTCTTTTAAAATTACTTTATCAATATTCCCTGAATCAACACTATTATCAGCACATTGAATACCTAATAAATAGTAAGGTTCATCAGTTGATAATAGCTTTAATTTTTGATTGTTGTTGTATTCGATTTCTAAAGTTAATACTGCATCAGAACCACTAAGAACAGAACTTGCAGACTTTATAATTCCTACACCTACTTCAGTAGCCCCTCCAACATTACAAAATATGCTATCATAAAGGAAGTTATCAGATAGCGTTGTTACCGTATCTGTATATTCGCTTACAGTAGGTAAATAACTAATATAACCGCCTATTTTATCGCCATTAGTAAATG
>Ga0208795_1001036_pt1 | contig 13107 bp, 28 predicted proteins | sample CB_VirMetaG_6_FD_184541 | JGI IMG/M metagenome (GOLD analysis project Ga0208795, IMG submission 184541) | Freshwater to marine saline gradient viral communities from Chesapeake Bay - CB_1508_2 Viral MetaG (SPAdes) (version 4) | ecosystem: Environmental > Aquatic > Marine > Coastal | place: USA... | reverse complement strand
GTCTGAGGCTAAATCGACTACTTCTTCTCTAAGACTTCGTAATACTTGATAGTGATTGCCTGAGTAACCTGCAAGTTCAGCTGACTTTTTAAAATCTCCTCCTGTTTCCACGAGGTGATTTAGAAACGATTGCTGTTTTTCTGTAAGATTTCTATCTTTCTTTTCAGCTAAATAGTTTGACATGATACTATCATTATAGGTACTTTATAAAGTTTTGTCAAGTGTTTTGAAGATAATTAGAATTAATTCCCAAAAGGTCTTGACAAATGGAAAATTTACCTGTATAATAGGATTGTTCCGCTGGGAGGGTTGAATACATAACTAACACACCTTCTCACGTCTAACAAATCCCTTATAAAGCCCGATGAAACTTGACAAATTGAAATATCAATTAGAATTATTATTCCTAATATTTCTATTTATCTTTAGTGTGCAAAGCACTGTCTAGTCTTGTTCATATTTGTATAACTTTATAAAGTTTTATAAAGATTATATGGGGCTGGTTAATATCTAAAACTACCTTAAAATGTAGATGAACTATATATATACAGGGTGGGTGGTGGGTGGCTCCTGCCCTGCCCTGTTATGTTATAACATTACACTTTGAAAAGGCTTCATATCAGCACTTTAGAAGCTTTACAAATTTTACAAAGTTATTCACAGCTTTTTAACAAGCTTGTCAAATTGTGGATAACTTTTTATAGAGCTTTTTAAATTTTAAAAATTTTAGAAGCTTTTGAAATCTAGTTAAAGCCTCTGTGAAATCTTATAAAGAGTTAGAAATTTATTTATCTCTCTATTTCATAAATTTTAAAAGCTTCATAAGCTCTAAAAATTTTTAACAAATATCTTGCACATTTTACAAATTATAGTATTATGTATATATGTTAATTAAAAATAAAGGGGTTTACCTATGACACATACACAATTAAACGAATACGATAACACTACAGATATTTATCTTATTGAAGAGATGTATTATTGGCTCAAAGATAGAAAAGCTACTTATTGGAGCAATCCATTAGATAAGGAAAGAGATACAGTTAAGTTTTTCTTTGGTTATCATGGATGGGGCAATACTTATATGCCTTCAAGGATTCAAAGAAGAATGTTTGCAAGATTAAAGCATTTAATTGCTAATGATGTAGATTTTACATTTGAGTCATGGGTTGAGCTAGAATTATCAAATAATCCTAGAATCTCAATCAATGGTATTGAAGTTAAATATTTATTTTAATAATTAAAAGGAGCTATAAATTATGAAATTAGAAATAAATGAAAAAGAAAGTTTAATATTGCGTAATCTTTTAAATGATTACTTATTAAATGATGATAAAGAAATGAAGTTGAATGATTATGTAGATAATTACATGTTATTTGCTAAACTTGTATATATCTCAAATCATTATGGCGGTAGCTTAGAAAAAGGAGAAACAATTCTCTCAATATTTAATGAATTAATAGACGATTCATTATTTTAAAGCTAACCACCTTTACAAAGCCCCGCAATTAGCGGGGTTTTTTTTAGGTTATACTTTCTCTAAGCCATTCTAAGCCATTCTGAGCAACTTTTTACCTAAGACAACCAAACACAAGGGCAACCATTCAAGCGTTCAATACAGAGCGTTTAAAGTGTTGTATATTTATACAGTAATTTAGTCTAACTTTTTAAAATTTTAGTATTGACTTTATAATCGTTTAATGATAATAAAAAATTTCCTAACATATAAATAACAATCTTGTCAAGCTTTTTAATGAAAATAAATTTAAAAAAATTTTAAAATATTTGTTGACACCTTTTGACATTGTGTTAAATTGTAATCATTAAAGCTTATTAGAAATAAATCGAACAGCACATTTTAAAAGGGGCACATAATGGCAATGATTAAAATGATAGATGACAAAGGAAACAATATAAATGTTTCTGTTCCTAGCAAGGAATTAAAAAAGTTATCTAAGAATAAAAGAAACAAATTAAAAAGATATGGTATAAAACTTAATACAATATCTGCAACTGCTAAAAGTTATGGCATTGTTCAAGAATATTATAATTTCTTTGATAGTCATAAGGAATGCAGAAATCCTAGAACAATATTAATTGAACAAGGATTTTAAAAAAAAGTTTAAAAAAACTATTGACAACTAAAAAACAATAGTTTTAAATAGAACAATAACAGCTTAATAGATAGATATCGAACAGCTAGAAAGAACAAAGGATGATTATATCTTTTATTAATGCTAGGCAATCATTCAAAACTGCCTAATTTTAATTTTAATAGTGAGGTAAAATTATGACTAAAAAAGACTTTGAAAAAGTAGCAAGTATATTCAAATATGGCTATGATCTAGGCGATTTGAAACAGTATACTATTATTAATTTAATGGTTGAAGAATTTTGCAAGGTTGCAGAAGAAGACAACGATAAATTCAACAAGAAAATATTTTTAAAAGCTTGTAGGGGGTAAATTATGAAATTATTTAATATAAAAACTTTTGAAGATAGATACAACCCAAAAAAGAAATTCCATCATTTTAATATTATGGGGTTAAGGTTTAGAGTTGCTAACAATAAAAGAACCTATCGCACAAGGTGGGAAACAGTCTATAAGACTGAGCGAGGTATCGTGTTTAATGGGTTCGATAATCGTTATCTATGTTTGATAACTAAGAGATAAGACAATGAAATTATTAACAGTAAATGGTAATCCTAAAATAATGAAAGGCGATAAGCTTTCTGATAAATATCTATCAGCGATTATGCACCTATCCCCAATTAATACAAGGATATGTCCTTATCAAGATATCGCCAAGTGCAAGGAAGCGTGTTTAAATACAGCAGGGCGTGGCGGTATCTTTAAAAAGGGTGAGACTACTAACACCATACAAGAGGCTAGAAAGCGGAAGACTGATCTATTCTTAAACGATAGAGATACCTTTATGAGTTTACTTGTAAAAGATATCCAAGCTTTTGTGAGAAAGTGTGAAAGGCTAGGCAAAAAACCTTGTATCCGGTTAAATGGCACGAGTGATATTCAATGGGAGTTGATACCAATTGACAACTATGCTAACATCTTTGAAATGTTTAGTGATGTGCAATTCTATGACTATACTAAGATTCCTACAAGAAAGGTATCGAGTATCAAGAACTATCATTTAACATGGAGCTACAGCGAGGCTAACGACAAATACGCTAGACTGTTTGAGCAAGTGCCATATAATAAAGCGGTGGTGTTCAATGGTGGATTACCTAGCATATTCAAGGGCATGAAAGTCATTGACGGAGATACAACGGATATGAGATTTTTAGATAAGGCTAATAGGGTTATTGGTCTTAAAGCAAAAGGCAAAGCTAGAAAAGACACTAGCGGATTTGTTATACAGACTTTACAAATTGCATAAGGAGGAATTGTAAATGAAAATAAAACCATTAATAATTGAGATAGTTGGAGAAGCTATAAAGCAAGACATGTTCTATGCGATAGACTGCTTACAAGGCTACAGTTGTGCTGACGAGTATTTCTTTCAGCATCCAACGCAGGATATGAGATTACTATGTAATCAAAAACCTGATGATAAGTATGTAGGTATCCATAACCTTGACGATTGCCACATTCTTTTCTTTAGCAGAAAGGAAGCGGAGAGAATTAATAAGCATGTTAAGGCAGGTAAAGATACCAATGACTACGAGTGTGAGGCTTGGTTGTACTGGACGAACTGGAATGATGGAGTGGAAAGAGTTGTTGATTATACAACTAATTTAAACAAACTCATAGGTATTGATAAGATTATGGATAACTGGGAACACCAGTTTGTAGAATTGAAACAGACTTTATAAGGAGAACGACAATGAGTAATACAATAAACACTATGATACTAGAAAATCTTTTTGATGATGTCTTAGAACAAGATGCAAAAGGTTTGCTAGAGAATGAGGTCAATGAGATTGCAAGAGAACAAGGATTGCATGTTGATGATGATAGAGATGAAATACTTGGTATTATTACCAATAGAATATTTGAGGTGAAATATGATTAAAGAAGAAAAGATAGTTGCAACCGCATTCTTTATGGGGTATACTTTGCAATTCGATTACAAGAAAGTTGAGGAAACAGTTGCTCAACCTAGAACATTGGTGACTATATCCGATATGAAATACAATCACGATAGTGAGATATTGATTGGAGGTTGTATCAATAACGAGGGTGAGTATCGCCAATTCTTTTTGGAGAATATGTCTAACATTAGATGTTGGAGACAGATACACATAGAGGAGTAATAAGTTTTGTAAGGTATTCCGGTAAGGGATTACTACAGGAAGGAATTTAAATGTGTTCCTGTTGGATGGGTTTACAAGCATCCTATAAACACCGCCTTACATTTTTGTAGTTAGGAAAGAGCCTTTGTAAAATCCTTTGAAAGATAAGGTTAAGGATAAAAGTAAATGAGAACTAAACCTTCATGCACTAACTACAACACTCACCAGTCCCTAGCGTGTGAGTTATAAATCTAGAGTAGGGAGTTTAGTTTACTTTAAAACTAGTGTTGACAGGCACTTAAAAAACCGATAGTTATGTTGCTGTTGGAGGAGTTGGTAGTCATCTCCGGAACTAGAAAACTACCACCGATTTACAGGCTTTACTAGGTTGTAATGAGTAGCACATTTAAATAAGGAGGAAGTCCTTCTTAGTTAATTTCTACATTGCTGACGAGGTGTTAGCAAGGGTAATGGGTAAACCTATTTTAAATTACCTACGCTACAAGTTATAACCTAGTAAAATTATATAGGAGAAAATATATGAAATTTGATACAATGACTAAGATAGCATTCGCAGGATTGCTAATAACTTTACTATATTTTTGGAGTACATTATGAATGATATGATGAATGACATACTTAACACAATGGTGGATAACTTTTACAAAGATAATCCAGTCATTGATACTAACCGAGAAAGTTTTCAGACATACGAAGATGAGTTGTGTGCATGTGGCATACCCTTGAACGAATGTCAAGATGCTTACGATCACATAACACATGGAGTTTAGCTGTGGAAATTGAAGTGAGTATTGGAAGTAAAACACTAGCTTGTTTAATTACTAATGATGTTTTTAGAACAGGAAAAACTGTAATTGATTGGGCATATGGTGTTAATCCTGAAAAGATAGAAATGCACAATGACTTTACAAGTTGGATAACTTTTAAAAAATATGAAGCAGAAAAACTTCAAAAATATTTAAAAGAATTAATGCCCAATGTATCGCTTGGTTTAAGAACAAGTATGCAAAGGTTGAATGATAATATAACAAGTCAATTAACAGGAGAAATATATGAGCTACGACAAGCATGGAAGAGGCATGATAGCAAAGAACTTAATACATAACTATCTAATCAACGAGGGCTACCAAGTATTCAGCGAGGATACTAGTCAAGGTTTAATTGATATGGTAGCAGTAAGAGAAGATGGTGATGTGTTGTTCATTGATGCTAAAGCTTTATCAAAAAGATCAGATGGCACAAAGATCAATCGTATCTTACGAACAGGACAAAGAGAACTTGAAAAAGCTTTACAATCTGTGATACAATTAATCTATGCTGACACTGAAACAGGTGAGATCATATTTAACAGGAGATAAACTATGACACTTTACAAACGAGTAGAAGATTTACTACATCAAAATTTTAATTACATCACAGCTAAATTAACTGTCAACACTTGTCAACTTTTACTAGACAGATGTGTTGAAACTGTGAGAGAAAGAGAAGATGTAAATGACATTACAGATATATCTATTTTAAACACCATAGAACGCACTGTAAGCTCACTGGTTGCACGATCATTGACTAACCAATGGTCTGATACCAACCAATAAAACATGAGCTTAGAGAGGACGAGAGAACAACAATAATTTTTATGACACAAATCTTTACTTTAGATTATTTTTATGATATAATCTTTATAAAATTTATAATATATATTATTATAATAATTAATATAAATAATATTTATAAAACTTTATAACACTTTATAAAACTTTATAAGAGGTATAACTTATGGATTTAATATTAATCGTAGTAGGTTTTGTGTTTATCATGTCTTGTGTAGGTTTATACTTATACTTGGTTGATAAAAAAAAGATTGAGCCAATGCTACCACCTAGATACATGAAGCATGGTGGTATAGAGGTTAAATATACAAAGGAAGACTATGACAAATTCGATAACAAAGATACATAAAACTTTTGGAATAGGAATATTACTAGGGTTTTGGGTAGGATTTATTTTAAGAGGAGGGTTATTATGACAGAGCACAAGGATAAAGTAGAAGAAAGACGCTTTCAAATCTTCAAGGAGAGAACAGACTTACCAACATTAGAAGCTAGAACTGAATGGGATTATATGTTAAAGAGATATCCAAGTGGCAAGGTTGTTAAAGTCTTTGATGACAAAAGAAAAAAGGATGAGGTAATCCAAGATGGCAAGTAAGTGGAACGAAAGACAACATACATCTGCAACAACAGGCAGAGGTAAGAAGACAAGTCAAGGTAAGCGTAATGTTGGCTTCGCTACCATGAACAAAGAAAAGAAAGCTGACTACAAAAAATATAGAGGGCAAGGCAAATGAAAAAAAAGAAAAACGAAACTACATTTCAAGATATGTTTGAGGTGTTTCTTAGAAAAAATTTAACTGATGCAGATTGTCAATTAGATGGTATCAAAAAAGTAAATGATAAAGTTGATAGCATGAATGAGAAGTTAGATAATTATTTAGCTAAAAGAAAATGAACATATTTTATTTTGATGAATCACCTAGCAAGTCAGCAGTTGCACAACCTGACAAGATGCTAGTCAAGATGCCATTGGAATCAGCACAGATGTTATGTACTGCACACCGAGCTTTAGATGGTGACGAGTATGCAGACAAGACAGGCATGTATAAAGTTGCACATCTTAATCATCCATGCAGTAAGTGGGTGAGAGAAGCTAGTGGTAACTATTGGTGGTTGTATGAACACTTCATAGCACTTGGTACAGAGTACAAGTATCGGTATGGTAGAGAACATCTAAGCATTACTAAACTTGCAAGAGCTTTGTATCAACTACCAAGCAGTATACCAAGAACTAAAATGACACCAGTTGCACAGGCTATGCCGGAGGAATATAAGAATGAGAATCCTATTGTCGCTTATCGTAACTATTGCATTAACGAAAAGCATTACGCCAAGTGGGAACGAAATCGTAGTAAGCCTGATTGGTGGACTACACAACACAAGGAGGTTGCATGAGAGAAAAAATAATTGAAGGACTTGAAGCACACATACAGGGTAAAATGTACAAACATATTACGAATGTACATGTGCTATTAGAAAAACCAACAGGGGTTGCAGAACATCCTGACATCGTTGACACGATTGAAAGTGAGCTATCAGTGTTAGCTGACTGTGTAGATAAACTAGAAGTTTTAAATAAATTTTTTAAATGAAAATAATTAAACTCAATTCACAAATTGCAAACACTTTGGACGACTTCATAATCGCTTCAAAGAATTTAAAACAAGAGATAGAGATTGTACAAAGTCTTCGCAAGACTAAGCAAGATGCTAACGAGAGATACAAGCTTAACAATCGTATCAAAGATATGCAGTTTGATTTAACATGTAACATGCGATTCCTTGAAAGTATTAAAGATAATCTTCTTGATACAAAGAATCCTTATCATAATGAGATAAACTTTTTATTACAAAGTGCTTGACTTTGAATACAGTCGGTGGTATAATACGCACTTATTAAAATGAATTACATAGCTGAGAGAGAACAATACTTAACTCAAGAATTATCGAGAGACGAGTATCGCAGGTTTGTTGAATACATGGATACCAATAATTTTAATGTTGGATATACTGTTCAGAAACTTGATGAGACTTTTAAGGTGAGGCTAGATCATTCTCCACTTGTCAATTGGTTTGACATCATGGAGGCTATTGTAATTGATGACTAGGTATACTATGGGAATGCCCTCACTAAACAATACCTTCCTTTAACTCATGGTATCCGACATCTAGTCGGACAAGTTGCCGGTCTTGTGCCACCAACCGGCTTTACATTTGGAGGGCAAATGAAACTTTATTTTAAATCAGAAACATTAAACCAAGATGTCCAATGGATTTGGACGGACATGGAAAAGGCTTACTGGCAAACTTGGATACCCAAAAAGTCTAATCTAAAAATCTTATCCGAGTTATCAAACAAAGAAATGCAACTTGCAAAGGACGAGTTATGGAATAACCTGCAAGACAGCATTCAGTTTACACGAGATCAAATGAATTTTAAAAAGCGACAGAAAAGACTTGCAACAAAGTCTTAACTGTGGTATAATCTATGCACTTAATAACTCAATATGGAGGTAATTTATGTTTGAGTATGTAAAAGGTAAGGCTATGTGGGCTAACATCACATCGCCAAACACGAGGTTCCAGCCTCACAAATATGGTTTGACAGTTCTTACTGATCAAGAGACAGCCGACAAGCTAGAAGGTTTGGGTTTGTCTCAGGTCAGAGCAAGAACCGGACAACTTAAATACGAAGAACCTGCTTTCACTTTCTCAAGGAGAGCAGAAAGAAACGATGGTACTTCTAACGATGCACCTAAACTTGTTGACTCTGATGGTAACCCATTAGATTCATTGGTTGGTAATGGTTCAGAAGTGACTGTTAAAATTAAACCCTACAAGAATAACTACGGTAGCTTTGCTGAGTTGATTGCCGTCAAGGTAGATAACTTGGTTGAGTATTCCGAAGCTGATTCTGATAACGAGGAGTTTTAGTATGATCGTTACTATTAAAAATGATGATGGAGAATTTTTATTTGACATCAATAAAATAGATGATGAAGCTAAGAGACAAGAAGCAGGAGTAATCGTGCAGAAAGTTGGAAACCTTAGTGTTGTTATCGAAGCTTTGGACTTTGCATCTAGAACACATAGAGCCAACTTAGAACAGTTGCTTATGAGTTGCGATGAGGCAAAGATTGAAAACGAAGAGACCACTGATACAGAAACAGAGGAATCTTAATTAATGTTGAGGGCTAACATGGACGATAAAACTTGGGATAAGGTACATCAACCTTGTCCTTTGTGTGGCAGTAGTGATGCTGTCGGAGTTAATCAAGATGGTTCAGCAAAGTGTTTTAGCTGTGGTGAATTTATCTTTGATTATGAAGGAGCATGTAGAGGAAAGGATATGAAACCAAATAATCAAACTGAATATAAAACACCTGATACGGTAGGTGAAGGAAGCTATATTGCTTTAACTGATAGAGGTATTTCAAAAGCAACTGCTCAGAAATACGGAGTTAAAGGATTACAGAATCTGAAAGGAGAAGTTATCAAACACTTCTACCCTTACTACAATGGACACGAATTAGGTGCTACTAAGATTCGGAACACTGTCAACAAAGACTTCTTTATTCAAGGAGGCTACAATGGCACTGGATTATTTGGTCAACAACTCTTCAAGAGTGGTAAGTATATTACCATCACCGAAGGAGAGTGCGATGCAATGGCAGCCTATGAATTACTTGGTAGTAAGTGGGCTGTCGTTTCCATCAAGCGTGGTGCACAGGGAGCAGTCACCGACATCAAGGAAAGCTTAGAGTTCTTTGACGACTTTGAAAACGTTATCATTGCTTTTGATAATGACAAGGCAGGTAAGGATGCAGCTGTTAAGGTTGCAAGACTTTTCAAGCCCGGCAAAGCAAAGATACTTTCGTTTCCTAACGGTTGGAAAGATGCTAACGATATGCTCAAGAGCAACAAGCATAAAGAGTTTGTTGAAGCTTGGTGGGCTGCAAAAGTCTACACACCTTCCGGTGTTATCAACATCACGGAGCAACGTGCTAAGTTCCATGACCGAGAGAAAAAAGAATCTGTTCCATATCCTTACGAGGGATTGAACAAAAAACTCTATGGCATGAGACAAGGTGAGTTGGTTACATTGACAGGTGGTACAGGACTTGGTAAGTCTAGTGTGACTAGAGAATTAGAACACTGGCTTATTAAAGAAACCAAAGATAACGTAGGCATCATTGCACTTGAAGAAGATTGGAGAAGAACTGTTGACGGTATTCTTTCGATTGAAGCTAACGCTAGATTATACATTGATCATATCAGAGAAAACTTTTCAACCGAACAGTTGGATAAGTTCTTTGATATCTTATACGATGGTGATAATAAAAACAGAGTATGGATTCATTCACACTTTGGCACCAACGACATTGATGATATCTTTAGTAAGCTACGCTTTATGATTATCGGTTGCGATTGCAAGTGGGTGGTGGTTGATCACTTACACATGTTAGTCTCCGCAGTTAGCGAAGGTGATGAGAGACGAGCCATTGACAATATCATGACAAGGCTTCGTAGTATCGTTGAAGAAACAGGAGCAGGAATTATTTTAGTATCTCACTTGAGACGTGTCGATGGAAACAAAGGACACGAGAACGGTATTGAGGTAAGTCTTTCTCACCTACGTGGTTCAAACAGTATTGCTCAGTTATCTGATTGTGTTATTGCACTTGAAAGAAATCAGCAATCAGAAGATATTGAAGAAGCAAGAACAACAAGAATGCGTGTATTGAAATCACGATACACAGGAGATGTTGGTATGGCATGTCGTGTTAAATACGACCAAGAGACAGGCAGACTTCACGAACTGTCTGATGCCGATATAACAATTGATGATAACGCAGGAGAAGCATTTTAATGGATTTAGTATTTGATATTGAGACAGATGATCTCAATGCTACAAAGGTATGGTGCATAGTTGCACAGAATCCTGATACTGGTGAGATATTTAAGTTCCCTCCAAACAAATTAGAAGAGGGATACCAGTTTATCACTACAGCAGATCGGCTCATTGGACATAACATTGTAGGTTTTGATATACCTATAGTGCAGAAGTTTGGTGGAGTTGATTTATCAAAGAAAGATGTTATTGATACGCTTGTTCTATCACGATTGTTTAACCCAACACGTGAAGGTGGACACAGTCTTGAGAACTGGGGATACAAACTTAACTATAAAAAGATTGAGTTTGAGGAGTACACAGAGTACTCGCCTCAGATGCTTGAGTACTGTGTCCGAGACGTGCAACTTAATACACTTGTGTTTCACGAACTTCGTAAGGAGTCAGTAGGATTTTCAAAAGAATGTATTAAGCTTGAACACGATGTTGCTAGGATTATTAAACAACAAGAAACCAATGGCTTTAAGTTTGACAATATGTCAGCAGAACTTTTACTTGCTGAACTCCGTGAAAAGATGACAGCTATTGAAGATGAAGTACACAGAACTTTTAAACCTAGATGGGTTGATGATAAATTAGTTACACCTTTTGTTAAGAAAGATGGAACACTTTCTAAACGTGGTATGACTGATGAAGAGTACGATAGATGTTTATCTACTAATAACTTTAAACCTTTTATGAGACAAAAACTAGAAGAGTTTAATCTTGGTAGTCGTAAACAGATTGGTGAATACTTAACAGACTTTGGTTGGAAACCGGATAGATTTACACCAACCGGACAACCTATTGTTGATGAGAAAACTTTATCAGAGATAACTCATATCCATGAGGCTAAACTGATAGCTGACTTTCTCATGTTACAAAAACGTATTGCTCAAGTTACCTCATGGGTTGAGGCATTACAAGATGATGGGCGTGTACATGGGTTTGTTATTCCTAACGGTACCATCACTGGAAGAATGACACATAGAAATCCTAACATGGCACAGGTTCCATCGGTCAGTAATCCATACGGTAAAGAGTGTCGTGCTTGTTGGACTGTAGATGAAGGCAATGTTTTAATAGGTGTAGATGCTAGTGGTTTAGAGATTAGAATGTTAGCACACTACATGGATGATGAAGAATTTACAAAGGAGATATTGGATGGAGACATACACACAGCTAATCAAAGAGCTGCACAACTTGAATCAAGAAATCAGGCGAAGACATTCATCTATGCCCTCATGTACGGAGCAGGAGATGAAAAACTTGGCAAAGTGGTTGGAGGATCTACGACTGATGGTAGGAGAGCTAGAGAACATTTCTTCGATAGTAAACCTACATTTAAATCTCTTAGAGACAGGGTTCAAAGAGCAGCAAATAAAAAATTCCTTAAAGGTTTAGATGGTAGAAAGCTTTACATAAGAAACAATCATGCTGCACTGAATACTTTATTACAGGGTGCAGGTGCTATTGTTATGAAGAAAGCTTTAGTCATACTTGCTAATCGTTTAGAACTTAGCATGACACCTTTTAAGTTTGTTGCTAACATCCACGATGAATGGCAGATAGAAGTATCAGAATGCAGAGCCAATAAGGTAGGTACTCTTGCAGTACAAAGTATTATTGATGCAGGTAATCATTTTAATCTTAGATGTCCGCTTGATGGAGAGTTTAAGATAGGGAGGAACTGGAGTGAAACACACTAACCAACCTACACTTTTTCCTGACGATCATGATGAACTGTTTTTTGAAGATGGTAAGATATGTATTAAGTGTGATAAGAAACTTCCGCTTACTGCATTTAGCCCCGCATCAGGAGGAAACTTTTTAAGACCGGAATGTAAATCTTGTAACAATCATCTTAGCAAAGCTAGAAAATCATTAAAAGAAAAATATGGAATGCCACAAGAAGATGACTATACTTGTCCAATATGTCTTGGAACATCAGACAAAGTAAATGGATTAGGCGGTAAAAAATTAGGAGCTTGGGTTATTGATCATTGCCATGAGACAGAATCATTTAGAGGTTGGTTATGTCATACTTGCAATAGATGTCTAGGCGGGTTCAAAGATAGCACTGATATTTTACAAAGAGCTATACAATATTTAAAAAAGCATGAAGAAAAAATCAAAAACACTTGACACTTTAGTTCAAGATATATATAATAAGATTGGTGTACTTGGTAAAGGTGAACACATTGACCTAGACAAGGACACGATTGAACAGTTCGGAGAATCCATGAAAGAGATTCTTTACAACTGGTCTCATCCTGAACCACGTGGTAACGAGAAGCTACGTATGTCTAACATAGGTAGAAAGTCTCG
>Ga0208795_1001034_pt1 | contig 13113 bp, 15 predicted proteins | sample CB_VirMetaG_6_FD_184541 | JGI IMG/M metagenome (GOLD analysis project Ga0208795, IMG submission 184541) | Freshwater to marine saline gradient viral communities from Chesapeake Bay - CB_1508_2 Viral MetaG (SPAdes) (version 4) | ecosystem: Environmental > Aquatic > Marine > Coastal | place: USA... | reverse complement strand
TTCAGATCGCTGTTGATCGTCACTTCGAATACTCACGTTTTATTGAGGACATCGTTGAGACTCAGGCACTGAACAGCTTGCGTCAGTTCTACACTGAAGACGCTGGTTATCAGTTGGCCCTAAAGGTTGACACTGACCTGATGAACGCTGCTACTGGTTTCGGTAACGGAACTAAGACGTTTGCTCCTGCAAACACCGGTGCTGATTGGGTTGCTTCTAACACCTACTACAGCAATGCTGCTCTTGGCATCGCCGCTTATGCTGTTGACACGGTAACGTCTGGTGATAACTTCACTGATCTTGCTTTCCGACAGCTAATCAAGGAAATGGATGACGCTGACGTACCTATGGAGAATCGTGCTCTTATCGTTCCTCCTGCGGCTCGTTCAACGATCATGGGCATCGACCGTTACGTGTCTTCGGACTTTGTAGGTGGTCGTGGCGTTGAGTCAGGACTGATTGGAAACCTCTACGGCGTAGACGTATACGTTTCTTCTAACTGTCCTGTCATTGAAGTAGCTGCTCAAAACACTGCTTCAACTGCCGATACTCGTGGTTGTTTGTTCTTCCACAAGGATGCTGTTGTTCACGCAGAGCAAATGGCTGTACGCTCACAGACTCAGTACAAGCAAGAGTACCTGTCTACTCTGTACACTGCTGACACCCTCTACGGTGTTGAAGTGTATCGACCAGAAGCAGGTTTCGTACTCGCTATCTGTGACGAGTAAGCTATAAAGTAAGTCTGGGGCGAACGGTTTTCTTAGTAGCCCCTTTTCTTTTTTGTTTTTGTAGGAGCAGTTGATGCCAATTTACAGAGGCGCTGGTGGCTCAGGCGAATCCAATCAAAATGTTTACGCATCTGATATTACGCAAGCCGCTATAACTGCGTCCACAAAAGCCGACGAAGCTGCTGACAGTGCAGCCGCTGCTGCTGCATCCGCCGCGTCTATTCTTAGTGAGGGAGGCTATCTCACTCAAGACGATGGCGACCTTCGTTACGAGCCACTAATCTTAGAAGCAAATCGACAGACATTTTATAGACAAGCTGCACAACCATCAGGGCATATTTACCGCGAAGGTGATATGTGGTATGAGACAGATACTGAAACCTTGTATTTTTACAGAGAAGTTTCTGTTGGGGTATATAATTGGGTTCCCTTATCTACGGGAACAGATGATTCTGACACACTAGACGGAGGTGCCTACTAATGGCCCAGACAATTAAAATCAAGCGCAGTACCGGATCGTCTGCGCCAGCAACTTTAGCACAAGGCGAGCTAGCCTACTCAAAAGGCTCTGACACGCTTTACGTAGGAGACCCTGCGGCGGCAAATACGCCTATCGCGGTAGGTGGAGCAATTAAAAATAACGCTGGCTCACCAGTTTTAGCGACTGGCGTGACGGCCACAGAGATTCAGCAGTTATTGAATCTTGAGGTTGGCGTTGATATTGATGCGGCGGGAACTGACAATTCTACAAATGTCACTCTAGCTGGTACTCCCGACTACATTACGATTAGTGGCCAGACCATCACGCGAAACTTAATCAATCTAACGACTGATGTAACTGGCGACCTTCCTATTGCTGAGGGCGGTACGGGAGCTTCCACTGCGGAGGCCGCTCGTACTAACTTGGGTGTTGATGCCGCTGGAACGGATAACTCTACTGATGTCACTCTAGCCGGAACTCCTGATTACATTACTATCAGCGGTCAAACCATTACCCGTAATCAAATCAACCTGACAACAGACGTCACAGGCGATTTGCCTATTGCCGATGGTGGAACAGGCTCATCAACAGCGTCAGGCGCTCGCTCAAACCTTGGCCTTGGGGCGCTTGCAACTCTTAGTGCTGTGGGCGCATCTGAGATTACTGATAATTCAGTAGGTGCCGCAGAGCTTAATGTGTCAGGAAACGGCACTTCAGGGCAGGCGCTTGTCTCTGATGGAGATGGCACTTTTTCGTGGACTACAATTTCTGTCACTGACAATGATGTCAGCGTTGCTAACTTGCAGACTCGCCTTGGTGAAATAAGCAGTAACACTACAATTGGTGATGCTACAGATGTAACCATCACAACTTCAGGCGATTTGGTTGTTACCGGCGACTTAACAGTTAGCGGCACAACCACAACGGTTAATTCTGAAACCCTTACTGTTGACGACAACATCGTTGTTTTAAACAACAACGTCACGGGAACGCCAACAGAAAACGCCGGTATTGAGATTGAGCGGGGCACCAGTGCAAACGTACTTGTTCGCTGGAATGAAAGCAGTGATCGCTGGGAGTTTACCAACAACGGAACCAACTACTACAACATTCCGCTTAGTACAGAGTACACGAACAACGCGGGAACGGTAACAAGCGTTAGTGGCACTGGTACAGTCAATGGCATTAGCCTGTCAGGAACGGTAACAAGCTCCGGCAGTTTGACGCTAGGCGGCACGTTGAGCGGAATTACTGTATCTCAACTTGCAGGTGCGGCGGTTCAAACTTCTGGCGAAGGCTTTAGTGATATTGATACTGCTTTGATGACGGCGGCGGCAATTGAAGATCGCATTCTTAGCAAAGGCTACACCACTAATGTTGGCGACATAACCTCTGTACAAATCTCGTCAACTGACGGCAGTATTTCAGGCGTTGGCACTGGCTCTACTGGCGCTATTTCGTTTGATTTAGAAGTTGCAACCATTGACGGCGGAACTTACTAAACTATGGCACAAACCATAAAGTTAAAGCGCGGAACTACTACCCCCACCACAAGTAACATTGTGAGTGGGGAGGTAGCTGTAGATACTTCTGCCCAAAAACTTTACATAAATGACGGCGGGACGGTTAAAGAAATTGCTGGAAACGGCGTCTTTCCTTCAATTAGTGATTCTGGCACAGCAAGCTCTATTACAATAAGCTCAGCCAACGCAGTTAGATTTCATGCGGGATTAAGAGAACAGCAATATGAGCTTACTGGTACAGTCCTGAATCCTGATAACGGCTCCATTCAATTTAAGACTTTAACTGCAAATACTACGTTTACGGAATCTTTTGACAACGGTAATTTTATTACTCTTATGATTGATGATGGTTCTGGGTATACGATTACTTGGCCCACTATATCTTGGGTCGGCGGTTCTGCTCCAACATTAGAAACAACAGGCTATAACATTATTGAGTTATGGCAACAGGGTGGCACTTTATACGGTGCATTTGTGGGTGCTGCTTAATGTTAAGAAGCGCGATGCTTCGGGCCGCAAGTAATGCTGGTGCCGAAATTGAATTTGTTGGAGCAACCTCTAATAATGGCGCATCTAGTTTGTCGCTTAGTGGTTTAGGCTTACAGCAAGGCGACTTGGTTGTGGCTGTGACATCAACAACTGTTGGGAGCTATTCTTTTTCTAGCTCTGGCTGGACAGGAGTTAACAGTAATTTCCCAACCAGAGATAGGACTAACAGCATATCATACACTGTTTGTTATAAAGAAATGGGGGCAACTCCTGATACTTCTTTTGCTTTAAACGCAACCGTAGACTTTCTTGGGGCAATAGCCTTTAGAAATGCACAATGGGCTAGTATTACAAGTGAGGCCAGTGGAACCACAATATCAAGTCTTGCTGCTTTGCCTGACTTAACAATAAGTACCGACGGCAGTGCGGCGATTTACCTTGCAATGCTAGACGATGACAATTCAATAGTTACTGTAACCCCACAAAATTACACCTTGGCAACAAGTGATGGTCAAACAGGAGGTTCAGGTGCAATTTTTTATAGATTGGATTTATCGTCAGGCACAGAAGACCCTTTTTCAGTGCGATGGAGTAGTAACGATGCGTATTTAAACATTGGCTTAGTTTTAGAACCGGTCTAGGAAATAAATTATGGCGATTATTAAAGTAGATCAAGGGGTGCCTACGGCGTACAGCCTTAAACAACTCCGAATTGACAACCCCAATGTATCTTTTCCTTCTGATCCATCCAACGAGATTTTGTTGGAATATAACGTGTTTCCTCTTGTTGAAGGCGCTAGGCCAGACTTTGACATTGTTACGCTTGGCCCAATAGAATTAATAGACGGTGTGTGGACGCAAACCTACACGGGCAGAGATTTAACGCCTGAAGAAAAGCGCGAGGAAATGATTGTATCGCCCCGTCAGGCACGACTTGCGTTAAATGCCGCTGGCCTGTTAGCTAGTGTCAATGCGGCTATAGCTGCTATGGATGAGCCAGAAAAGACAGTTGTAACTCTTGAGTGGGAATACGCTACGGAAATACAACGTTTATCATCATGGGTGATTTCAATGGGCATTGCTTTGGGCTTAACGGAAATTGAGCTTGACAATCTTTTTATTGTTGCAAAAGACTTATAAGCAAAGAAGAAAAATGGATAAACAAAATTCAGATCAAAGGACTAACTAATGTCTATTACATATACGATTACAACAAACTTTGGCGCTAAAGATTCACTGCCTACAGGTGACTCAAACAAAATCATCAAAGGCTCTGAGTTTACGACTGAGTTTACTGCTATTAAGTCTGCGTTTGTTTTAGCTGCTCCTGTCGCTAACCCTACGTTTACCGGGACAGCAACTATTCCTACGGCAACAATAACAACAGGAAACATAACGACAGCTAACGTAACTACCTTTACGCTAGGTGCGACTACCATTACTGCTACAGGCGCAGAACTTAACTACATGGACGGTGTTACGTCTAACGTGCAGACTCAACTAGACGCTAAAGCACCGCTGGCTAGCCCTACGTTTACTGGGACTGTTGATGTATCAGGCGCGACTCTGACATTGGCAGACAATCAAATCTCAGGTGACAAGGTTGAAGGTGGCACGATAGCTGCTACTACTATTACTGACCTAACTACTACCACAGTAAACATAGGTGACTGGGACATTAAGTTAGACGGTAGTGACCTTGTGTTTAACTACAACGGCACAGATGTATTTAAGATTACAACCGCTGGAGCGACGATTGCTCTTGATGATGTTACTGCGTTTGGAACTCCGTAATGGCAATACCAACATCTAAGCCACTTGCTATGTCTACTGTACAAACAGAGTTTGGCGGCACTAACCCTATTAACCTAAGCGAATATTACGGTTTAGGCAATGCTCCTGCGTCTGGGGAGATCACGCTGTGGGCTGACTTCAACGGTACGTCTAGTGAGGCTACGGTTACAAGCGTCAGCCAAGAGTACAACTGGTACGGTGATTCAACGCTTGCTACCGAAGACACAGCCGTTACTTCTGCTTTGACTAATGCATCTACTTCTAGTAACTACGGCGTTAACGCATACAATTTGTACAGCTACATTGATACAGGTGAGCCGTGGCTGGGCAAAACAATTCTTTCTTACAGTAACTTAAGCATCGAAACAAAACTAAATACATACAAAAACCAAGACGGATCAATCCTTGACCCCCCTATTGTAATTGCAACTACGTCTGTAGAGTACCGCGCACTAGATAACACAGGAGCAACTGTTGCAGAACTCGGAACTGACACACACACGTTTACACAGACAGCAACAACACGCACGGCAAGAGACAACGCTGATATTACTGGAGCAATGACAGACGCAGAGATTAAGACGTGGCTATCTCAGGGATGCCCGTTACGTCACCGTTATCTTGATGATGATGAATCTGACGGCGGAAATTCTGCTTCTGTTGATACGCCAGATGTTTACATTGTTAGAATCAAAGCAGACTCAATAACCTACATACCATAAGGAACAAACATGAAACACGTTTTATTTTCTTTCTTGTTTTTCAGTTGTTTTGCGTTTGCTGACACTGTAATTATTTATGACGACGGCAGCACGTATACGCTCAAGCCTTCAGAAAAAGTCTATGTAACTTCAGGCAACCTGTACAGCCGTGTTAACACGTTTCCTGCTTTGCCTAATGTTAAGCGTGATTACATTCCTGAAATAATCAGGCAGTTTCAAGAGCCGGATGACGGTGAGCAGTGTTGGCCTTGGGCTGGCGTAGCAGCGCCTGAAGGGTTTAGCTTAGATGCCTGCGTAGAAAAACAGACTTGTGAAGACGGTCTTGGTTTTGGATATGGTTGCTGAAATGGATCTGCAGCGGTTAGAGCGCATAGAAGAGAAGTTGGACAAACTCTCTGAAGCGGTAACAAATATTGCTCGTGTAGAAGAAAAAATATATGCGTCTACCAAACGTGCTGATCGTCTTGAGCACAGGTTAGATATTATTGAAACAGAACTAGATGAAGTTAAAAACACAGTAGCGTACAACAGTAAAACCGTAGCGGGTGTTGAGCGCATCTTCTGGGTTGTTATTTCAGCAGGTGCGTCAGCTATTGTTTACTTCTTGAGGGGCTAATGTTAGAACTTTTAATAGGGCCAATATCGTCGTTACTGGATAAGTTAATTCCAGATGCGGTAGAGAGGGATAGGTTAGCACATGAAATTGCAACGATGGCAGAGCGACACGCTCAAGAACTGGCTAAAGCCCAGATTGAAGTTAATAAAGAAGAAGCTAAATCGTCTTCGATGTTTGTTTCTGGATGGCGTCCAGCGGTTGGGTGGATTTGTGCTACAGGAATGGGCTTTAATTTTATCTGCGTTCCTCTTGGGAACTTCGGGTGTGCTCTTGCTGGCGTGGATATTTCGTTACCCGCTTTGGATTTAAGTGAGATGATGCCGGTGTTGATGGGTATGTTAGGATTAGGCGCTATGCGCTCGTTCGAAAAAACTAAAGGCGTAGCAAGGGAGAAATAAAATGGCAAGTTATGGTACAGGATATGGCCCGGGTTTAGCACCTTGGTGGCAAGGAAGCACAGATCAGTTTACTGGACAACAGGGAGTTTTAGGGCCGGGGCCGACTGAGCTAGATGTTCGAAAAGTTTTGGATGCTCTATCAAAGCAAAGAGACTTTGGCAACATCGGTAGCGGAATGCTTACAGCCCCGCAACAAGGGGTTCCTGTAACAACCACCCCTGTGGGACAAGCCGTTCCCATAGTCAATCGTGTTGCTCCGCCGGTCACGCAGATGGACAACAATATGGGTGGGCTTGACCAGCCAATGACAAGTTCTGTTATGCCTACAGTAGGGCCGGGAGGAAACACAGAAAACCAGTGGAATACAAACAAAGACTATATTCTTCAGCAAGTAGAAGCCGGTAACGCTACTCCGCAACAGCAACGCTGGTACAGCGACTGGATAGAAGCCGGAAAACCAGAAACACAGGCAGAGATGAATGCGTGGAGATCACAGAATCCAGTAACACAAACACCTCCAATCATGGGACAAACACCTCCGGTCATGGGAGGAACACCTCCCGGACAAGAAAACTTACTGAATCAAAACTTTATTAATTTTTTGAGAGCTTTAGGATTAGACTCTTTAGCAAACTCTTTTTCTGGAGGAGGACAAGGAGGTGGTTTTTATTCGCCCCTGCCTTCTGGCGGCTCAGGGGTTGGTTACGATCCGTTTGCTGGAATGTACAATGTTCCTCAAGTAATGCAGCCGGGTTCTGTCGCTCAAAACACTGGCCTCTTTAATTATATATATGGGCCTCAGACACAGCCTATGGCTCCGTACAACCCTATGACTGGAATAACAAGTTTTTTGCCTCAAATCACAGGGCCGTAATTTAAATGACTACCACCTACAACGTAATTAGACACAACGAGAGCGATACTCAAGAAGCTGAGTCTATCTGGGGTGCTTATGATGTTGACGAAAGCGCGGCTCCTAACTACGGGGGAACCGCTACTGTTGAAGACCTGAAAAAAACGTATCAAGGTAGTACGACTCTTCAGCAAACTTTCGGTTCTTTTGAGAACTACTTAGGATACATGACTGAAGCCAGTGAAATGCTAGGGCAGCAGAACTGGTGGAACGCAGAGGGCATAGATCAAAGAACCCCCTCTCAAATACGCAGAGAAGAAGAAGACCTTTCTCGTGGCCCTGCTCAAGATACAGCCAGAGATGACCTCAGACAGTCTAATTATAACGCTAGGCAGAGTCAGTACCAACAGTGGTTAATGTCTGAACAAAACCAAGCGTTGATGGCTAAGTACGGCATTGCTCCAACCATTACTAATGAGAAGGGAGATAAGTTTCACTGGACTGGATCAGGATACGTTAGAACGTACAAAGAAGACAGGTCTCAAGGTGCTGACATAGCCAAAGCTATTTTGATAGGCATGGCGTCTTATGGAGTAGGGCAAGTAGTTTCAGGTGCTCTGGCAGGTGCTGGAGGTGCTGCTGGTGGTGGAGCCGGTGGTGCTGCTGGTGTTGCAGCCCCTACAGCAACATCTGGAAGCTCTATAGCCAGTTCTATTGCTCAAGCAACAGGTTTAACAACAGGGACTGTTTCTTCAGCAGCAGGAGCAATGGCAGGAAACGCTGCTGGTCAGCTTTTGTTGACAGGAGAAATAAACCCAGCAGATATGCTTACTGCGGGCCTTACCGCAGGAATACTAGAGGTTGCTGACGCTTTGCAGTACATGGATCCTGCCCTTGCTGAGTCAGTTCCTTTGGGTTTTCTTGACGACCAGATAAATAATCTAGCAGATTTACTTCATACAGATTACAACACAGCCCTTGACATAGCTAAATCTGTTGCTGTTGGGGCAATAGAAGGAGGAGACCTACAAGGGATTGTTGCTGGCGCTGCAGCAACTTTAGGTGCTGACTACATCACAGACACTATACAAGAAACTATAGGAACAACCATACCTAACTTTTTTGAGGAAGGCACAACAACAATAAACCCTAACGCTGTAGAAGAAGTGGCTAGAATTGTTCTTCGTGACGGTTTAAACGGAGAACTAGACGCAGGAACTCTTATGAGCGCCGGTCTAGGATACACCAGAAACGACGGTACTTTTTCTTTTATGGATCCTTCCCCTTTGTTTCCAGAGGTTGAGTTTGGGGATTTCTTTGACTTTTTGCCTGACTTTGAGCTAATGGGCGGAGAAGGTTTCGATATAGATATAGCCACTGACGAAGAAAGAGCGGAGCAAGCACTTAACCAGCTAACCAGCGAAGACATAGAGCAGGGGGTAGAACTAGAGCCTAGTGCAAACGTAATACTTCAGTACGACCAAAATACTGTAGATCAAATAGAAAATATACTTAAAGAAGCTAAAGAGGCAGGAAGCGAGTTTAACCAAGCTGTTATTCAACCTATTGTAGATGTAATACAAGAAGCAGGGTACGCCGTAGATGACTACGTACTGCAGCCCATCAAAGAAGCTGCTGAATCTCTTTGGAACGCCCTACCTGACTTTCCGGGCGGGCCACAGACAAAGTTGCCTAGCTTAACTGGCCGAGGCGTTAACATACCTGTAGACGCAGATACGCCTAGCTTTAGTTTATCTGATATTAATTTTAACAGACCGTTTGGAGAAGAGGCTGCTCGCTTTTCCCCTCTAACAGCAGGTGCTATGGCACAACAAGTACAGCTACTTTCGCCAGTACAAGTAAATACTTACGACCCCACTAGATTTGGTTCTCCTATCGTGTCTAATCTATTTTCGGAATACATAAAATGACATACTTAGATTTAGTTAACAACGTACTGCGTCGTATGCGAGAAGACGAAGTATCTAATGTTTCTGAAACCACCTACAGCAAAATGGTTGGTGACTTTGTTAACGATGCAAAGAAATTAGTAGAAAACACATGGGACTGGTCTGCTCTTAGAACAGTAAAAACAATATCTACCGTTGACGGAACCTATGTGTACGCTATTACAGACAGCAAAGATACCTACAAAGACCTCACTGTTGTAAACGACACTGACAACATTTTTATGGAGTACAGACCGCAATCGTGGTTTGAAGAGCAGTACTTTATTAATACTCCAGCCGAAGGATCTCCCCAGTATTATACTTACGACAGTCTCGACAGCAACGGCGACACTCAGATCAGTGTTTACCCTAAGCCTGATGCTGTCTACTCTATTAGGATTAACGCTGTTATTCGTAACGATGATCTTGTAAACAACACAGACAACCTCGTAATTCCTTCTGCTCCTGTTATTCACTTGGCGATTGCTATGCTGGCACGAGAACGTGGAGAAACAGGAGGTACGTCAACACCAGAATACTTTGCTATAGCTGACAAGTATCTGTCTGACGCTGTTGCGTTGGATGCACAGAAGGTTCCCGATCAAACTGTTTGGTATACACCGTAATGTCTCAGCCACTACAAAGCATTAATCTAGTAGCACCAGCGTTTAAGGGAGTTAACACAGAAGACTCCCCGCTGGCTCAAGATCCTTCGTTTGCTGAAATTGCTGACAACGCAATCATCGACAAACGTGGACGTCTCGGTGCGCGTAAAGGAATCAACGTATTAACGACTGACGCCACGGAGTTAGGCTCAGACCGCATCCACAGCATTCATTATTTCTACGACTCTGCTGGTAACAACAAACTATTTAGCACAGGCAACAACAAGATACTGTCAGGCATAGGAACACTTGCTGATGAGACTCCTGCAGCGTACTCTATTACTGACAACAACTGGAAGATCGTAAACTTTAACGAGGGTGCTTATTTCTTCCAGCGTGGTTACGAACCTCTTGTTTACACCAACGCACTCGGTGCGGTTACAAAGATGTCTTCTGTTGCTGGTGCGTCCGTGTCTTCTGCTCAGTACTGTCACGAGGCGCTGGCAGCTTTTGGTAGGCTGTGGTGCGTAGGCACTGCTACTGATAACAACACCATTTACTGGTCTGACTTGCTGATAGGCTCAGACTGGACAGGTGGTTCTAGCGGTTCTATTAACGTAGAGAAAGCGTGGCCTGACGGGTTCGATGAAGTACGCGCATTAGCAGCGCACAACAACTCGTTGATTATCTTTGGTAGACACAGCATTCTTGTTTACGGCGGTGCTAACTCTCCAGCAACTATGGCCCTTACGGATACTGTTGCAGGACTAGGCTGTATTTGTAGAAACTCTGTGCAGTACATAGGCACTGACGTTTTGTTTATGTCAGAAAACGGACTGCGTAGTTTAGGACGAGCAATACAAGAAAAGTCTTTGCCCATTTCTGACTTGAGCAGAAACATACAGAGTCAGTTGACTTTGTTAATTGCTAACAGGGCTGCGCCTACTGCGTCTGTGTACAGTCCAGAAAACTCGTTTTATTTAATTACGTTTCCTGCTGAGAACACGACGCTGTGTTTTGACCTACGAGGTAGGTTAGAAAACGGATCTTTTAGGGCTACTGTTTGGCCCGGGTCAAAGTTTGAAGCATGGGAGCGTAAACCTACAGACGGAACCCTGTACACAGGAACAACGTCAGGTATAGGTGAGTACGACACTTACTTAGACGAAGGAGAGTCTTATCGGTTTAAGTATGTGAGTCCCGGTTTAACTTTTGGTGATCCGTCTAAAACAAAGTTTCTAAAGAAGATACGACCAACAATAGTAGGCGGTGGTACAGAAACGGTATTCGTTAAGTGGTCATATGACTTAGACGAAAACTATAAGTCAGCTTCGTTTGCGCTAGGTGGTGACACTAGCTCTATAGCGTTTTACAACCAAGACGCAGAGTTTAACATCGCTGAGTTTTCTGGTGGTACGTCTATTACTAGAAAGTCTATTAACGCAACTAGCGGTGGATCTATTATTACCGTAGGCATAGAAACTGAGATGAACGGATCTGAAGTTTCAATTCAAGAAATTAACGTATTAGCATTGATGGGTAAAACATTATGAACATTATTTCTAGTCTTATGAAAGACATCTTTGGTTCAGATGTAGATTTAGGTGACCTCTACAAAGGCATAGAAACCACAGGTCAACAAGCGATGACTGCTGCAGGTCAGCTAGCGTCACAACTTCCCGGAATGACTGCGTTCCGTCCGTTTACGGTAACGAGCGGATCGGGACAAGTCATGGCTACTCCAGAAGGGGGCTTCAACATAGGCTTGTCTCCTGCTGCCCTAGCGCAACAGGAAGCCTTACGTCAGCAAGCAAACTATTATCTGACTCAAGGTGTTCCCGGTTTGGGTCAAATGAGCCAACTACAGGGACTAGCTGGAGGCTTAGGTGCTCAGTTTATGGCCCAGTCTAGCTTGCCTACAGGCGCTAGAGAGTCAATGATGTACGACAAAATCAGGGCGTTACAGAGTCCTGAAGAGCAGAGGCAACGCTTGGCTTTAGAAGAGCGTCTAGCGTCTCAAGGAAGACTAGGGGTTCAGACTGCTCAATTTGGAGGAACGCCTGAACAACTTGCGCTATCAAAAGCACAAACTGAAGCACAAAACCAAGCAGCACTGATGTCAATACAACAGGCTCAGGCAGAACAAGCACAACAAGCGGCGCTAGGCTCTCAGTACGCTGGCCTCATGTCTAAAATGGCGGGGACAGGAATGGGACTACAGCAGATGCAACAGCAGTTAGGATTAGGCGCTCTAGGCGCTTCTTATCTGCCAGAGCAACAAGCGTTGGGAATGTTGTCAGCGGCTGCTCCGTTTGTGTCTATCGCAGACGTTGCTCGTCGTCAGGGCGCTGGTCTCTACGGAGAGACAGGTATGTCTGCTTTGGATGCTTACTTGGCGGCACAGCTAGGACAGGCGAACTTGGTCGGTGGAGTAATACCGGGCGTTGTTCAGGGACTAGGAAACATAGCAGCAACTGGTGTAGAAGGGCTGTTTGACTGGTTGAGCAGTTTGTAATTAAAGGAGATAACTAATGCCACGTTTTTCACAACAAGTAATAGGGGCTTTAGCTAACCCTCAATACGGTATGCTCACTGGACAGGCGATTGCTAATGTAGGCCAAAGGTTGTCTGAGATTCCTGCTAACATTAGGGAGACCAGACAGCTAGAGCAAAAACAAGAGGCTCAACAAGCACTATTAGGTGCGATGGCTTCAGGAGATAGAGCCAAACTTCAATCTGCTGTTTCTCAGTATGGTGGCTACGCTCCAACCGTAGGAGCTACTGCGGCTTCTCAAGCAGGAGACTTAGCTGCTTTAGAAAGACAACAAGCGGCTTCGAGTGCTCTATCTGAGGTTACTGCGTTAGCAGCAGAAGGAAAAACTTTTGCTGAAATGCAGCCAGCAATAGCAAAAGCTATTAATACAGGGGCTACATCACAAAACGTGAGAGACGCTA
>Ga0208795_1001032_pt1 | contig 13137 bp, 17 predicted proteins | sample CB_VirMetaG_6_FD_184541 | JGI IMG/M metagenome (GOLD analysis project Ga0208795, IMG submission 184541) | Freshwater to marine saline gradient viral communities from Chesapeake Bay - CB_1508_2 Viral MetaG (SPAdes) (version 4) | ecosystem: Environmental > Aquatic > Marine > Coastal | place: USA... | reverse complement strand
TGGGCAAATCGCCAGAACCGGACCATTGGCCCAATGCGGTCATGATTGAGGGAGTTAAGATTGAGACCATACGCGGTACTGGTTGGGGAATGGGGAGAGCGTTCTACAAGTGCCCAGAATGCCAGCAAGCTCGCAAGAGCCTGTATAGCGCTTCCAACGGGCCGATAGCGTCTAGAGGTCAAGCAAGCGGAGAGAACGCCGCAGAGCGCACGAGAGCGCAGGGAATCGCCAGGGTAGCGTGCAGTCGTCACTGGCCCAAAAGCAAGCGATTGCAAGATGATGCGCTATTAGATCGGGCAAGAGCGGACCGCGCTCGCCGTGGAAACTGGCCCGCACATGCCGCTAAGTGGGATGCAAGAGCCGACGCTGCGATGGCGCTCGCACTGGCATAATGTCGCATATCGGCCATTATGTCAACTTCCAGTAGCACGCGCGTACTGATTCTAAAGGCTTTACCTAGCACGCTGGCGCGTATTCGTGATACGCGAGTACCCTACCACAACATCTAGTGTCACCACTACCTAGTGGGTGCGGCTGGCCGGGTCCCCTAGGCATGGGTCCCCCCTGAGAAATTGCGCGGGCAAAAACGCGCGGCTCTCGTACACTTGCATTACCCCCTCCCCCGTCCCTACAAATTTTTCAAATTCCAACCCCACAAACCCCCTCGAACCCGCAGCTTCCTTGCAACTTCTCCCGAGCGGATACCGCGAAACTTGCGAGAAACCATGGAGAAGGTGTAAAATGGGGCCATGAAGCGAAGTTTGTTCTCCGAACACATGGGCCTGCTGGCTAAGGGAGAGCCCCTGCCGGACGGCGCATCTAAGCCTCTCCTTGAGGGGTTCATCGCGGCGCTGACGAAGGAGGTAGCCCCGCATCAAGCGGCGATCAGCACGATCTACGAGTTTGTCGAGCGGCGGTACGCGGCGGACCTCAAGGCGTTGAACGCTCCCCGGCCCAAGGTCAAGCACGTGGAGAAGCCGTGAAACACTGGAAGCTCTACGACGGGTACATTCTGGAGTGGCCGGAAACGGGCTACACCGTTAACCTGAAAAACATGCAGACCAGCGCTGCGATGCTGGACGTGATTTTCCAGGTATCGAACAAGTTGTGGTGTACGCCATGGTGTATTCGCAACCTTATGGACAACCTACAGATGCTCGTCAATCCGCAGGCGGCGCTGTGCTCTGGGGGGAGCGAGAAGGGGCCGGTCAAGATCGTCCCCAAGGTCCCGAAAGACTACGATGGGCGCGATCCTATGGGGCGGTTTGAGTGCAGGGACGACCGGGCGCTGACTTTTGGCGAATGGCTCAAGGAGGGCGGTGAGCTGTGAGCCTGATCCCCCCCGGCTTCCTGGACTACCTGAACGCGGTGCTGGACCTGGCGCGTAAGGCGTTGGAGTACGAGGCGCTGCTGATGCAGGTAAAGGACCTGCCCCGTAGCCCGGTGTACGAGTGCGAGGGGTGCGGGCGGTTGAAGGTACGGACGCGGGCGAACCGGCGGAAGTGCGAGGAGTGTGCGCGATGACCCGACGAACATTAGTCATCCCTAACACGGACTACGACCCCTGCCTAAAGACGGGGCGATTCGAGGACCTGTTCCCGGAGAACGCGGTGTGCTTCCGGGTGTTGCGGCGGTGGCAGCAGGTAACGATCCTGGAGTGGTGGGGGGGTGATGGCAATCTTTAGCTCAGAGATTCAGGTTTCCGGCACGCTTATCGAGTGCGCGAACCACGATGAGGCGATGGAGGCCCAGTTCAAAGACGGTAAAACCTACGCCCATCCGCGAACGCCAGGAGTTCATAGCGCTGAAGGCTTCATTGTTACGACCGTCAGGGACGGCAGCGAGCGTCCATGGATAGGCATTAGGAGCACATACGGGGAGGAGCCGTGGGGCGTCTACTTCAACCCGAGGGATTTGATTCTGGCTGTCCTAATTGCCTATGAGTCGTGCTGCGGCGAAGGCGACTGGGAGGAGTGATGACGATCATCGAGAAGTTCCGCAAGCCTTTGTACGTGAACCACTGCCGACCCGGAGACGTGTTCGGCCACAAGGGGAAGTACTGGCTGGTGTCAGCCGAGTCGAGGGCGGGTATCGTGGAGGCCGTGAACCTGAAGAACGGAAGGCGCGGCGATTTCGACTACTCTGTCGAGGTATCGCTGTACGAGGCCGAGTTGCACGTCAAGGGCGCTGAGTAAAACCCTCAACCAACGCCTGAACTTCAAGCCATAACCCCCTGATTCCACTTGACTTCGTGGCATGAAATCACGACACTAGAGGGGTGGAGCGGTCCATTCAGCCGTCGCAGTACCTCGATTGGCTTCAAGAACAGTGGAACCCGGCGACGGCGGCTGAAGCCCTTGGCTGTACCGTTGCCGAGATCCGGTCGCTCCAGCAGTCCCACACGTTCGTTTCCCAGTTCCTGTCGCTGACGGTAGGCGCTACCGGCCCGATGTCGATGCGGCAGATGCCGTTGGAGACGATTCGGGACATGGTGGACCGGGACAAGATCGAGTTCTACTTCAACCTCAAGGAGATTGCCACGGACCTCGACAAGAAGGACGAGGTGCGCCTGAAGGCGTTGAACAAGTTGTTCGACACGGCGGCGAACGTGGAGGGTCTGGGGCAAAAGATCCAGCACGAGGTCAACGTGACGCACCGGCTGGACCCGGAGAGCGCCAAGCAGCTTGAGGAAGCCCGTATGGAGTCGCAGCGGCTTCTGGGGCCAATCGACATGGGGGAGGCGGAAAGGGTATGAAGCACAAGGCATTCGTCCGCGACTACGGGTTCATCGGTTGCTCCTGGAAGAAACGCCATCCTGCGGCGTACCCCGAATACGGTGTATCGCTCGTGTTCACCGACAAGATGGCGGGGTTTCTTGATATCCACTTCTGGCGCTGGAACTTTGGCGTTAGCGCTGGGATTGTCATGGGTCGTACAGGCTAAATGGCGATCCTCGACGCCAACGTCCGCAAAATCCGGGCACAGTCTCTCGTCAGCCCGTACTTCTTCATCAAGACGCTGCTGAAGAACCCGGATATGTGCGAGGAGATCCACGGGGTCGAACTCGAAAAGACCATCCGCGCCATGGCTGCCGGCAAGCGGTACAAGTGGATCGAGTGGCCGCGCGGGTTCCTGAAGAGCACGACCTTTACGTTGGGGTTGTCGGTGTGGCTGACGCTGCCCGAGGACGAACACGATAAAGCCTGTGCTTTACATGAGTTAGGGGTAACACCTAAAGTATGGGATGAACGTTCTAAGCTGCGAAACCAGAACATCTCCCAACTGCTCGCCTACGAAACGCTGGACATGGCGAAGGCCAAACTGGCGCATATCCGCAGCTTCTACGAAGAGTATGAACTGTTCCGCCTCTGCTTCCCGGAGATCGCGCACAATGGCACCGAATCCCCTTGGAACACCGAAAAGCTGTGCATCCGCAGGGACAAGCGGAAGCCCCAGCAGCCCGATTGTACCTTTGAAGCGATTGGAGTCGGAGCGGCTGGACAGTCGCGGCACTTCGACGTTATCTGGTGCGACGACGTTGTCGGCAAAGACGCGATTAAATCGGATGCCGTCATGGCTGATACTATCCAGTGGTTCGGCCAGCTTAACGGAATGGAGCAACTGGGGGGACGTACCTGGAGATTCGGCGTATCAAACCGCTGGGGTTTCAACGATCTCAATAGTCATCTTCGTCTGAACGAGCCCCACTGGGAGTTCTCCACGCTCAAGTCGTATAACGTCAACGAGAAGGGTGAAAGAGTCCCGACGTGGCCCGATGTGTACACATTGGAAGTGCTCGATCAGAAGCGGGCGTCCATGCACGAGGACGAGTTCTTCGCACAGTACCAGAATGAGCCCCGTCCCCCTGGCGGCGCGGACATGGACTCCGACAAGTTCCACCTGTACACGATCCGGTCGTCCAACGAGATTTGGTGCAAGACGTGCCAGAAGTCGTACTACATCGAAGGGATGAACCGCTACATCCACTACGACCCCTACAACGCCAAGAAGAAACTCTCCCGGTCGCTGCCGGCCATCGCGGTCGTGGGAACGGCGGTGGACAAGCACGTCTTCCTGCTGGACTCTTACATCAAGAAGGACGCCTACGAAAAGATTTTCGCCAAGCTGTTTGAACTGAATACGGTTTGGGATCCGGTGATGCTGACCTACGAAGACGTAGGCGCGCAGAACATGGCCGAATACTACATCCGGCAGTTTCAGAAGTCGAAAGAGTTCAAAGAGATGAAGGCCCGCCCGTTCAGGCGGATCGAGCCGGTGACGACTTCAGGCAGGCCGATGGAGATCCGGGTGAGAGACTACCTCATCCCCGTGATAGAGAAGGGTAAGTTCGGGATTCACGAATCGCAAACGCAAATCCTGGAGATGGCTGCGACGTTCCCGCACACCGTGCCGGGGCATGACTACGATTTGTTGGACGCTCTAGCTCAGGGGCCTCGGGTGTGGCGCTACCCGATGGACTCGGAGGAAGAGACCAAGTATGACAAGTACGAGCAGGAGCGCCTGCGCGATATGGCGACGCCGTATTCGGAGATGTTGAGAGGATGAGCGAGCAGCGTTACGGGTACGACATCAAGCGTCTTCGGTCCTGCACCTTAGTCTGGGTCTGGTATCGGACGCAAGGAGAACCCGGAACGTGGGTGTTTAGCCCAGTTGCTACGCGATCCGACTGCTTCTGGTACTACAAACCGGAAGGGCAACCATTCGGAGCGCCCAGCTTTATCGTCTGGAACGAACGATACGGAATCAAAAGAGAGGTAGGCGGGAGGCCGGAAAGGGAGGGTTCAGAGGAAACGAGGAAGGAGCCTCCCGCCTATAGAAGCAAGGATAGCACACGATGATAGGTCAAATCAAACCCAATCTTGGCCCGGAAAAGAAATCCGAGATTACCGGCTACCTCAAAACCATGTGGGACCGGGCGGAGACGGCACGCTCTCAGGAGGTAACGTCCTTCTATCGGATGTGGGACCGGACCTATCGCGCCGTGCCCGCGCAGAAGACGCGGAATTTCCCGTGGCCGAACGCCTCGAATATCGTCGTTCCGATTGCGCGCATGTACATTGATACGTTCGTGGCGCGGACTCTGAACGTCGTGTTCAATACCCGGCCACTAGTTGCGGTGTCAGGCTATCCTTCCGAGGTTCGCGCGGCGTTTGAAGAGTACATCGACTTGAAGTGCCGCCAGGATTGGAACATCTACGAGTTCGCCCGTGGCTCCCTGTATCGCGGGAACAAGTACGGAACGAACATGGCGAAGGTGTTCTGGAAAGAGGATGAAGTCCAGATCCCCATGCAAACCTTTGAGGATGAAGGGGATACGAAGGTCGAGGCGATCCCGGCTACCCGCTACTCGGGGCCGTGGGTGGACTTCATCGCCTTCGATGACTGGTTTGTTTACCCAATCACGGCGAACCGGCTGGCGGATGCGGAGATCGTGTTCCACCGGCTGAGATACACCGAGGACATGGCGGCGACTGTCAACGCCGAGAAGGAGTGGGGGTTGAGCGGGGAAGAGATTCAGAATGCTCTCCGGTTCCCCTCTGACGCCAAGAGAAACCAGGAACAGTCCGACGCCGGCGTCTCGGATTCCGATTACCGCGAGATGCAGGTGATCGAATGCCACTTTGATTGGGAAGTTCAGGGCGCGACGTTCCGCTGTATCGCGGAGTTTGAGCCCGTCAATGCGAAACTGCTGAGCTTCGGCCTGTCGCAATACCCGCCGCAAGTCCCGCTGTTTTACGACTACCGACCGTTCCCGAGGGATGATGTGTTCCCCGGCGAGTCGATGTGTCAGATTTTGGGCCAGGGGCAGGAAGAAGTCTCCTCAATCCACAACGAAAGACGTAACCTTAGCGTGATGGCTTCCGCGCCCCTGGTCCTTACCAAAGAGGGAGCCAGAATCCCCGGAGCAGGGACGGCGATGTTCTACCCCGGCAAGAACTATGTCCTGGAGGATATGGACGATTTCCGGGTGGAAGTGATCGGCGGCAACTACCAGGACATGATTGCGGAGGAGAACCACACTCTCTCGCTCATGGACCGCGTATCTGGCATCTCAGCCGGGATGCAGGCCGCTTCTCAGGGCGGACAGGGCAAGGGCGGCGTCTACAACACCCAGGGCACGATGGCAGTCATGGCGGAAGGGAATCAGCGCCAAGACACGAACATCAAGGACTTCCGGCTCTACCTCGGGAATGTCATCAGGGGCATGGTCGCGCTCCAACGCGAAATGAACCCCGACGACCCGACAATCGGCCAGCTTGCCCCCGAGATGCAGCCGCTCGTGCGGCAGGCGATGGAGATGTCCACGCCGGAAATGCTCTCGCGTAGCGTATTCGAGGTTCGCGTCTCCGATGCGGCGATGAACAAGGAAGCCCGCAAGGCCAACCTCATGACCATGGCGAACACACTCAACCAGTTCGCCCAAGCCCAGCAACAGCTTCTTCCGTTGGCAATCGACCAGACCGCCAACCCGATCCTGAAGCAGTTCGCCGGGGAAACCCTCAAGATGCAGCACGGGCTCGCCAAGGCGCTGTTTGACGAGTTCGGCCTACACGGAATGGTAGATGACATCCCCAATGCTCCAAGAATCCTTCAATCGAGCGCTGGACCAAGCGGAAGCGGTCCTCAAGGGCAACCCTCTCAGCCTGGAGGAATGGGATCTCCTAATCCGAATGGTCCAGTCGGAGGGATGGCCCCTGTTCCAGCGGTACGCCCGCAGCAGGGGTAAGCACTACGAGACCGTGGTGCGTAGCCAGAAGGCGAGCCTGGACCAAATCCGGTACGCCCAAGGGCGTCTTGACGCGCAAGATGAATGGATTGAACAACTTACGCCAGACTTCCTAAGGGAAGTTCGGCGTACCATCCAGGACGCTGCGAACGCCAAAACTCAAGCGATTCAGTCAGATACAGTAAATTCTTGAAGTGATGCTTGCACTTACCGCTCGTAAGTGCTATAAAGCATTATAGATGTTTGACAAACGGGTTCTTCTCGCTGAAGAAGACGAGGCGTCGGGCGGCGGCGGTCAGCAAGTTCTCTTCAAAGAGGAGGAGTTGAAGCAAGACCCCGACCGCCTAGAGCGGCTGGAGAAGGCTATCGAGGCCCAGAACAAGAAGCTGGACGACCAGGGCCAGTTCTTTTCCGGGTTCTTCCGGCAACCCCAGCAGCAGCACCAGCGCCCCCAACAGAACCCCGACGCCAAGAAGCAGTTTGAAGAGCAATTCTTCCAGGACCCCATCCGGGGAACTGCCCAAGTCGCACAGCACGTCGCCTCCCAGCAAGCCGCCGCGATCCAAGCGCAACTTCACCCCTTCCAGGTGAAGATGGCGCGGGAGGAAGCGCGCGGTCTGGACTCCGACGTTTACGACAAGTACAAGGGCGAGATCGAAGCGCAGGTTCAATCGACCTACGGCCCGGAGCATTGGGGCAACCCTTTCGTTTGGACTCAGGCCCTCAAGGCCGTCAAGGCCGACAAGTTCGATGAGATCGCGCAACTGAAGGCGGAGAAGAAGAAGGCCGCGACCTCGATCAACGCCCCCTCGCGCCGTGGGTTCACCCCGGGAGGCGAGCAACAGGGTTTGACCGCTGAACAGAAACAGATGGCCGATTGGCTCGGCATGGACCATTCCAAGTACGAGGCGGCGGTGAAGGAGTACCACTCCGACAAGAGCGCCCCAGCCACGGGCCGCGACATGCTCAAGAGCGGTTGGGCGAACGTCATCACCCTCGACTCCCGTAAGCCCCGGCAAAAGAAGACAGCATGAGCGCATACCCCGTATACGACACGGCAAACGAGAGAGAAGCGGCTGCGAAGGCCGCCCTGCTCGCCAAGATGCAAGTCATCCACGAGAACGCGACTCGGAATCTCGGAGCGCTTCTCAACGGCGACGCCGACAAGGAATACATTTGGGCGAACGCGAGTTCGGAATCCCTGGCCGGCATGATGGGCTGGGGGTATCAGATCGTCAAAGACCCCAAGGAAAAGAAGGACAACCCCACTGTTTCAATCCAGTGGCGTCAACCGGACTACACGTTCCGGCGCGGCGACTTGATCCTGATGTCCATCGACAAAGAGACGCACCAGTACCGGAAACTCTACTCGGAGTTGAAGGGAATGCAGCATGTCGTGGACGCCCGTAAGTCGATTTTGAACAAGGCCCGGCAGGCTGGCATTCGCGTCGAACTCATGAACGAAGACGGCGCAACCGTAAGTTAGGAGCACACAGATGGCAGCAGCCTGTCCGATTACTGTGGTCCGGTACGACGGCAACGGGTTCCCGCCTAATGAGCGGTATCCCGAAGACGCCTCCGAGACATTCAAAGCCGGTACGCCAGTCTTCCTCGACAGCGATGGAATGGTCAACCCGGTTACCACGAGCTTTGGGGGCACCGAGATCGTTCTTGGTATAGCCGCCGAAGCGGGGCACAATCTCGCGACCCAGAACACTTCGGAGCTTGGTTCCGAGCACGGTTCGGTTGTCGGCATGTCGAGCGCGAAGCGTCCGGCTGTCGGCTCTCCGATGAAGGATGGCAAGTGTCAAGTCATCCACGCCACGGGCCAAACAATTTTCCGGGGAGCCCTGACGGACGGCCAGACCGGAACCGTCGCCTTGGTTCAGCCGGGCACCCGCTACGAACTGGCGCTGGAGGCCAACGGCTATTGGTCGGTTGACTCGACCGATACCGGCACCGGCGCGGATCACGTTGTCGAGATCGTTGACCTCGACCCAAACAACCCGGAGTACGTGTACTTCAAGTTTACGTCGACCAAGCGAGCCTTCGTCTAAGGAGCAATCACCATGGCAACATTTCGTGGAAACTTTGGTGAGCTTCTTGCTCCCGGCATCGACAACCTGATGAAGGACTCCTGGGCGAAACACCCCGAGGAGTATTCGCAGTACGCGACGGTCAAGACTTCCGACCGCGCGTTTGAGGACCACCACCGGCTGGCCGGTTTCGGTCTAGCTCGCAAAAAGAACGAAGGCGCTCAGGTCACCTATGACGATCCGTTGATGGGTCCGGCGAAGCGCTACATCCATGACACCTACGCCCTGGCCTTCCAGGTGACGCAGGAAATGATGGATGACGATCAGTACGACGTGATCCAGGGTTTCCCGAAGGATCTGGCGAAGTCGATGCGCGATACGGTTGAGACCGTCGCCATCGTCCCGCTGAACTCCGGGTTCTCTTCGACCACCACGGCTGACGGCGTGGCTTTCTTCTCGGCCTCTCATCCGCTGCAAGATCCCTCGCAGGGCGCGGTGACGACTGCTACCCAGAGCAATCTGCTCAACCCGGCTGCTCAGCTTTCGGTGACTTCCCTCCAAGACGCCCTGATTCTCTACGAGAACATGGTTGACGAAAGGGGTCTTCGCATTGCGATCAGCCCGAACAAACTCTTCATCCCCGTCAACCTTCAGTTCACGGCGGCGAAGATTCTGCAATCGCAGTTCGACCCGAACAGCGGCGAGAACGCGATCAACCCCGTCTACAACCGGCTGACCCCCGTTGTCCTGCACTACCTGTCGGACACGAACAACTGGTTCCTCGGCTCGAACGAAGAGAACAGCCTAACCTTCTACTGGCGGATGCGCCCGAAGATGGAACAGACCGACGACTTCGAGACCGGCAGCGCCAAGTTCAAATGCACGATGCGTATTTCGGCTGGCGTGACGGACTATCGCGGCTGGGTTGGCAGCAACCCGTAATGAGGACCCCTACTGCGTGGCTCGCAAACGGTGACCGGGGGCTGGCTGGAACAGTCGGCATTAACGCAAGTCGTTCGAGGCGCAGCGGGCGCGATTAAACAGGGGGAGCGCGGCTCCCCCTAATTCAAACCATCGGATGAACGGCAGACCATCCGGTTCAGGGTAAGTCGGGGGGCCAAACCCCCGAGGCGTTCCGCAAGGACCGTCCCTCAGGAGAATCAGATGGGTCTGACTAAATTCCCTCACGGTGTTTCGAGCTTCGGCATTCCGCAAATTGGAGCCGGGGCCTTTCCGTACACCACGACCGGCTCGGTCTTCTTCGTCCATTCCGGCACGGGTTCCGATTCGCCGGGTCGTGGCACGAATCCCGATGAGCCGTTCGCTTCCATCGACTATGCCGTTGGCCGTTGCACGGCCAGCAAGGGCGATGTGATCTACGTCATGCCGGGCCACACCGAGACGGTGACGGCTGCGGGCGGCTTGGATTTGGATGTCGTCGGCATCAGCATCATCGGCCTCGGCAATGGCTCCAACCGCCCCACGGTGAACTTCACCACGGCGACCACGGCGGACATGGACGTGGACGCGGCGAACATCTACATCGAGAACATCCTGTTCACGGGTGGCATCGACGCGCTTGTTGCCCCAATTGACGTGAACGCGGCGGACTTCACGATGGTGTCCTGTGAATGGCGCGATGTGACCGGCCAAGCCGTGGACGTGATCCTCACGGACGCGAACGCCGACCGCATGAAGATCCTCGACTATCGCCACGATGGCGACTCGCTGGCTGGCACTAACTCTGGTATTGCCATCGTCGGATCGGACAACGTGTTGATCGACGGGCTGTGGATGGACGGCAACTTCGCGGTTGGCGGCATTGACATCCGCACCACGGCGGCGACCGACCTGGAAGTCAAGAACGTCACCTTCCGTACCCGGAACTCGGCGGACATCTTCCTGATCGACACCATCACGGGATCGACGGGCATGATCGGCCCGAACATCCGTATGCGGCTCAACGACAACGCCGCGAACATCAACGAAGCGATCACCGGCGCGACGTTCGTTTACTTCGATCCGCTGGATGTCGTGAACAACCCTGGCGAGTCTGCCATCAACCTCGGCAAGACCGACTCGACCGACGTTTAGTTAAGGAGACTCGGACATGGCAGAGCTTACAGGCAATATCTGGAAGATTTATCCAGACGACGCTCCCGGCATCGTGGGCCGTACCAGCCCTGCCGTGTCCGAACTTCACGTTCAACGAATTGTGTGGCAACCCGACGGCGCTTCCGCCGCCGGGGATGCCATTCACCTCAAGGATCGTCGGGGTTACACCGTCTATTTCCACGAGGCGGTGAACGGCGAGACCGAGTTCGTAAAAGATTTCAACTTGGGCACGACCATTGCGGGACCGCTGGAAGTCGCCGCCCTGGATTCCGGGTTTGTTGAGGTTGTCCTAGTGTGAGGCGAAACCGCCATTACCGCGTGGGCGAAGCGTTCGATGTATGCGCGATCTGTGGAATGGATCGCCCCATGAGCGAGCTTCGGACCTCGGGATCGCGGTTCACGCTGGGGCGGTTGGTCTGTGTTGACACCTGTGTAGACAACGTAGACGTAGAGAGACGAGACAAGGAGATCGCGCGGGCCATCTCCAAGAACTCGCAATACGAGGGAGCGGACACGAGGGCGTTTCGATATCGGTTTTTTGGTAACGCGGAGGAGATTTAACCGTGGCGACGATTGGAGATATCGCGAGCATCGTCGCCAATGACATCCTCGTCCGGCCCGACGCCACGATTGGATTCGCTCAGACGGCGGCGATTCAAGCCTACCGTACCCTGTGCAACAAGATCCCCTTCCCCGAGTTGCTGGTGCGCTCGGATGAGATCGCCGTTACGGCGGGGACTCCGACGCTCGACCTGACCACCAACCTGTCGAACTACGAAGTGGCGGGCATCATCTCGATCCGCTACACGGTGGATTCCACTCACAAGTACCGTTTGATCCGGGACGACGCCCGGAACCACGAATGGTACACCTTCCAATCCAACGGTCAGCCCCGGCTGTACTCCCGGATTAACGAAGATACGATTGAGTTTAACATCCCGCCTTCGTCGTCCAGCCATACGGTCAGGGTGTACTTCTGGCGCAAGCCGGTGATTTCGACCACGGACCCCGCTGCTCACACTCTGCTGATCCCGGTGGAGTGGGAAGAGTTGTTGGTCTGGGAAACCCTGTACCGGACGTACCACTTCCTACAGGAGTTCGACAAGGCGCACGCGCTGATGGTTCCTTCGATGGTTCCTCCGGGGCCGTCCACCAACAAGCGCTTCGCGAAGGACATGGGGATTATCCCCCGGTGCTGGAACGACCTGCTGAAGACGCTGAACTGGCGTGAGGCGATTGATGAGGATTGGGGGATGCAACCCGTCAGGAGGCAGAACTGATGCTACTGGCCAAGTGGATGCCCCGCAAGGTGGACTTCGAGCAACGGGAGGTTGGCCGGAACGCGGACTCGTGTACCGAGGCGATCAACTTCCTGTTTGAGCGGGGGGTCGCCCGCACGCGACCGCACGCGCGGAACTGGTACAGCGAGTTCGGCGCGACGCATATCGTGGAATACGCCAAGTCGTTCGTTCTCAACCAGGGGAACAGGTACACGCTGTACATCGACGCTGCGAATAACGCGCTAATCCGGTTTGCGTCTACGGATTCTGCCACGCCTCATAGCAAGGCCCAGATCACCGGAACGGGGCTGTCGTTCGGTGACCGGCTATACCACAACATGATTGTGGCGTCCGGGGACATCGTGATCGGGAATCATCTCCTAGGGATGCTTACCCATACTCCGCTCTCGACCACGACGTACACGATTACGTCGGGAGCGAAGTACCGTTACTTCACGACCTCGTTCAACCGGGTCGTGGGGGCCTACGATATCACGGCTGGGGCGAACAACCCAAGGAGTATCGGATGGAGTACGACCACCGACATCACGGATTGGGCATCGACCGGCGCGGGCTCGACAGAATTGACGGACATACCGGACGACATCACCGGCCTGAAGTCGGTCAACAATGTCGTGGTGGTTGCCCGTCAAACGGGCTGGACGCTGGGCTATGTCACTGGCAGCAATACCACGGGGCCGTTTCGATGGAACCTGATGGTGAGGGATGGCGCGGGCTGTGCTTGGCCTGCGACTCTCGATAACTACAACAACACCCTGTATTGCGTCGGCCACGATGATGTCTACCAGTTCGACATCAACCAGGGCGCGAAGCCGATTGGTGCGCAGATCCGAGAGCCCCTGATGCGCTCGATCTCCAAGGGGGCGCGGTACAAGGGCGTCATCACCAAGGGTGACTTCCTGTACGAGCCTGGAGCCGAGACGGTTGATGGCGTACA
>Ga0208795_1001031_pt1 | contig 13146 bp, 17 predicted proteins | sample CB_VirMetaG_6_FD_184541 | JGI IMG/M metagenome (GOLD analysis project Ga0208795, IMG submission 184541) | Freshwater to marine saline gradient viral communities from Chesapeake Bay - CB_1508_2 Viral MetaG (SPAdes) (version 4) | ecosystem: Environmental > Aquatic > Marine > Coastal | place: USA... | reverse complement strand
AAGATAACCAGTCACGATGTCTCGAAAGAACTCTCCTTGATAAAAGCCGTCGTAGTGGAGACGAATACGAAGATCAGCGTGTCTCTTGTCGGTTTCCTTGAACTGGATTACCTTGTTGAGATTACCATAATCTATTTCGTATTCTTCGCTCATTTGTTCCTCATTAGAATGTGAGTGAAACTCTCTGCTTGACCTGCCGTTGTCTGCTGGACAAACTTGGCTTTGGCTTGTAGATCGTTGATTGTCCTAGCACCTGAGTAAGACATACCACTTTGGATACCGCCTTTGAGATCAGCCAAGATTGTATTCACGTCGCCTTTGTATGGGATTGTGGTAGAGATACCTTCTGGTGTAGAGGTCTTGCCTCGCCAGTTTATTTGTGCTTCGCTTGACGCCATACCACGATAGACTTTGTATTTTTTATTACCTGCGTCAAAAACCTGTCCCGGTGCTTGGTCTGTTCCAGCCAGCATAGAACCCAGCATAACAAAGTCAGCACCAGCAGCCAGAGCCTTTACAATGTCTCCGCTGGTTTTCATACCACCGTCAGCAATGATTGGGATAGGACAGCCAGCCTCAACACAGTCCATAACTGTCTGAAATGTTGGAACGCCGTGACCACTTACCAGTCTGGTTGAACAGATACTTCCTCCGCCGACGCCGACCCTTACGCTGTCTGCTCCCCATTCAGCCAAGGCACAGGCACCTTCGCCTGTTGCTACATTACCAGCCATAATGTGAACTGAGTTTCCAAAGACTTTGCGAAGGCTGGCAAGGGCGGTCTTCATCATTGAGTGGTGCCCGTGGGCTACATCAACGCAAAGAACATTGGCACCTGCTTCTACGAGAGCCTGTGCTCTTTCCAAGTAATCACCAGTCACACCGATGGCTGCTCCTACATTATTTACTTCTACAACCTTGGCTTGCTTTACCAGTTTGGATTGGTCGTCAACACTATTGTAGCGGTGGATAATACCTAACCCTCCGTTCATTTCCATAGCAACCAACATATCAAGTTCGGTTACTGTATCCATAGGACTGGAAATAATAGGCAGGTCTAGTCCAATATCTCCCAAACTATTCTTGGTTGATAGGACTGTCCTGCTTTCTATGTCTGAATACTGGGGAACCAGCAAGACATCATCAAAACTCAAACTAGCCATTGTGCAATCTCTCCTTCATTAATTTACTCATCTTGTCTCTTGTTGCTTGGGATACAGCATTCTTAGCGCAGCCAAGGAAAGAAGCAACTTTGACTGCTTGTCCTGTTGTTGCGTAGAATGTGCCGTCAGTATCACCGTCTTGGTGTAGGCGAAGACCATACTCTTCTATAAGTTTCTGTTTGAGGAAAGTGTATTTCTTTTTTGTTTCTCTCTCCACATAAACGCCAATGTCGCCGGAACCAGTCCAGTATAGTTGGTCGGTCTTTGTTCCTTTGCGACTGGGAGAGACAGGATCTCCACAGGCGTCTTTCTTGTATCGCAGGTTATTGTCTTCGCAAAACTGCTTGAAGTCTTTCTTATTCATTAGTATCTCCAAATACTTTTTCTATGCCCTCGGCTACTTTGGCTTGGCAGTCAGGGCAGATTAGGGTTACACGCTTTTGCTCTTCACTAACTACTACTCGCCAAGTCATAGCCATTTCTCTGCTGGTTTTATCAAATGGAGCAGAGCAGGAAGAGCAGGCATCAGGTCGCAAACCGAACATAGATACACTACGAACGAGTTTGTCTTGGGCTTCCTTCTTTGCCTGAACTTCCTTTTTTCTGCCTACTTTCTTGGATAGTTTGCCCATTAGCGATCACCTGTGGAACCAAAGCCACCTTCGCCTCTGGTAGAGCCATTATTGAGATTATCTTCGGTTGCTTCCTCAATACCACAATGAACAACTGGGACGAGGACTGCCTGAGCAATCTTGTCTCCCGGCTTGAGAATCTGTGTCTCTGCTCCAATGTTGTGGAGGTTCACATAGATCTCTCCGTCATAGCCGGGATCAACAACACAAGCACCTACAACCAGTTGTCGCTTAGAAGCAATGCCCGATTTGTTTTTGATTTCCAGCATATATCCTTCTGGGATCTCTGTTTTCAGCCCAGTAGAGATTAGGTTGCTTGACCGAGCAGACAGCCAGTATTCTCCGTTGTCTTCCAAGCAAGCACCTCTGCCTCCGTTGGGGCAATAGAATAGGTCCATACCTGCGTCTGTCCTGTGTGCCCTAACTGGTAGTTTAGCGTCGGGTCTAATCCTAAAAAACTTAATGTTCATACATTCTCCTTTTCGTGTTTGCTAATCAATCTATCCAAATACCACTTGGCTTTCTTCAAATCCTCCAAGGGATTTTCTTTGTGCCTGTGGCGAATAAGATACTTTACAACATTGCCTTCGCTGAAGTTTAGATCCCATTGCTCAATGGCGTCAATAACTTCTAGGGCAGTTTTATTGTAATGCTCTGGGTGGTTTACTGTTTCTTTAATCATTGTTTATCTCCTCCAAGTATTGTTTAAGTTTGTCTGGGAAGTTTAGTCTAGCGAACTCACCGTATAGATCTAGGGCTTTTCTATCATAAGCCTCTGCTGCTTCTTCGGCTGTTGCCCAATAGCCCAACTTAATATTTCCTCCTGTGCCGTTGCCAATGTAAGCACTAAATCTTTTTTTTGGCATACTCTCGTGGTATGTTACTTTGCCTGTTTTCTTGCTTACATACTTGTGGCGACTGGGCTTTTTAACTTCATAAACGCCCTTGTAGCCAGACTGACTTGTTCTTCTTGTTCTCTTGTTTCTTAGGTTTTCACTATGGCTACAAACTCTCAAGTTCTCTTTCCTATTGTCTAGAGTATCTCCATTGATGTGGTCAACGCACATGCCCTTTGGGTTTCCCATTACAAGTCTGTGGATGGAGTCCCTTCGGTTGCCGTCCATAGCATAGTCAGATGAGGAGTTGTTATTATGACAATACCACTTCTTTTGTTTACCTCTCTTGTCCTTTGCTTCAACAACTTTCTCATAGTCTTCATCATCTACAAGAGAATACTTGTCTGACAACTCGTGTTTATTTTTCCATAGTCTAATCTTTTTCATCCCCACAACTCCTTGTATCGTTGGACTGCTCGTTCTTTTGCTTTGGCTTCTACCATTACATCTACATCCAAACCGAATGTATCAATCTTGTTGTAGATATAATCAGAGTGAGCCTGTGGTTTGATCTTGGGATCGTTCTGTTCGTCTGGTCGGCTTTCACTGTAATGAATGACTGGTGTAATGTCACCCCAAGTCATAGCAGCATAAAGCATAGCCTCTTCCTGTTCCAGTCCACCAGTACAGAAAAGGTGGTGGTGTTGGTCGTGGACAATGGGAATACCAATCTCTTGGTATACACTGTCGTACAATTCCTTGGTAGAGTAGAGCGAAGCCTTGTCGTCATTCTCTACTGTGAGCCGAGACTTGACTGCATCGGACAAGCGGTGGAAGTTCTTACAGAAGTTAGCAAGAGCCATAGGCTTGTCGTTGTAGTGTGCGCCGACATGGATGTTGAGTTTGTTGTATGGTGTGCGAGACAACCCAAGCATATCAAAGACTTCGCCGTGGATCTCCAAGTCACGGATAGTGTTTTGGATTACACTCTCGTTGGGCGAAGTCAACTTGTTGAATGGTCCGGGGTGTGCTGTTACACGATGACCGCAGTCTTCAATGTAATCACCGGCTTCTTGTAGAGCCAAGCAAATGTCGTCAAAGTCTGGTAAGTCAGACAACTTATACTCGGAAGCCCACGGGAACAAGTCAGACGATAAACGAAAGAACTTGAACCCGTGAGCCTCGTTCCACTTGAGAATAGTGAGAAGGTCACGGCAGTTAGCCAAAGCAAGTTCAGAAGCGTATGCAATGCCCTTCTCGTGGAAGGTGCGCTTAATCATAGATCTATTGGTAGTCACACGCTCGTTCTTGGGCAGTTCAGACAGTTCGCAGTTAATACAGGCGTATCCGATATTCATACTATCTCCTTTGCAAAAGTTATGGGTAGATTATAGTGGGTTTAAATTTGAAAGTCAAGTGTTTTGTCTTTCTTTTTCATATTTTTTATAGCGCACAATGGTCGTAAGTTTTCTAATGCCCAACACTTCTGAAAGTTAGGGTGCTCCATACTATCAAAGGGCAGTTTTGATTGAGGACAAATATGGTCTATGTGCCACTCACCGTGATTATCCCAAGACATCCAAGGCTCAAACTGTTTTTCCAAATGCTCCTTGAGTTCATTTATTGAATATGGCAAGTAATCCAAAATAGAGCCTCCGTTTTTTCCGCCATCGTTTGCTTTGAGAGCATTGTAAACAGCACCAGAAACCAATCTTCTCAATCTCCACGCTGGATCATTATTCCACTTTTTCTTTGCGTAAGCAATATTATATTCTATCTTCGCCCTCTTATTTTTAGAATACCAGTCTTGGTAGTTTTTCTTCGTTCTCTCTTTGGTATTTGCATTTAAATCTCTCGCTTTATTGTTCCTCGCCAAGTGACAAGGCTTACAGTAAGGCATCCATTGATTTATCCTTCCACTCTTTTTGTAGAAGTTTTCTTCTAATGCCTTTTCTTCTCCGCAGTCTCTACACTTCTTTGTTTCCATTGTTTTGTGTCTCCTCTTCAATAAAGCGAAGACAAGTCTTTTCAATGAAGCGAGCGAACTTTAAACCATTATCTTTACAATATTGTTTGATAATAGAGTGTGCTGCCGCATCCATTTTGACTGTTTTTTCAGATTGCTTGTTGTCCATAACTTATCTCCTTACAATTATAAATAGTATGTTTAGTAGTTTTTTACTACTTTTTTACTATCTCCTTGGCAAAAGTTATAGGTAGATTATAAGGCAGGATAAAAAAGAAGTCAAGCATTTTTTGGTATTTTTAATTCTCTCATAATGATTTGTTTTGGCAGGAAGTTCCAACAATAGTAACTGCTGCTAAAAGTAATCTTATTATTGTCCCTACCATCAGGTGAGATAAACTTCATCCTCTTATCAAACATTAGAAGTTGTAAGTCTCTATCCTTGAACAACTGCTTTGGTGCTGAATCATTTAGCCAAGTGTTTGTCATAATCAAAGCGAATGGCTTGTTGAATGACAAAGCCCTCTCAAAGAACTTGCGCTTGTTTGTGAAGGGAGGGTTGGATATAATCACATCCCACTCCTCTGGTTCATACTCAAAGAAATCTTTTCCCTCATCCAAATGAGAATAGATGACTTGGTTTTGCTTTGATATAAGTTTTACAAACTGACTTTCTTCTGTGTCAAAAGGACACCAGACGATGGCATCCTTGGGAATAAACTCCAAGATAGGCTCAACACCATAAGCCGGTGTATAGCATTCATCGTTATTGCCTTTTGAATACATAAGTTTTTTGCTGTCTAAACTCATAGAACCCTCTTTCCATATTGATGGATCTCTCCTGTCGTCACAGTTGCAGAAAGCCTTGGGTCTTTCTGGTTGAGGACGGTAGAGAACTTGTCCTTCAACTTTGGTCCAAGAATCTCATATACCTGCTGACCAGTCAGTTTCCAAGATTCTACTAGTTTCCCATCTTCAAAGCGATTGTAGTAGTGCTCTGGGTATTTAGCAATCTTTTCTTCTCTCAGATATCGGTCTTGCTCTTCCCAAGTTGGCTGCACCGATATTCCAGTGTAAGATCCTTTTATACTCTTGCCAATAGTAGATTTATATTCTACACCCTCGCCTTTCTCATTGATACCATCGGCACCAGAGTAGGCATCTGGTGCCGGCATTGAATGTCCAAGAGCGCAAGTGGCATAGATCTCTTTAGCCCTTGCATATGAGAAGGGATCTCCCCATTCATTCTCTTGGCAAAGGTCCCACATTTCTTTATACAGTTTTGCGAACTTTTGTTCAGGTGTCATACTATTCTCCTGCGATAGGTTGTGGTATGAATATACTGAAGTCAGATACATAAGTCAAGTGTTTTTTCTAAATCTGTGTCGTTTATTAGAGTGTAGGTAAACTTATTTGAATAAGTCTCGGCTGAAATGTGGCAGAGTTCCATAAACTGGTAGAAGTCTTTGCTGCTTTGGAATACTTGACAACCTGCTGATACACCACCAGTGTATTCTCTATCGTCTGGTCCCCATTGTCTGTGGATGTTAATTCCAAAAGATCCTTCTTGGATTGGTCCTTCGTAGTCTGGCTTTCTATCTTTGTTGTCGTCTCGCCAGATCTTCACAGGTCCGAGCCTTTGGCAGAGTGCTGTGTATCTGCGCTTGCCTCCGTGAGTAGCAATCTTGTATACGCCTCGGTATTGGTCAGGCACAAGAATGGCTGCTCCACCTTTTACAATAGGTCTTTGCAGGATTGATGTTCCCGGTTCTGTTGTTGCTGCCCAACAATCCACAACCCATTCGTCGTCTATCTTATAGACAGCGCAGAGGTGATCGTCAAATGTATCTGCTTTGCCTGATTGATTGCGAACACCAATAATGTTTAGATTGTAGTCTCCTTGCTCAAAGAAAGCATAGCCTTTTGCTTTGAATACTTGTCGCAGTTTCTCTATGAGCATTGCTGCTTGTTCCCCTTGTTTTCTCATTTATTTCTCCTTATTTCCAAAAGAACTGGATACATACGATTAGAATAGCCAGCCCTGTGCAGATTAGGGTCTTTGGTGTGAACATAGACTCCCCTAAGAAATAGTGAGTTAGGAAAGGAAAAGCCAAATAAGAAGCCCCGAATGCTACATACCTAGCAGTCCAAAGTTCCCCTGTTGCTGCATAAATATACTTAGTAGCATACCAAAAAGATAAACCAATTGGCAGGGCATAAGCAGCAACAGCCATAAGTGGTTTGTCCTTCCACCAATCCCATACCAGTTGCGAGTTGGTTTGGAACCATACAAAGGTTTGCCCTGATAAGAAAAGCAGTGTGCCGATTAGTAATGGTTTATTCATTTCCCTCGCTCCTGTGGGTAAGGCAGGTTTGCTTTCTTTGGATTTAGTTTTTTGAACAATCGCTTGTAATACTTTGTCTCACCCGGAGAAGAGCCGAGGATACAAACATACTTGTGTTTAGCAGGAACAGGTCTTTCTTTACAAGATTGTCTGTATCTTTCTTCTTCTGCTTTGATTTTTACTTTTATGTCCTCTGGGATTATTTCCCAGTTGGGTGAATACTTTTTCATCCACCCTTTCCAAGTTGCTTTGTCTATGCCGATTGCTTGGGCATACCGTTGATACTTGGACTTCTTTCTGAACTCTCGGTCAGAGAACCAGCCTTTTTCTGGATGGTCTGGGTCAAGGTATTGCTTGGCTGTCCCACTTGTCTGCCCTAAGTAAATAAAGTTACAGGCTTGGTAGATTGTTCCCAACTCCTTGGCTTCTGGGTCAGAGTAGGCTGTGAAATATCTGAACTCTGTATTCTCAACCATCCAACGAAGGGAAGACATAATCAGCCAAGAGCCGAGGTTCTTTGGTCCCCAAGAGATACAAGCACCACGAGAGATTAGTTTTTCTTTGTCTTTGTTTTCTGGTCCAAGCAGATTAGAGAAAGCGTTTGGGGTTGCCATAATGATAGTACCTGCCAGAGTTCCATTCTTCTTTAATCTCGCTGTGAATCTATGTGTTGGTCGGTTGGGAAGTTTAGCAAGCCACTCGTGTCGCTCGATAAACTCCTTTACCTCTTTACATAGTTCCTTCTGGTCGCTGGATACATACTCAAACACAAAGTCACTTGTTCGTAACATTTGTGCTTCTTCTTCTGTTAGGTCAGCAGCAGCCAAGTCCTCATCCCGATTGACTTCGGAGATGTAGGCTTGCCAGCATTTGTCGCCTTGGTAGTCTTTGAATCTATCTTGTGGGTTCACTATAACACCTTGAAGTTATGGTAGATAGAACGAGTAGAGAAACCCCACTGCTCGTTGTGCTCTAGTTTAGCCAAGTAAGGTCTGTTGATTTGTAGAATGTCTTTGTGAGGGTTTACACCCCAGCATTTAATATTTGTGATTACATTGTTGTCGTCAATCACATCTACAAGATAGTAGTGCTTATCATTCTTAGTTTTCTTTACAGTAACCTTGCGAGGAATAAACCAGACAATGTTGCTTAGTTCTGGGTCATACTCAGAGATAGCAGGAATGTAGTTGTCTGCTAAATGTTTGAGTGTTTCGTCTTTCACAACCAAGTTGATTGGGAAGATACCAGTTAGATCTGTTAGATACTGGATCCTTTCTCCTGTTGTGAAGTCTCCTTCGTCAGCATACTTCTCAATGTTCTCGTGTAAGTCCTTGTCTTTCCTTGGTCTATCAACAGCAACGCAAGACCAGAAGTGCTTTGCTCCTGTAAATCTATCGTCCTGCAAAGTCCTAAGAGCACCAGCACGACAAAGAACGTCAAGGGCTTTCTTGTTTAGTTTAGAGTATACTACGTCTTCGTGGAACAAGAACTCTTCAATTGTATTGAATGGTCGGTGCAGAAGGATCTGGTCCATTGCTGAATCGCCCAAGCCTTTGATAGAAGTAAGCGGCTGGATAAGTGTCTTGCCGTCTTCACTAATCTCCCAGACTTTACCAGAGGTATTGACGTTGAGTGGCTCAATCTTGAAGCCCATTGACTTAGCAATACCAATAGCCTTTTCTTTTTTAGTATCGGGTTCTTTGTCGAGGAATGAAGCCAACCACTCTGCTGGATAGTAGTTCAACAACCAAGCGCATTGGAACGACAAGATAGAATAAGATACAGCGTGAGACTTGTTGAAACCATAGCCAGAGAAGTATTCAAAGGTTTCCCACAAACCATTTGCTTGGGCTTCCGTCATTTTCTTATTGACGCAGCCTGTAACAAACTTCTTGCGGATCCTGTCTTTCTCCTCAAAGCCCTTGCCTGTTCCTTTCTTGGTCAGCAACTTACGAAGCAGGTTTCCTTCGTCAAGGCTAGTGTCTTCACCTAACTGGTGAGCCAAGGAAGCAATCTGCTCTTGGAAGATAAGGAAGCCATAAGTTTCTTGTGTTACATTCTTTACCTGCTTGTTCGCATAGAAGATTTCCCTTGGGTTCTCCTTTGCTTTTACATACCGTTTGTCTACGTCAGCACCCAAAGGACCCGGACGATAGATAGAAGTAATAGCAGAGATATCAATAATGTTCTTTGGCTTTGCTTGCTTACAGAAGTTCTGCGCTCCGCCCTCTGTGAACTGGAAGATACCAGCCCAGTTTCCTTTGTGGAAAATGTTCTTGTATACTTTCTGGTCTTTCAGATCAATCTTGTCTGGGTGGAGATACTCGTCATAGTAAGCCTTTACGTCTTTGAATGTTGGGTTAGGATTGTTATAGTGTCGCTTTAGAATGTGTCGGACTGCTGTCTCAATCATACGAAGAGAAGCAAGTCCAAGCACATCGAACTTGATGAACCCAAGTGGCTCCAAGTGTCGAACGTTCTGACCTTCTGACCAAGGAGTTTGTAGAACACCACCACTGCGGATAAGAGGCATGTGCTTGTCCAAGTCTTCGCCTACCACAACTCCACCTGCGTGTCGGCTCGTTGAGCGAACCTGCCCATAGATTGCTTCAATGTGAGTTTTGATGTGAGGATACTTCTGTAAGTAGCCTTGCAGACTATCAGAGAACTCCATTAGTTCCTCGAAGGTTGGAACATAAACACCTGACTTGATGCCGTGTTTGGCTTTGGCTTTTGGTGTAGCCTCTGCAACCATTCTGGAAGTAACTGCGTTTGCTTCTGCAAATGGAATGTCGTAGAACTTTGAGATGTCCTTTACCAGAGATTTCAGTTGCAGAGTGTTGAAGTTAGAGATAGGCACAACCGTAGTGTCTCCCCACTTCTCCTGCATAATCTCTTTCAATTCCATTGGACCAGATACATCGTAGTCGATATCAGGATAGTCTGTCGCATCTTTGCGAAGGAAACGAGCAAACTGCAATCCGTATTTGATTGGATCAACCTGAGTAATACCAAGGACATAAGCAATAAGAGAACCAGCAGCAGACCCACGACCCGGACCTGTGAGTTGGTGATCCATTGCCGTGTCTGCAATAGCCTTCATTGTAAGAAAGTATTTGCTAAACCCTCGGTCAGAAATCACGGAGAGTTCTTCTTCTAATCTCTCTTGGTATTCTTTGTTGTCTAACAGTCCAAGTTTTTTGAGACCTTCTAGGCTGATTGTTTCTAGTGCTGCGTCTGCCGTGTATCCGTCAGGGACAACGAAAGAAGGAAGTCTCACTTCATTATCCGGCATAAAATCTTCAATGCGATTGAAAGCGATGTTGTGGGTTTCCGTGATGGAATCCATAATCAAATCGTCATCATAGGTTTCGTTATTCATTTCTGAATAGTGTTTATAACTCTCCCACATCTGGTCGCCGTTCTTTGGGTAGAGTTCGTAGCCTACTTCTGTTACGCTTTCAGGCAGTTCGTTGGACAACCAATCTGGTTTGCCTTTGCCCAAGAAGCCTAGTCTCTTGTAGAGTTCCCTGTCTTTCCAAGCCTCTTGGCTTGGGTAGTGGCTGTCTGCTGTGGAGATTAGTTTGATACCAAACTCTTTGTGCATTTGGATTACCAGTTTGTTGATTAGGTGTTGCTTTTTATCGCTGTGCCATTGGAGTTCGCCATACCAACGATCACCAAAGATCTCTATCATATTTCTGGTAGTCTCACGGAAGTCTTCCAAACAGGCTTCTTCGTCCTTGATTTGTTCTGTCTCGCCGTCCCAGTGCTTCCAAAAGTTCGCAGCATAGACGCCGCCCATACAAGCACTAGAAGCAATCACACCTTCGCTGTGTTCTCGCAGAACTTCATAGTCCACCCTTGGGAAACGAAAGAAGTAGTCGTCTGAGTTAGACTTGGAGATCATAGCAAAAATGTTGTTTAGCCCTGTCTGGTTTTGTGCTAGGAGAACAAGGTGAGAGCGTTGGTTTAGAATGCTCTTGGACCGTTTTGTCTCTGCTTCGTTCTCAATAGACATACTGGTGTCGTCTTTGACTTCTGCTGAACGTTTCTTGTCGCCTTTTACTTTATCTCTTTCCTCGTTCCACTTAGCAAGGCTGGGAATAAAGTAGGCTTCTACTCCAAAGATAGGACGAAACTGCTTTCCTTCCTTCCGCATTTTCTGCGTATGTAGAACAGTATAGGGCAGGGAATTAAGATTGCCGTGGTCTGTGATAGCCATAGCGTCCATACCGTTGCTATAACAAAAGTCTATGTGAGCCTCTGGGTATCCAAGGGCGTCAAAGGGTGAGCCTACAACCGTGTGTGAGTGTAGGTTTGTAAATGGTATGCTACTCTTCGTTCTCTCCGTCATTTTCTTCCTCTCCTATCCTGTTATAACTCTTTCCTTTTAGAAGTGAGTTGTGCCTAATCATTCTATGGTCTGAACCTAGATAAGATCTCAGCCCGTCCCAACTATCTATGTTATGATAATCAGGAATACTCACCACATTCGCACCGTTAGTATCGCCTATTCCAAACACGTTGTCAAGAGAAAAATACCTTGCTGAGTATCTTTCTTTGAAAGGTAATCTTTCTTTTGGGATCTCGCCGTTTTTGCTTGGGACATACTCGCCTGTTGAAGTTTGGCGTAGGTGCCTTCTGTATTTTATGAACTCCTCTGGCGTGAATGAGAAGCCAAGGTATAACCCGTCTTTGATTGTCTTGCCGTTCCAACTCAAATAGAAACTTTGCTCTGTTGCTATTGTTCTTCTTTGCTCTCGCAGGAACCTCATATCATAAACGCCGTAGGGAAACGCAGCATAGAACTTGTCTGGTATGGTCCACTTGCTTATGTTCTTGCTAATGTAGTGGGCTGAGTTAGCACCATACAAAACAGACCAAGCCAAGCAATCTCGCCTGTCTCTGTCCTTTGGGTGGATAGGAACATAGTAGATTGGTATTTGTCGTTGGTTGTTTGCTATGCCGCCACGGTCGTGTTTGCGATTTACATAAACAGGATCTAGTATGTAATCACCTAGCCTGTGCTTGATTAGTGGCTGCATATCGTCGTGGCATACAATCCAAATGGTTTTACAACCAGCCCAAGCACATTCTATTACTGCTCGCTCAACTGCTAAATAATCTGGTCCGATTGGCTGTAAGCAGTCGTGCCAAGGGAAATTAAAATCTAATGGCTGTCCTGCTACTGGAACAACTCCTGCTAAATGTTTTATGAGCATTTCTCTTCGTCTTCTTCCAAGTGTAGAATAACTGCTGGTTCTTTTTCTTTATTGTTATTCACCGCACCTGCTCCGTTGATTGGTGTAATCTTTTGATCGTTGGCTGGCTTGGTGTAGGTCATTATGTTTCCAGCACCAATCCTGTATTTGTCTCTAATCATTTTTCTTTCCTCCTGCGAATGAAACAAGATTACCAAACCTATACAAATAATTAATCTCTGAAAGTGTTTTGTTCTCGCTTAGAAAAGACTGGACTATCTCTTCTTCGCTGTTGTTTGTCTTGTTTTTTCTTATCTCTCGGCAGTCGTGCTCTAACTTGATTGGAGCATACTTGAATCTTTCTGGTGATCTTGGATAAGTTGGGTTCTTTCCGTTGCGTGGTCCTTTGATACCCAAGTCGCTTAGGACCATTCTTATTTTGATCCTCGCTATGGTTTCGGAAAAGTCAAACATTTCCAGTTCCTTATCGCTTAGATTTGAGATTGCTAAGAGGTCCCTATCATTTTGCTTGGTTCCGTGGCGGAGGGAAGGATAAATGTATAACTCTGAAATAAAGTTGTCTTCTAACTTTACATACTCCAAGTCTGTTTCGCCGATAGATCTAATGTTGATCCAGTCATAAACCTTGTGCTTGTGGTGAGTATTCTTTATTTTTATAATCTCGGCTGCTTCGTAGTCGTAGTTGCGGGACTTTGTTTTCACAGTCAGGGTTGTGTCGCCTGTCTGCCTAATAGTAATCTCTTTCAATCCAAAAGGCAGTTTTCCTGCCGAGGACATAATAAAAATAAGTCTATTCCAAAGTTCTATCTTCGGCGTTCCAATCTGGATTATGCCGTCTATTGTTTTTAGTTCTTTGATAGTTGGTTCGTGGTGGAAGAGTTGTAGAGGGAAGTCAAGAGGCAGAAACTCAAATGCTGTGGGTGGGACCTGTTCTCTTAGAATGAGAGTGCTATTAGTGAGGTATGCGTAGATTAGTGAG
>Ga0208795_1001029_pt1 | contig 13155 bp, 23 predicted proteins | sample CB_VirMetaG_6_FD_184541 | JGI IMG/M metagenome (GOLD analysis project Ga0208795, IMG submission 184541) | Freshwater to marine saline gradient viral communities from Chesapeake Bay - CB_1508_2 Viral MetaG (SPAdes) (version 4) | ecosystem: Environmental > Aquatic > Marine > Coastal | place: USA... | reverse complement strand
TACTATACTCTCGATATTGGAATCGATGAGTGGAACCGTTTCTGTTTAATTTCATCTGCAAGCGATGAAGTTCAAAACGGGGAATGGAAAGTTTATATCTTTGATAATGATTCCTTTGTATTTACAAGCAAAGATCAATTAGAGTCTCTTATAAATTTATTAACCGCTAATATGATCCAAAATGGCTAAAAGATTATCCAGAGAAGAAAAATGGAGTAAAGCAGTCGTTGATATTATCAACCAAATGTTTATTATTGCCGGTCACGATGTCACTTATGATGACATTAAAGACAGGAAGGATGCCTGGTACACAGACTGGACCATGACTGTTGAACAGAATGAAGAATGGAGACTATGGGGTAAAAAATACCTCATGAAACAACTTCGGCTATATGCCAGTCAGGCAGAAAGAGAAATGAGCATGGTCAGCCTGATGTGGGGTCTTAAAGTCAACAACTGGGAACAATATAATAAACATGAAAGCACAGATAGTCCAGCAGTATAAATCAACATTCATTTTACCTACAGTTTGGGTACATTGGGATGGACTATTTACTATTTCAATCGGTTGGTTGAGATGGTGTATTGATATAGACTTTATAAAAAAGAAAAAATGAATAAACTTGACATAGCTTACCAGCAACTACTCCAAGACATTATTGATTACGGAGTCGATAAACAGGATCGAACAGGAACAGGCACCAAATCAATCTTTGGTTATACCATTCGTCATAATATGCAGGATGGCTTTCCTCTACTAACTACCAAGAAAATGGCTTGGAAATCAATTGTGACTGAGTTACTCTGGTTCTTAAAAGGAGATACAAACATTAAGTATTTAGTTGATAATGATTGTCATATTTGGGATGGTGATGCTTATAAGAATTACACTTCACATTTTACCGGTTATGAAGATGTGCCTAATCAAGAATGGTTTATTAATGAAATCAAAACCAATAGTAAATTTGCTAAAAAATGGGGTGAGTTAGGTCCAATTTATGGGGCACAGTGGAGGAACTGGGCTATAAAAACTTTAATAGATCCAAATACTTTTGAATACCCTCACGTGGATCAAATCGCAAATCTAATCAAGGACCTTAAGACAAACCCAGACTCAAGACGATTAATGATTTCAGCTTGGAATGTAGGTGAATTAGACCAAATGGTTTTACCTCCTTGTCATTATGGATTTCAAATTTATACAAGAGAGTTGAATATGGAAGAAAGAATGGCCGAATATGAAAAAAGAGGTTACATAAAGAATATCGATCCGCTTGACTGGGTACCTAGTAGAGCAATTTCATTAATGTGGAATCAACGTTCAGTAGATACATTCTTAGGTTTACCATTCAACATTGCAAGTTATGGTTTATTACTTGAAATAATTGCCAAGGAAGTTAATATGGTACCTGATCAATTAATTGGATCACTTGGTGATGTTCATTTGTATTCAAATCATATTGAACAAGCAAAAGAACAGATTGGTAGAGAGCCGTTTGAATTACCTAAACTAAATATTAATACTGAGTTCTGGAAAACAGAATCAGGTGAATGTGGAGCAGGTCCTTTAAATACAAACTTACAAGGATTTGAAATTGATGATTTCACTTTAGAAAATTACCAATCACACCCGGCAATTAAAGCCCCACTATCCAATTAATTAAATAATATTTATTAATGTGATAAAATTAACAGATTTATTGAAGGAATTTGAGATAGCAGGAAATCAGCGCATAAACTATTTCCGTGCAGTCGGAAAAGATGAAATGCAAAAAGCAATTAAATTAGGTCACTTACCTTATCTTAGTGGAGATCCGATGAGTGAGGATTGGGAGGTTATTGAACTATCTATGCAAGAAAATGGATATGAAGGTGACCCACAAGAATATGTAGATACTTTAGTTCAGTGGAACCCAAAAACTGGTGTAAACCTTACCACAGACTTTGATAATGCTATAGGGTATAACGACTATGTACTTGGTTTAGATAATCTAGGCCCTCAAGCTGATTTTACAAGGAGTCACGTCTTTGCTAAAGATCCAAAAAAAGTTAAAGTAGTAGCTGTATATGATGTAAGAGAGAAAACCTGGACCCCAATCATACCCGGCAATTAAAGCACCTTTATCAAATTAAAACTAAATAAAAATATAAGTTATGGAAAACAAATCAAAACAAGTAGAAAGAATCACAACAAAGATTCAAGAATCATTACAATTGTGGGAAACAATTGGTGGTGATAAAGAAACCAAACAGGAATATGAAATAAAACAGTTTCCTAAAATGTATCATCCAACGGACGATTCAATTAGTATTCCTTTGTTTGTTGGTGGTAAAAAAATAGTAATAGAAATTAAAACAGTTTAAGTTATGGAAAATAGTAATAATAAATTAGAAGAATTATTTGTAGAAATGTCTGCGCAACAAGTGCATGATAAGTACATTAAATCTTTAAGAGACAATCCTGATTACAAACTACCTGAAACAGGAGCTATGCTATTTTATGCTAAAAAACATACTGAAGGATATGATATTGACAAAATAACCTTTACTTCTCTTGATGAAGATTATTGCGTTTCATTAATTGAGTCTGTAATGAATTCTGAGGGATTTGCTGGTTGGCCATTTGGAAGGGCCATTTGGGAGATAATCACACCCGACAATTAAAGCATCTTTATCGAATTGATCGATATTTATTAGTATGATTAAACTAATAGACTTATTAAGAGAAGATATTATAGAAAAATCTACTGTAATACCTGTTATAGAAGAAGCATTACCTATAATACAACAGTTAGGTAATAAAACAGTACTCACTCGTGAATTCCAAGGGATACGAACTGGTGCCGCTAAAATAACATCAGGCCCAATTGATAAAGGTAAAATCGGAACAGCCATTAATCCAAAATCCCCAGTATATTTAGAAGATATTGCAAATGTTTTTAAAACCATCATTAATAAATTTAATTTAAAACATATTATATATTGCTCTCATGGAAATGTTAGATTTTACTTATCTGGACCTCAGTATTATATGATTCCAATTGGAAAATATAAAACGGTGTGGAGTGAACAAGTTAAAGATATATATTCTGATGTTATGGATTTTAAAGAAGCAGGTAAACTTGATGAATTTCCTATTAATTCATATAAGAATACATGGCCAGTTAGTGATGTTAATGAGGTTTTAGTTGATTGTACCGAATATTATTTAATTTCTATGAAAATACCGGTTATACAAGATTACATGAAAAATAAAAAATTAGGTACATTTGATAGAACAAGATTTATTCCAAATAAAATAGAAACCTATTCTCAAATGTATGATATTTTGGAGGGAATTATTACAAACTTTAAAAGATAATATTTATAATACACCCCACCCCTCAATTAAAGCACCTTTATCAAACTGATCGATATTTATTAGAAAAGCATAAACTATGGAAAAATCAGAACTAAAACAAATTATTAGAGAGGAAATCCGTAAAGTAATAAGCGAGAATCGATATGAAATAATTGATCCACAACAAACAGAACAGTCTTTAGATAGTATATTAGATGCTATTTCTTTATTAAATAAAAGTGGATTAAAAATTGTACCTGAGGATAAAAGTGGTCACTACTCCGGAGGATACAAGCATATAAATTCTATGTATTTTACTAGCCCAATGTCATTTGATAAACTAATAAGACAAGCTAATGATGTTTTATTTAAAAATGATATGGAGCATCTAAGAATTATTGAAGCCTAATTACAACAATTAAAGCACCTTTATCGAATTGATCGATATTTATTAGTATGATACGATTAAAACAAATCTTAAAAGAGGCTCTTAAGAAAACTGTTAAACCTTTAGAGAGCTATATTGTAGGTGGTAGTGAGTTCAAAACAAAATATGCTACCGATTTCAAAGGTAAAATAGCAAAGGTCCTATACAAGAATAATCTAAATATCGGATCTAATATGGGGAAAGGATCATATTGGTGCGTAACACAAGATTGCCTCGACACATACTCAGGAGAAAGGGATCAGGAATTTGGATCCAAATATGCTACGTACGTAAAAGATATTATATACAAACCAGTACCTAACAACATAAAAATTCTTGTAAAAGAAGGTATTGCGTGGGATTTATGGCAAGGAAAGAATAGGGATAAGCTGTATTTACAGATAACAAAAGTGGCAGATGGAGTATATGATCCGGATCAAGACGATTTTGGATTATTGTTATTTAAGGATATAAAATGATACGATTAAAGGATTTATTGAAAGAAGTAACTGGTTTAGATTATTTACAATCTATTCAGTCCGATGAACCTTTTAATACTAATCAACCTTTATATCATTTGGTTCTGCAATCTAATTTAGATAAAGTTATGATGGAAGGATTAAAACCTTCACAACCAAAAGCTTCTATGAAAGGAGGATATATAAAGGGAGAATCATTCAAAGGAGTTTGGCTCACATCCTTAGATGACCCCGCTGCTATTGTGGATATTCATATGTTACCACGTAAATACGAATACGAAGGAGTGATATTAGAAATAGATGGTAGTAAATTAGATCCTAAGTTGTTTAGTATAGGAATTGAAATACCGCCTAAATTATTATTAAAAGTTAATAAAGACGAGAAAATATCTCGTAATGACTATTATGAACAATCAGAAGAGATTGTTTATTTAGGAGTGATACCTCCAACAGCAATCACACCCAACAATTAAAGCACCTTTATCGAATTGATCGATATTTATTAGTATGATAAAATTAATTGATTTACTATATGAAAATAGTTCAATAGCTTTTGATAAAATTGATAAATTACCAAAAGGTAAAATTTTTGATGATGCTAAAAATATAGAAAATGTCTTTAAAAAAAGTAAACATACTTGGAATGAAGTTATAAACGCTTATGAACAAAATAAAGATACAGGTGAATTAACAACTGTAGATTTAAATGATATTCAAATAACTCAACCTAACATTCAAGCTAATAAAGCTAAACAAATGGTTAAGGATATTAATAATTTACCAACAATTAATGTTGTTGAATTTAATAATGGAGAAAAAGTAATATATGATGGGCATCATAGGCTTATAGCTAATTGGGCAGTGAATAATAATGAAATTGAAGTCAATTTAATTAAAGCACCTTTATCAAATTAGTCATATTTATAGATATGATACGACTAATTAATTTACTAAAGGAATTAACAGGGCCATGGCAAAATGTTGATGAAAATAATTTAGATGATTATTCACTATCTATCAAAAAAATTGATGATGATTACTTTGTATTAGCAAAAAAAGATAATACAGAGGTTGGTAAATTATCATTTATTATAAGCAAATTTAAACCAAAATTAATTGCTACATCTGTTGTTGTAGATCCAAATTATAGAAGATTAGGTATTGCTACAGCTATGTATAATTTTGCAGAAAATAAGTTAAATATGAAATTTATACCAAATGAGAATGTATTAACACCAGATGGTAAAAAGTTTTGGAGTAGCAGAAATAAATAAAAAGTACACAAAATGAATTAATTTTTAGAAAATATATGAAATATATATTTTTATTTTTGAAAGTTATTTTTTTAGGAGTCTTAGCAAATGCCCAAGACTCCTATAGTCTATATCTTAATTACAAAAAAGAATTCGACTTTACTTATGATAACTCTTTATACCAAACAGATCAAATTTATTTTATTGAATGTGATGATAGTTTAGTTTATATCCATAACCATTATATTGAAATTAGTAGTTATCCTGGTTATTGCTTATTTTATTTTAATGGTGAATTTATAGGTAATTATAGTACTAAACGATGGATCAATGGGAGACATATTATTTTATATTTTATTGATCCTAAAATTTACTATTATTTTTATAAAAGTTTGGACTTCCAATAAAGTTTTTTTATTTTAACAGTAGAATAAACTCGAGAAAAACTTAGAAATGAATACTTTAAATAAATCACTCCTTAAAGAAGTTCTTAAAGATAAAAAAGATACTTTTCTTTATTTTTATAACGACTCATGTCATAATTGTAAAAAAGTTACTCCTACTTTAGAAAAACTTAGTGAGACAGATTTTCAATATAATTATTATAAAGTAAATACCAAAAACGAACCTTCTTTAGCTAAAAAATATAATATTGAATATGTCCCTACTATAATTTTACTACATGAAGGAAAAGAAATTCGAAGAGCAGTAGGAGTTAAAAATTTTAATAGCATTGATTAAATGAATCATATCCCCTCAGACCAAATCCAGGAACAAATTAAATTCTTAGGTAAAAATATTACCAAAGATCTTACAAATTCTTCTCCTGTAGTATTCATATGCATTTTAAATGGGGCATTTATGTTCTTCTCAGATTTAATGAAACAAATTCATATTAAAAGTGAAATTGATTTTATTAGAGTTAAATCTTATGAAGCCCAAAATCAACAAGAAATCCAAATTATAAAAGATATTGAAGTTAATATAAAAGGGAAAACTGTGGTATTAGTAGATGATTTAATTGATTCTGGAAATACCATATTAAAACTTATAGAACATTTACAACAATATAATCCATCAGAAATTAAAACAGTATCACTATTAAAAAGATATAATAGTAAATTTGAACCTAATTATTATGCTTTCCATATACATCATAATGAATGGTTTTATGGATATGGTTTAGATTTGAATGGTTATCACAGAAATCTTTTAGATATTTTGGTTCTTGAAAAATAATTTTTTATATTATAATAAATAAGTTATATGGAAAATAAAAGACGAAAACATTATACTCAGATTGAGTGTGTTCAAGAAGGATTTGCTAATGGAGTTGCTCAAGGTTTTCCCCTCAATGAAGAAGAAAAAACCAAAATGATAGAAGAAGCAACTGAAGCATTTGGTAAGTTTTTAGATGCTTTGAAATGTGATTGGCGTAATGATCCTAACTCAATGGAAACACCCAGAAGAGTAGCTAAAGCTTATGTTTATGATTTATGGAAAGGTCGTTATGACAACTTTACTGAAATTACTTCTTTCCCCAGTGATGGTTATGATGGGGTTATTATTGAGCGTAATATTCCTCTTACTAGTATGTGTTCTCACCATCATCAAACTATTAGGGGGGTCGTACATATTGGATATATTGCTGGAATGGATGGACGTGTTATTGGACTCTCCAAACTCAACAGAATTGTCGAACATTTTGGACGCAGAGGAGCAATTCAAGAACAATTAACAGCCGCAATTCACCAAGCAGTAGATAAAGTGTGTGAAGGTAACTTAGGAGTAATTGTTACTGTAGTTGCCACTCACAATTGTGTAAGCTGTAGAGGCATTAAACACTCAGGAGCTGCAATGGTTACAACTAAAGCATCTGGTGCTTTTAGAGAAGACACCAATAATGCACGCAAAGAATTCTTTGATTCTTTGAAAATCAATAATGGGGGTTATCAAATTTAAAGAAATAATTGATAAAAGTTAAATGTTATGAAAAAAAGTAGTTCTAAAGTCCCATTTGTGGACGAAGTTGAAGAGTTTAATTCATTAATGAATAAACCTAATAATTATGAACCTATTATCCCAGATAAAAAAGAATGGGAATTTGTCTACAACTTCGTATTGGAAGAATTGGAGGAGTATAGAGAGGCATGTGAACAGGGAGACATCATTGGTGTTTTGGATGCTTTGTGTGATATTACTTACGTTTCCTTGGGGAACGGAGCTATGTTACATGGCCTTAAGGATAAGATTTGGGACGCTTATCAAGAAGTACAAAGATCAAATCTTAGTAAAGCTTGTTCAACTGAAGAAGAAGCCCAAATCACTGTTGAACAACGCTCCAAAGAACAAGGTGAAGCCTGCCACTATGAAAAAGTTGGTGATAAATATATTGTTTACCGAACTAGAGATAGGAAAGTAATGAAGAATATTAATTATTTCAAACCAAATCTCTCTCAATTTTTCACAAATGAAGAACTTAGACAAATTACCCGATCCAACTAAACATCAAATCATTTCATTTGCTAAATCTGGAGTTAGAATTTTAGGATATGCTTGCTTATTCTTTAATATATATGCAGCTGCATCTTTCCTAATAGCCTCAGAAATTTTAGGTATTTATGAAGAAATGGTATGAAACAAAAACTATTACCTTGGATAATTGCTTTAGCTGCTATATCAATCTCAGTATCTGCTGCTTTTTATTCAATTACAGGATTAAGTAAATTATTTGCCGGGGCTTCTACTGAAGTAATTATTATGGCTTCTTCTTTGGAGTTTGCTAAATTAGTAATAGCCTCTCTTTTATATCAATATTGGGATAAACTTAATAAGTTACTCAAAATATATTTAAGTATAGCTTGTGTAATACTTATCTTAATTACTTCGGCTGGTATTTATGGGTTTCTTTCTTCTGCATACCAACAAACTGCTACTTTGGAGGGAAATATTTCTGCCCAAATTGAGCTTTTGGAAAGAAAAAAAACTAACTATAAAGAACAACTAGTTGTATACACAGAAGAAAAAACCACTATTACCTCATCAATTACCTCTTTACGTGAAGGTCTCTCAAACAATGTCATACAATATACTAACGCAGAGGGGCAAGTAATTACTACTACCTCTTCTGCTACTCGTAAATCATTAGAGAAACAATTAGATCAAGCTATAGAAAGACAAACTGAAATCAATTCTAAAGTAGATGATCTTAATCAACAAATATTTGATTTAGATACAGAAATAGTAGAAATTCAAACATCAAGTGAAACTTCAAGTGAATTAGGACCCCTAAAATACATTTCAGGATTAATGGGGATTGAGATGGATAAGGTAGTTAATTATCTTTTATTAATAATAGTTTTTGTTTTTGATCCTCTTGCCATATCTTTAGTATTAGCTGCTAATTTTACATTTGACCAAATTAAATCTAAAGTTAATAAAATAGAAATTACTCCTACTATTAGAAAATAAGTTACATGTATAAAAAAGTTTTTGCTGAATTTATAGGAAAAAATCAATATAAAATTCATCTTTGGGATGATGGAGGATATGATGAAATTTTTTGGAAGTATACAGCTTTTATTGAGTGTCCTAAAAATGAATCTACTCATCAAGGTCTAAAAGGTGAATATTTAAAGAAAATTAAAGAATGGGATAAAAGCATGGAAGGACTTCACTTCCATGATATGACTCCTTATCAAAAGTTCTTAATTGAAAAATATGGGGTTAATGATGCTGTTTCTACTTCTCATAAAGAAATCTTCTTTGATATTGAGATTGAAATGGGAGGGGCGTTAACTCCTGAATATATCAAAAGTGCCCCTAAACCTATTACCTCTATTGCTTGGTATATAAAACAAAAAGATGAATGGGGTATTCTAATTTTAGACAAAGAATCTCAACTACAAAAAACAAAACAGGGGAATAAATTTATAACTCCTGTATCTACTGAAAAAGAATTACTTATTAAATTTATTGAATTAATTCGTTTTATTGATCCTGATATACTTGTAGGATATAATAGTGAATATTTTGACATTCCTTATTTATATTATAGAATATGTAATGTATTAGGTGAAGAAATGGCTAATATGTTATCTCCTATTAATATAGTAAAAGATGTAAGCCAATGGAATTCAGATAAAACAATCCAAATAGCGGGAGTAGAAGGTTTGGATTATATGTTATTACATAAAAAATATAGTTGGAAAGATGAACCTTCATATAAATTAGAGTATCTAGGAGAAAAATATGCTGGTCTTAAAAAGATTGAGTATGATGGAAGCTTGGATAGACTTTTTAAAGAAGATATAAATAAATTCATTGACTATAACTTTCGAGATGTTGAAATTATGGTGGAATGGGATAAAAAATCTCAATATTTGTCTTTAACTAAAAATCTATCTCATAAAGGAAAAATTAACTATTCAGACGTTTATGCCTCTAGTAAAGTGCATGATGGAGCTATCTCTTCGTATCTATTAAGTAAAAATATTATTCCTCCCTCCAAAGATAAGAACCCATTAGTTAAAAAGAATTATGCGGGTGGATATTTGTTTTGCCCTAAAGCAGGTCTATACAAATATATGTTTGATGAAGACTTAACTTCACTATATCCCTCAATTATTATGACTTTAAATGTAGGGAAAGAAACATATGTTGGTAGAGTATTAGATTTATATAATGATCGAAATAACAGACTTGGATTAAATGATCTTAAAAAACGAGACCCTAAAGAAAAACTCCCAATAGAAGATCTTAAAGGAAAACAAAAATATCTTGAATGTGAAAAAATTATCCAAATTATTGAACAAAATGATCTAGTAATTTCAGCTAATGGAGTTATGTTTAGAAAAGATAAAAAATCAGTATTGAGTATTATTCTAGATACTTGGTTTAATGAAAGAGTTGAATATAAAAGATTAATGAAACAAGCATATAAGACAAATGATAGCAAAAATGGAGAATTAAATCATCTGAAACAATATACAATGAAAATTTTGTTGAATAGTTTGTATGGCTGTTTAGCTTTAAGAAGTTTTAGATATGGTAGTGTAATTTTGAGTGAGGCTATTACTTTAAGTGGTCAACGTATTATCTGTGAGAGTGCTTTAACAGCAAATCGCCATATGAATAAAGTAATAAAAGAAAATCTTAGTTTATGAAACATATAGAAGAAGTTCCTTGGTGGATATGTGATGAAGGAGATACAAACTATTGTGCTTACTCTGATACAGATTCAATCTATATACATGCTGAACCTTTATTAAGACATTTATATCCTAACTTTGATGAAATGTTAAGTGAGGAAAAAGATGAGGCTTTAGAAAAACTTGCTTTAAAATATCAAGACATCATAACTGATTCTTATTCAAATTTAGCTAAAGAATGTTTCAATGTAGATTCTCACAGACTAGAAATGAAAACTGAGGCTGTTATTCGTTCAGCATATTTTAGGGCTACTCGTAGATATGCTCAATGGATTACTAAACAAGAAGGAATTTCAAAAGAAATTCTAGATGTTAAGGGATTAGAGTTTATGAAAACTAATTTCCCACCTGTGTTTGGAAAGTTTTTTAAAATGATACTTGAAAAAGTCTTGAAAGGTACTCCTCAGCATGAAATTGATAAATTAGTTTTGGATTTTCAAGAAGAAATTATAAATTCAAAAGACTTAGATATAACTCTTTTAGGAAATCCTACTTCAGTAAAAACTTTAAATTCATATCTTATTAGTAAACCTCGAGCTGGGGAATTTATGTCTCCAATTCTTAAAGGTGCCCCTGCAAATGTTGTATCATCTATTAGATACAATGACTTACTTAGACTATGGAAGTTAGATAAAAAACATAGTTCTATAATACAAGGTGATAAAATTAAGTGGGTTTATTTGCAAGATAATCCATATAAAATAGAAAAATTAGCTTTTTTGGAATTTGATATACCTGATAAAATTAGAGAATTTTTAGAAAAATATATTGATAGAAGAAAATCATTTGAAACTATTATTGAAAACAAATTAGGAGGATTTTACTCAGACTTAGGTTGGGTTTTGAATCTTAATCCTTATAAAAATAAATTTTTTACTTTTTAATTCTATGATAAAGAAAAGTCAGCTTCAATCAGTTATTTCCAAATACCATCTAAATGGATTAATTGAATCAGTTAAATGGAAAATTAAAAATGATTCTTTAACTATTGATTTTATGTCTCCTAATAGAGATATGATTGGAAAGGTAGAATTTGATATATTTAAAGTTAAAGATTGTGAATTAGCCATATTTGATACTACTCAATTTAATAAATTATTAGCTATTACCTCTCATGAAATACTTATTGAACCTACTAAAACTAAACTTCTAATTTCAGATAACCATTATAATCTGCAGTATTCATTAGCTGATCCTTTACTGATAGAAAAAGTAGGATCAGTTAGTGAACAAGAATACAATATTGAATTTATTTTATCCCAAGAGCAAGTAGGATCTATAATTAAAGCAATTGAAGCTCTACCTAATTCAAATACTATTTGCCTTAAAAAAACTGAAACCATTATGGGGAATGATGCTTTAGAGTTTGTATTTGGGGAGAATCAAGAGTATGCTAATAAAATTGTTTATCCTATTGATGACATTACTCTTCTAAAAGAAACTCCTGAATTTAATATTCCATTTAACTCAGAAATTTTCAAAAACATATTTAGAGCAAATAGAGACTGTGAAGGAGTTGAAGTAAGAATGAATACTGATGGATTAATGAAAATTAATTTTAGTGGAGAAGATGTAAGAAGTGAGTATTTTGTTGTAAGGAGACAAGATTATTAAATATATAATTTGGCTACATGGAAATTTTTTCTTATATTTATGTAAATAATAAGTTTTATGAATCAAATCAAAGACCCAAAACTTAATCCTTACTACATTCAAGTAGATGAGTACAACTACTCAGTGTTTAAGACTGTAGTTTCAACTGAAAGTAATAAACCATATGATATTGCGGTAGGGCATTATAGTAATATGGGAAGTGCTCTCAAATGTATTGTTAAGGATTCTATGAAATTTAAACAAGTAGATACTATTCAAGAATATCTTGATGAGTATAATAAAGTAACTCAAGAAATTAACCAAATGATTAGTGTATGAAATTAAATGCAGTATTTGATGCCGTTATTGTAAAACCTATTGAAGAGAATGAAACTCGTCATGGTTCTATTGTAATTCCTGATATGGGTAAAGAAAAAAATCTAACTGGAGAAGTTGTAGCTGTTGGCCCTGGTAAGTACTCTATCTCAGGAACTTTTATTCCTACTACTCTTTCAGTAGGACAAAAAGTAATTCTCCCTCAAATGGGCCCAGTAAAAGTGGAAATTGATCGAGAAGATTATTATGTTTGTTCAGAAAATACAATTTTAGCAATTATTAATGAATAAAAAATATGAGTAAAAAAGTTATTAATTTTGATGATAAGGCAAGAAAAGGCCTACAAAAAGGTATTAACCAACTTTCAAATGCAGTTGTTGCTACATTAGGGCCTAATGGACGAAATGTAGTTATTAATTCCAATGGTCAAATTCAATCTACTAAGGATGGTGTTACTGTAGCTAAATCTATTGAGGTTGAAGATGAAATTGAGAACACAGGAGTAAATCTTCTAAAA
>Ga0208795_1001023_pt1 | contig 13203 bp, 15 predicted proteins | sample CB_VirMetaG_6_FD_184541 | JGI IMG/M metagenome (GOLD analysis project Ga0208795, IMG submission 184541) | Freshwater to marine saline gradient viral communities from Chesapeake Bay - CB_1508_2 Viral MetaG (SPAdes) (version 4) | ecosystem: Environmental > Aquatic > Marine > Coastal | place: USA... | reverse complement strand
ACGTTGATGCCAGTAGACTTGACTAACTTGGCCTCTACAGATGATCTGTCTGACGAAGCTTGTGCCACAGGTGCTTGCCCTATCCGTTAACCCTAACCACCTGAGCATGTGTCTAAACTGCTTACACATCTGAAGGAGGTAACCAATGACATTCATCATCATTACACAAGACCAGTGTTCGTACTGCGATAAGGCTAAGAAGCTTATGGTAGACAACAATATCCACTCTGTAACTCACAACGTCCGTAGATCCAAGTGGCTCAAAGACTTGCTAGGCCAAGCAGGTATCACATCTGTACCTCAGATCTGGAACTCAGAGGGTGCATACATTGGTGGCTATGAGGAACTTGACAAGTATATCAAGAGTCTATAGTCTTCACTCAAAGCCTTCCTTAGCTCAACTGGACAGAGCAAGTCACTTCTAATGACTAGGTTACAGGTTCGAGTCCTGTAGGGAGGACCAAAGTCAGTGCAGGTTAGCCGACAACAATAGTTACCTTAGGCGTCAGTAGCGCAGTTGTTGAGGGGGTTCAAGTCCCCCGACTGACACCATAGTAAAAAGGATACACCATGTCAGCTTATAGAAAACCATTTAGTAACGCCTTATACAAAGCTTATGACGAACCTGCTCGTGTAGCTTTGGTAGGTCACCTAGAGGCTAATGGGCATACCATTGTAAGCAACGAAGAGAATTACAATGTAGATGTAGTATCACAGAAGAATGGCTTAACCTACTTCAATGAAGTTGAAGTTAAAACAGGGTGGACAGGTGATTGGAATACAAACTGGAAAGAGATCCGACTACCAGAGCGAAAGCAGCGTCTATTAGACAAACACAAGAATGTAGACGGTGTTCTAAACTTCTACATCTTCCGCCCTGACTTCAAACAGGCATGGCGCATTAAAGATACCCTCCTAACTAAAGAGAGTCTAAGAGAAGCTCTAGGTAGATACATCCAGAAGGGTGAGTTGTTTTTCCATATCCCCTACACATCAGCAGAGTTAGTAAAGCTATGAACGATAAAGAGCCACCAAAGAAGCAGACACGATCCCGCCGTAAGACTACGTACAAAGGAGCAGAGTCAAAGTCTGTGTCTGGTATTGTACCTAAGACGGTAAACCAAGGAAAGCTTATCCAAGCCATCAATACAAGCCAGCAAGTGCTTATCCTTGGCCCTGCTGGTACGGGTAAGACCTACGTCACAGCTACATGTGCTGCTGATCTGTATACTCTCAAAGAGATTGACAAGATCGTTATCACACGGCCTCACGTAGCTGTAGGTAAAGACATTGGGTTCTTGCCAGGTACACTAGAAGAGAAAGCTCAACCTTGGGCCTTACCTGTGCTGGACGTACTCACTAAGCATTTAGGCAAGGGTACGGTAGAGACGGGCCTGAAAGCTGGTAACATTGAGGTTGCTACACTAGCGCTCATGCGAGGTCGAAGCTTTGATAATGCTTTCATTATTGTAGACGAGGCACAGAACATTGAGATCCCAGAGATCAAGATGTTGCTAACCCGTGTTGGTGAGGGTAGTACTATTGTGCTCAATGGTGACATCCAACAGTCAGACCTGAAAGGTACATCTGGTCTAGCCAAGATTATCCACCTTGCTAAGAAGCACATGCTAGATGTACCAGTAGTAGAGTTTGGTGTAGATGATATTGTACGTAGTGGTATCTGTGCTGAGTGGGTAAAAGTATTTATGAAAGAAGGTATTTAAAAGGTTGACGCTAGCTAGCTCTAATAGTATAATTCTACTGGTTAGCGTCAATCAACAATAAGGGGTTACTTATGGGCTTAGAAGATGAGGCTATTGAATTTATGAATAGTGAACGGAGTCCTGCTAAACTATTTAAAGCAGCGCTAGCAGAATACATGCTTCCTACTTTGGAGTACGTAAAAGATAATGTTCATGATACCAAAGAACGAGACCATGCACTACAAAGCTTGGCAGAGTTTGGCTTCTGGATTAATCATGCTGTAGATACTCATGGCATCAAAGAGTTAGTAACTCCTGTAGAGTGGCAGGACTAATTTAATTATTGACAGTTAATTGGTGATAGTGTTACACTTATGTTAGGGCTTGTTGGTCCTCTTTAACTTCCTCTCCTGACAAACTAAAAGGGCGGTCACTTTATGTGCCGCCCTCTTTCTTATTGTGGAGTAGTGTTTTACTTAAACTCTTTCACGTTTGCTTTAGCAGCATTATCCAAGGCATACATAATCTGCTGCATCCTAGTAAGCTGATCCTCTAAGCTCTCAGCACCAGCAATGTATTCTTCATTGGTCTGCCCAAATGCAGCTTTAATAATCTCTGAAGGTGCAATACCATCTTCTCTAGTATGCTTCCTTATGGATGTTACATACATATTCTTGATATAACCAGCAACCTTGACAGGATTATTTTCAGCTAGGTAGTTGAAGGACTCTGTTACGTTAGCAGTGGTTTCTTGTCTTACACTAGCAATAAACGCTTTGAGTTTGGTCTGCTTTAGCTCAGGTGTGTAGCTGTCCCACTCTTCTTGGTTTGCCTCTTTCCAATTAACCCACTGCTTAGGCAGGTCTACATGTTCTGTGCTAGAAAGCAAGAAGTTTACAGCATAATCAATAGAGGGGTTCTCATTAGGCATAGACAACTTGTATTCTTCTAGGTTGAACCTATTGATGTCTGCTTGTATTTCTGATTGCTTAGGTGTATTGGTTACACCTGTAAACTGTGTGACCAGAGGGTTAACCTTACGGATAGACTGGTTGTTAAAAGGTGTGAAGTATTGTAAATCATAGTTACCTTCAAGGGATTCATTTATCTGTGACCAAGGTACATCAGGTATGAACCTAGAAGCTCTAGCTACTGTTGAAGCCTTCACCTCAATCAGATCAAAGAAGTTAACAGTCTCCTCACCACCAATGATCTTAGTGTAAGGCTTCTCAGAAGACCTAGGATCAATCTGACCATATACGTCATTGAAGGTAGCTAGAGGGTATGTGAATGTAGCGATGAAGTCTGGGATTAAATTACCAACAGATTTTATATCCTCACCCGTGGTCAGGGATCTAAACAGGTTCATGATAGGACTAGAGTCTGGGATAAACCCTGTAGAGCCTGTGAGTTCAGCCAGTTCAACACCCATCTTATAAGAGCTATAGTCCAGCTCCTCTTCATTTTTATAGCGATAGATGGCATCTGCTACCAATAGGAACACGTTCATAGGGCCAGCAATACGAGATAGGTCGTGAACACCATCATCATCAACATACTGGTTATACTTAGACTCCGTACCCTGCGTTGTTCTAAATGCATAAGCAGAGGATAGTAGTGCTACACCTGTCATCTGACGAGCAATACGATCTTGCATACTCTTGCTCTCTACTGCACCATAGAGCATCTCTCTACCTATACCCAACACACCTACACCTGGCATGTAGTCGTGAAGAAACTCTAGTTGGTTAGCAATAAATCGTGGGAAGGGCATTGCTGAAGATATAGCGAAAGGTACTGCTTTATGTGCTTTCATTACAGCCTGAGAACCCCGAGCAAAGTATGTCTTTTCTCCTCGGTAGCTCTTTTGAAAGGTATACTCTAGGGCATCATTAACGGCGTTCTTTACAACGTCATCTGGCAGCTTATCCAGCGTAAGATTCTTTTTAGTAAAGTCTTTAAAGCTTTTACCCAATGCCTCATCACCCAAGTCCATCAACTGTCTATCAATGGAAGACAGCAGTACAGCTTTCTTGAAGATGTTATCAGTAAGTCCGTTGAAGTAGTTTACGGTCTGGCCAATCTTTGCTGCTTTACTAGAGCCTTCAATAGCCTCCGACTTGAACACATCAGAGATCAGTCTACCAATACTTTCTGGTGCATCTGTGTCAGCCATCAGTGCCAAAGCGTCTGCTGTATACTTATCCCATGTCAAAGCACCAATAGTGCTAAATGTACCCTTGAATGGGTTCTGACCTTTAGTAATGTTATAGAAGAAACGATCCGCTACATCTACAGTTAGTCTGCCACCAGAGAATGCCACGTTGGCTGCTGTAGTAGCAAGCTGGGAGGTCATAAAGCCAATACGTAAAGAGTCTACCCCTTTAAGAAATTCTAGACCAGCCACTTTATCCTTGGCTATGTTTTTAACTACATCATCAACCTTTTCATCTGAAACGGTAGATACACGCTTTGCAAATAGGATCTTAGCATTATTTACTAGGCCATCAAACTTAGCCTGAGTCTGATCCAATGCCTTCTTACTTGGTTGTGCAGTTCCTGGCTTTGTCTTCTTAGCAACTTGCCCAGCAGCATTTAGCAAACGACCTGCGTTAGACAACTCTGCCATGAATACGTGTGAGAACTCATCTGTAGACAGACCATACTTTTCTCTAATAACCTTTACCGCATCTACGTCATCCATGCGACCCTCTGCAATGGCATCAGCAATAATGTTAGATATACGCTTCTCTGGGTCCGTCTTGAAGTGTGCATGAATATCAACATAGGCAGCAGCTAACGACTGTACAGCATCAGAGCTAAGCCCACCAACAGTGAAGGTCTTTGTCTTACCATCTGTAGGGCCATTCATAACGGTACGTCTGATTAGCTCACCAGCTTCTACTACATCCGTAGGTAATGGATCAAGCTTAGCTGCACCCTTCTTGAGGGCTTTACCAGCTTTAGCTACGGTTGTGTTATAGTCTGTCATCTGTTCAATAAACTGATCCAACAGATTTCTTGGTGCAGCAGAAACAGTAGCCTTAGCAGCAGTAGCCTGTTCTGTAGCTCGAACTGTGATGCCTTTAGCTCTCTCTTCAAGCAAATCAATAGCCTGATTAGCCTTCTTGGAGGTAACCATACGAGTAGCGGCACCACCAGCACCTCCAAGTACACCACCAGCAATAGTGGATAGGGCTACAGTACCTGTATCGAAGTCATAACCCTCAATGGCATTAACCCTAGTACCTTGGTTGATAGCCTCTGTAGCACCTGAAAAAGCACCCTCTGCCACGGCACCCTGAATAGCACCACGTCTAGCAGCCTGTCCTGCTGTCTCCCTAGCAATGGTTGCAGCTACAGCACGTCTAGTAGCAATCTGTGCACCCTTACTAGTTACCTTAGCTGCAAGCTTACCTGTACCTGCTGTGATAAGGGAAGCCCAAGTAGATGGTGCAGAACCAATAGACTCAACATAATCAAATGCTTTACCAAAGGACATTTCTGTACCTTCAGAGTTGTCCCAAGCTGCCATCAGTCTACCAAAGGCGTCTCTACTCTCAGCAGTACGCTCTTCTTTGTTTGAAGCAAAGTACAGATCTTTGATTGCTGAGACTTCATTGTTCTCTTGGTATCTCATGTGCTCAGCAAAGTCTTCAACTAGACCTGGCAAACCCTTCTCAAGGATCGTCTCTTTTGAGTACCCATGCCTATCACTCTGAAAGAACTTAATCAAGTCTCTCTGAAAGCCTACATCAGACTGGATATCATTGATCTTCTTACCTGTTACTCTATTGTAGTACAGGTCATTTTCATCAGCCATGTGCTTACCTATTATTTTATAGCGTCTAATGCTGTAGTGTCAAATCCTGCGGTATTACTGCCAGGTTCTTGAGGTTCTTGGGTGGAGGCCTCTTCTAGTTGAGTAGGTCTCTTACCACGCAGAGCAGCCTCATATTGTTCCAAGTGCAGTTCTAGTTCGTCTTCACTCAGACTATCCTTACGCTTCTCCCGCTCACGTTCTACCGTCTGGTTAATAGTATCCTCTAGCTCGTTACCCGAAAGCCTAGCTTCACGCAAGGAGGAGCCTATGCTATAAGCAGTACCGACACTATTGCTTAGCTCAGATTCCAAGATAGCCGCTTGGGCCGTCTCCTCTACAGAAGGCAAAGGAGTAGTCTTAACTTCAGGCATAGTAACACTAGTAGCAGTGGCATCTGGCTCTACGCCATCAGGTACTGTGTCAGCAGACTGCATACCAATAACATCAAATGCGCTACCTGCTGCTGCAAGATCTAGGTTAGTCCCGTCTTCAATACGGTTCTGGGATAGGACTTCGTTGATTACCGCATTAGCCTCTCCGTGAGACAGGCCAACACCTTTTCCATCAACACCAAATCTTCTGAGCCTATCATATGCGGCAACAGCCCTATCCTCTAGGGACTGTAGCTGAGCGGCATTATCACCCGTAAATGTTGTGACAGTAAAGCCCAAAGAGTTATCCTTAGTGAAAAGGCTTGCTGGGATGTAGCTAGAGATCACGTTAGCAGCCATAGTCCTTGCTCTACGCTCTTCACTCTGATCCATAGAATAACCTGCTGTTGGGTTATACCTTGCGCCAGGCACAGCATTACGACTAGGTCCAGCAAAACCAATAGCAGCAGTAAGTTCAGCCTGACCAATGCCACCAATATCAAACCCAGCCATAGATTGCTCTACAGCTTTCTGTGGGTTAAGCGAGAACATAGCCTCAAAGAAACCTTGGCGTTGGCCTTCAGGTTCATTAGCATTAATGTTACTACCCAGACCTGCAGCATAGGCTCTCTTAACAGCTTCTTCAGCAGAAAGTTCACCAGCATTGTCCTGTGCAAAGGTTACAACTGTATTGACGTAATCAGCAGGTGCGTTACCAGAAGTAAGAACACCCATTGCACTGTCAAGTTGACCCGCATTGTACAGGGCTGTTGCTGTACGCTCAGAGAAGCCCAGCGCTTGAGCATCCTTGATGGTAGATAGGTCAGACTCCATCTGTTGTTGGATCTTCATACGTGCTGGTAAGCCTGTACGCATCAAGTAATCTTGGCGTCTAGCTGTCTCTTCACGAACAAAGGTGTCACGTTCTTTAATATTGGTAGCTAACTCTGTACCAAAACCTGCCCAGAAACCTGCCATAATTATACTCTCCTGCTCATAAGGTTGCCACTCTCAGGTGTAGCTTCCATTGCTGGTGCAGCTTCCTCAGTAGGTTCTTCCATAATCTGTGATACTTCTGTAGCCAAAGCAAAGCCTTCATCTTGCTCTTCTGTAGGTGTAGCACCAAGAGCTTTCTTTAGCTTAAGGCTAAGCATAGTACGTTCTTTCTCTTGCTTAGCAACAGTGTCTTCTTCAAAGCCTTCTGTATAACTAATACCAGCTTCTTTAGCGATAGTGAGTAGCTGCTCATGAATTACAGGTGCAATGATCATGCTAATAGGGACAGTGTGAATACCCGCCATGACAGCAGAGGTCAGCATAGACTCTGTTAGTACATTAATAGGGATACCCATCTCCATCAAGTCCAACACGTTGTCCAGAACCTCTGGTTTATTAATGCGTGAGATATGCCGTTGTAGGGCATCCTCGGGGTCAACAGTCTCAGGAGGACGCTCATAAGGTCTGTTCTGCGGTTCATCCGTCAAGGACTGTCCTGGGATGGGTGCAGTGAATAGTTTATCTTGCATAGTATTCTACCTTTTAAGATCCGACTTTAAAGCCAAGCAAAGCGTGGAGCTCTCTTACAGTACGTGGTTTGCTACGATCCCCACCCTTGTAGAAGATGTTTCTATTGGCGGTAACAGCCTTTTCACCCAAGAGATTAGCGGCAAGACCATTAGGGTTAGTCTGCAAGCCTTCCAAGATCTGGCGACCACCTGTTGGACCAAAGTGATGGTAAGCGTATAGATCTGCAGAGTTAGGCTCCCGTTCAAAACTCTGACGAATAGAATTAGCATTATCAGAAGCAAGGGCTGCACCCATCATAGAGTTGAGGGCAGGGTCTTTCTTTAGTGCTAACAACTCAGCGTTAGACATGGAGTCTACAGGGATACCAGCTGCTACCTTGTGCTTCTTAATTGTTTGTAACCAAGTATTGTCTAGGAACTGGAACAAACCACCAGCAGAGGATGTTTTAGCCTGTGCATTGGGATCAAAGCTAGACTCAGACTTAGCTAAACCAAGCAAGTAATTAGGGTCTACATCATAGGAAATAGCAGCATCATTGATGACCATCTTAATCTCTTCTGGTGCATTTGTAACTCTACCAGTACGAGATTGAGGCCTACCTGACTGACCAGAGTCTTCTACAATAGAAGTGTAACTAGCATTCATAGGTTGAAGACCGATAGTCTCACTGTTGACTTGGCTCTCTGTACGCATACTGTTAATATAACCAGCTAGCATACTGTTCATCTTGTCAGCAGAACCTTGAGATGTACTCTCTGTTTCTTCCATAAGGCTAGTTACTTCAGAAGTATTACGTTGGCCTGTACTAGCTGCACGAGACATCAAGCCTTGCCTAATGTCCGACATCTGTTTAACAGAAGACTCATCCACCTGAACAGCGTCTACAATCCGATCTGCTATCGTTCTAATGTTGTTTAAGTTGTTTTTATACATTATACATGTCCATAGTAGTAGTGTCAATAAGCTTAGGTATCGGATTGTGTACTATCACCAACTCAAAGCCCAGTCGAGGCCCTTCTCAAACGCAACAGCACCCAGCTTACCCTTACCAATGTTGTCAGCCAGTTCTGCTTGTTGGGACGCTGACAGCTTCTGTAGAGCAACTTGTGTAGCCCTATCTGCAGAAGACTCACTAGCTGCAAAGGCAAAGGACATCAAGTCTCTCTCCCGCTGTAGTGCAGCATCAAGAGAAGTGGAAGTCATAGCATTAGCTGACAGTGCAAAGGCAGTGTTAGCCTCGTTCTGTGCAGCAGTATTAAGCGTGTTTACGTTCTGAGCCCATTGAGCATTAGCTTGCTGTACAACAAGGGAGTTCTGAGCGTTAAACATATCACGCTGGTTATCCATTGTTGATCTGAACTGGGTCATAGCATTAGCTTCACCAGCGTTAAACTGGTTCATGGCATTCATCTGTGTATTGTTGAACTGGCTTACTTGTGTTGTAAGGTTAGCCATGAACTGCTTAGTCTGGTTTTCAGATGAAGTGTTAAACTGTCTTGCAGCATTAGTAGCAGCAGAGTCTGTCAGGATAGACTGAATTACAGACTGAGACTTAAACATAGCTGTCTGTTGATCGTTAGCTAGGTTAGTCATATCCATCTGCAAGAAGGCCTGAGCATTCTGTACAGCTGCCTGTTGCTGGTTACTAAGGTTCTGTGTCTCAAGCTGAGCAATAGCGGCAGCTTCACCCATGATAAGTGCCTGACGGTTAGACAGGTTATTCAAGTTCATGGTATTAGCAGCACGGGAGTTCTCTAGAGCCACTTGCTGTTCAGCTGTAAAGTTCATGTTAGCTACATCAGAGATCTTTGAAGCATTCTGTACTTTAGCTTGGAATTGCTGATCAAACTCTTGACCCATGAAAGCAGCACGTTGTTCCGCTGCTAGCATAGCTCTCTGTTGTCTATTGCTAAGGTTCTGTGCTTCAAACTGTGCTTGTGTCTGTGCATCTGCCATAGCGATAGGCATTGCAGCTTCCATTGCAGCCTGTACTAGGGCCTGACCAGCCATACTAGAAGCACCAAGGCCACGAGCAGACATCTGTGCGGTAGCATTACGAAGTGCACCAGCAGCCCAAGGTGGTGTTTCTCCACCCTCAAAGTCTTGCATGAGTGTGTCTAGCTGACCTTTAACAGTAGCTTGTACACTAGGTGTTGCTTGTGCTGCTTGGATCTGCTCATTAAACGCAGTAGCTTTAGCAGCATCAGCTGTACCAGAGATAAGCTCCCCAGCTTGGATCTCACGTTGTACAGGATTGTCCATAAGAACAGCTTCACCCTGTGCAGCAGTAAGGTCTGACACAGCAGTAGTAGAGGGTTCCATAGTTGCAGCTTGTACTTGGGCTTCCTTAGATACCTCACCCTGTGCAGCCTCTAGTCCAGTAAGCGCATCCGTAACACCCTCTTGTGTGGTGGCAGCTTCATATGTAGACGTACCAATAGCAGTAGGAGCAGCTACACCAGGTGCCAACAAAGATTGAGCAGTAGTAGCTACAGGTGCGGCTCCAGTGAGTTGCCCAGCGCCACTTGCAAGATTTGTACCAGGAGCAGCTGCACTCATTGTAGCTACATCGGCCTTCTTAGCTAGTGAAGTAGGGTCCGTCATAGCTTTGTTTATTAGAGCAGATGCACCACTAGCTGTCTGTTCAGCCCTAGCCCTCTTAATAGCAGCAGCATCCGCAGCAGTCTTAGCTCTGGCAGCAGCTTCAGCAGCTTTAATATCAGCAAGTCTTTTAGCTTCAGCCTCAGCAGCAGCCTTGGCATCAGCAGCCTTCTTAGCTGCCACCCTAGCAGCTTCTGCCTTAGCATCAGCAGCAGCTTTATCCGCAGCCTTCTGAGCAGCAGACTTACCTCCACCACCGCCATAAGCGATAAGACCAGAAGCCCTAGGGTGGAGGTGTCGGTTTGGCATAAAAGGGTTGTAGATCATCAGAACGTCCTTCTGTGTAGCTTTTGTCTATCATAGAACCGACGAAAGTGGACCTGAGAGGTGGTTCCATAGAGTTCTTTGTGTTCTCTCCGTATGGCTCTCATTAACTTAAGAGCATGACCATAGGGAGCTATAAATTCTATACCCCAGAGTTGATAGTCTCCACCAGGGTTCTCCAACTCGTAGTCTTTACTAGTAGGAGTATATGTATCTTCCAAGAAGCGCTGGGCTTTATCTGGGGGTAACCAACACCAAGTGATTAGACCTATAGGCTTTTCATCTATATAGTATAATCTAAATCTGTTAGTGTTAATAGGCAGTAGTATATAAGATATTACTTCACTAGGAGTATATGTAGAATGTATATCACCTTTAGTTAGTAACCCTAAACTATCCCCTATAGCCTTGTACTTATCTATGTACATATGTATATACCTAAAGGGCTATTATTCATTAAGGTATACATGTAAATAGGTATTTTGTCAAGTTGTATTTAGCTTTAGGGCTTACGCTTAAACATATTTACAAAGCTTCTGCCTATCTCACCAGGGCTAGGGGCTAACCAACCTAGTATAAGCAACAACAACATAAGAGGGTCAACTTCAGTATTCTTAGTTGTACTCGTATCTTGCACTACAGTATCTACAGGAGCTTCTATACGCATTTGCGGTCTAGTATTACTAACGACACCAACAGTCTGGTTATTCTCTTTACCTATCTGTGTATTCGCTGCTACGTTCGGACCCCCGCCCGTCAGAAGGCTCAGAGGACTGACCCCGCACCCCGCCAGACTTACCAAACCAATCCATACCGAAAGCCAAAGCACTAAACGTAAAGACTGGCCAGACCAAGATCTCAATAATGTTAACATCTTTAGTTTCCACAATATAGGCCAACCAAACAAACAAGAGTATAGCTACTTCACGTTTGTATGTCTTAGGTTTCATCTTCCAGCCATAGCCTCTACAGCAGTTCGGATAGCTTTGATATTCTCGTCCATACGTGCAGTAGCTACAGCCTGTTCGTGAACGATCTGGGCGAGGGTTTCTGTCTTAGTTTCAAGCTTAATAATGCTAACCTTGTTAGACTCTACTGCATTATTCAAGGAAGCTACAAACCAGATAAGAGCAATAGTCTGCATAGCAATAGCAAAGACCAGGGTTACAGGTACAGTTTTAGATAGGTGCCAAGGTTCAGTAGTCATTTAGAGTAAGCTTTCCAAGAGAGTTGAAAATGTGGTTTTGCGCCTTTAAGTATATTAAGGGTGCCAGCTAAGAGTTGCAGATTCCCTGTATTATGTTTGCCACCTACAGCGATTGGGATAATGTGGTCTACATGCATTTCAACACCAGTGAGTTTAGAGAACTTTTGGGCTAACCTGTACATGGACAAAACACCAGAACGGTCATAATCCTCTGGGATGGCGTCTTTTAGTTTAGCTCTACGTTTTCTTGTATCTTCATTATGAGCAGCCCTACGATGCGGGAGCTTAGCACGTTCTCTATCATAGGCACGAAGTTCTTCACCATTCTGCTTTCTACGGTCTTTATCGTAAGCAGCTTTTTTATCTTTATACTCTAAATCGGCAGACAGTTTACTATGGTATCTCTTGAGGTTTGTTTGTGCTTGACAGGACTTACAGCTATACTGCCTACCTGTAGCCCTCTTAGAGCTTCTGTGAAAGTCTTCTTCAAGCTTCTCTACTTTACAGCTATTGCAATTAATCATAACCAAACCCTCTAGGGATCTCTAGGTGTGGACCGTCTGGGAAGCTACCAGAGTAAGCATCTCGCATCTCTCTAGCCGTTCCTTTCCACAGTCTTATATCAGTAACCTTCCAGTTACCTCCCCAGCGGATTGGAACACCCAAGTCTTCTGCCGCTTGTTTCATAGCCTCAGCAATAGGATAGAAGAACTGCCAGTCCCACGACACAGGGTAGGGAAACAGGTCAACAGCATGTCCTGTGATGTGTCTGCTGTTCATTGTTGTAGACTTACCTGAAGCTACAAGTTTCTTCTGGCGTTCTACTGTTCTAAGGCCTTCACCAACAGAGAAGTCTTGTTCTGTTAGGGTGATGGCTAGTTTAACTACAGCAACCAAGTCAGGGTGGACACCCTCTAGCTTCTGTAGACTTTTATTACCTAGTTGGTATGTCATTGTTCCACCCTGTTTATAGTTTAGTTTACTCAGTTTCAGCCGCAGCTACAACCAGAGTACCCGCCTCGACCTGCCGCATGATCTCTGCGTAGTGACGGTTAGATGGGTCTAGTGGGACTGACATCTCTTGGCCGTCTATGGTGGCTTTGATGCCTGAAGTAGTACCTGACAGTTCGTCCACGTTGTACTGCGCTGCCGTGATGTTCATATTATCCATGATTATAACTCCGCATCTAGTGTAAATGGAGTGGTGAGTGACTGTAAATACTCAACATATCCAGCGGTACGTGATGTTGTACCTACAACCTGAAAACCGTTTGTAAAAGTGCTTCCAATCGTAGGTGTTCCAACCCATCCACCGCCAACACTAAACGTACCAATCACCGTCACACTTGGGGCTGATCGCATTGTTAAAGTTGATCTAATATACGTGTTTGTCCCGCCCGCTCCTTGCGAATATCTTGCCATTGTAAGGTTATAAATAGCTGGTATCACTTCATAATATCGCTGACACAGCGCCAACTCCTGACCATAGCTGCGATGCTCGAACGGGGTAGCTGTGTCGCCTACTTCGAGTTGGACGCCTGTAATCTGGAAGTAGTTGCTTGTGCTGCTGGCTATATTTACGTCGTGGCCGTTTGCTATTGACACATAAGATGAGTTAGATACCCAAGTATCAGAATTACCGTCTGC
>Ga0208795_1001020_pt1 | contig 13225 bp, 26 predicted proteins | sample CB_VirMetaG_6_FD_184541 | JGI IMG/M metagenome (GOLD analysis project Ga0208795, IMG submission 184541) | Freshwater to marine saline gradient viral communities from Chesapeake Bay - CB_1508_2 Viral MetaG (SPAdes) (version 4) | ecosystem: Environmental > Aquatic > Marine > Coastal | place: USA... | reverse complement strand
CCCCCCCCGTCCCTGTCCAGGGCAAAAAGAAGGGCCGGACCCCAAATAGGAGCCCGACCCAACCTAACAGTCAACCAATCTAATCAGTACGTTGTATCCAAATCCTTAAACGCAATCATCCGCGTGGTAGAGGGCTCGTTATCCCAGCGAACGATGGCGAGTCCGCTGTAAACCGCTTCGAGTCGCCCGACCAGCCCGTCATCGTTCCGGTGGAAAACGGTCTGTCCCGCGCGCCAAAGCTGCCCATTAACCAGAAAAGCAGTAGGGAGCCGCTTACCAAAAATGTCCGTAGTGCGGTTATGGAAGTTAGTACCGAGGTCGTTAGCCATTTTTCTCATCTCCCTTTGCGGGACCCCGTGTCCCGCTGACATCTTCTTTATAGCCTGCCCTTTTCCGAGTCGTCAACCGTCAATGACGATTTCTCGAAAAAGGGTCGGACCCCAAATAGGAGCCCGACCCAATCTATCAGCCAAGGGTCGGACCCCAAATAGACCTCCCCTGTCGAGAATAAATTTCTCCCGTCTCGAAATTCACAATGACACAATCAAAATTCTTCGGCCATCCCTTAACAACCCGCTTAGCGTCCATAGCGAGCTTGACCCAACCGACATCGAACCAATTGCAGCCGCCGTGGTAGCGGGCGAAAACGCCAATCGGCAGATTGCGCAGAATATCGTTAGCCATTTTCCTTATCTCCCTTTGCGGGACCCCGTGTCCCGCTGACATCTTCTTTATAGCCTGCCCTTTTCCGACTCGTCAACCGTCAAATGACGATTTCTCGAAAAAAGAAAAGGGCCGGGCTCCTAAGAGCCCGACCCTACTCGGTTAATCCTCGATATCTACTACCCCGCTAAATACGGTTGTCACTCCTTCGATAACCCTAGTGCGGTGCTCTGCTACCAGAATCCACACCCCAGGCTCTTTCTCGACTGACAGAGTTACCCTTAGCTGCCCGTTGCTGAGAGGGTATGAGCTTGATTGCAGCTTGAACCCCTGGAATTCCCCGTATTCCCTTCTAGACCTTCCCACCTTATTCATGCTTCTCCCATTTCGCCGGTTGAATACTCCCGAATGGTTGCGGGATACCCTCTCAGGATTTCTTCCAAACTCCTAACGACTGCGACAAGCTCATTAATGTCAAGCGGTCGTTCAGCGCCGATTCCGGTCAGTCCGTCAAACGCTACCAGCAATTCTTCGTTATCCCCGTTGCTAATGCGCTCAACGATGACGTTAAACTGTACCTTCATAGCCATTTTAATCGTCCAGCCCCTTATCGGTTGCTTGCTTGAGCCGCTCTACAATCTCCGCCGTCTTATTCAACGCATCCCACGCTTCCATTCGGTTATTCGCCCGAATCGCCCGACCAGCAACCCCAGCGTAATGCTGCAGCGTTTCCGACAAATGGACGACGGTTACGAGCTTGTCAAACGTCGCCCATGTAGCTCGCTTACCGTTACTCATTTGCATTAACCCACGCTTCAAAAAGAGCATCGGAATAATCAACCAAAAAGCTACCGTTTTCGTTTGGGGAAATTACCAACGCGCACTTATCAGCGTGCTCTGGAGTTGCAACGATAGCGATAACCCTCTTGAGATTAATCGCGCCGATAGTACTTCCGTCCATCCTCAGAAGTACACAATCCCCGTCATACACTAGAGACTCACTGTTAAACATTCTAGGTCCCTTCTATTTTGATTGACCTGGACCGGGCTCCTTATTTGGAGCCCGGTCCAGGTTCAATCGCGTAACTACTTAGCGACCGACCAAAGATAGCGAGTCGCGTGGCCGCGCCCGGTGCGAGTGACACGATAGCGCCGACCAGCAATGAGCTTACCATTCTGCAGAACATCCCGCACCCCAAATCGGAGCGCGCCAGTCAAGTCGAGCCGTCGCGGTTCGCCGTCCATTTCGACCTCAAAAATATCCCCCTGATAGCGAGGATTTCTAATGGGCTCCGGGGCCAAATCGGCGGGGTACTTAGTGCCATTAAACCCGAGCTTAAAATAGGTTTCCTCGGGAACCCCGGTGGTAAAGGCAATCACCAGCGATTCGCCCGGTTCCCAACCGACAAACGCGCGCCCGTCACCTTCACCGATATCAATCGAAAAGCCGTTTTCTTCCATATCCTTGCTCATTTTTCTATCTCCCTTTTGTTGTTGTTTTGCAACCGATTGCGGGACTTTCACCCGCCGTCTATCCGTTCCCGCCGCGCTTTCGGATAGTCACTCCCGCCAATCGGGAGCCCATCAAAGGGGAACCCTTAACCCTTACTCTTACGACCCCGACCACGCATAGCAGAATAGTAAAGCTCGCACATTTCCTCCGGGGTCGCGTCCTTTACGCTCGCGCCCATAACCGTAGCGGCTTCACCGAAGCTCTTACGATTCGCGTTAAATGCGTCCTCGCCCACGAAAATCTCGACATTCTTAGAAGTCTTGAGAAATGCCGCCGCCGACCAGTCGTCAGCTTGACCGCTCGCGTAGACGTAGACGTTACCCGGAAGTAGAACGCGGGCACCCAGGTAGCCCGTGTAAGCGGTCCCGTCGCTGTAAGTAATGCTGAGCCCACGCTGAGCAAGCACAAGGTCACCAGGGGTCAGCGGGGCCGCTTCAGTCTCGCCCGTCTCGCCCGTCTCGCCCGCCTCGCCCGTCTCGATATCCTTGTCAGTATCCTTAGCCATGATTGGTGTCTCCAGGGGCGTGATTGCCCAACCCGTTCTTTATACCCCGACCGTTTTCCGCATGTCTACCACGCGACGCAATTATTTTTCGGAAAAGTGAATGCACTCTACAGGCAGACGCGATACAGCGAACGCTTCCAAAAGTCTAGCAGAAAAATCGCTAGCACCTTGAAAATCTGTAAATTCTCTACAACAAAAAGAGCGGGGATGCTTTTCAGTTGGAGAATACAACCCCCACCTTTTCCGGTGGATTTCTTTAGGGTTCCACGCTACCCGCCAACCTAGGGATTTCGTTTTCTCGGGCAACTTAACAGCGCTGATATTCCGAATCTGATTAACGCGAGACGCTCCCAATCCTCCCGATTCGTGATTATTCAGCTTGATTGGAGTGGTTCTACCATCGTCGATTACTACCCTTTTATCGTAGGTTGCCCGTAAACGTCTAACCAACTTGCGAGCGTGCCCCGGTTGATAACCTTTGGTTTTAAACGTCGCGGTAGTAGTGTATTCCAACGCTTTACCGCTTAAGTATTCGTAATCCCCTTTTCCCCACAGCTTGATTCCCTTAGCCTTTACGGTTTCTTCTCCGCCTCTAGCCACCTTGTACACCTTAGGCAGAATGAAGCTACCGCTATCGTATTCCTCGCAATCCCACAAACCTAGCTCAGTTGGGTCAAGGAAATCATCAGCCAACTTTGTTTCAGTATAAATCGAATCGGTGTCGCAATAAAGCAGCGAATCGCTAGGCAAACTAGCCATTGCTTTATGCAGCACGACCCTGGCGCGGGCCGTTATATCTACTCCAATCAAAGGGAGGTAATTTTTAGGCGGATTCAACTCGATTTCTTCTAGAGCGTCCCCGTCGTTATCAAAAAGGACCTTGCTGTAAATCCCGCGCTCCAACGTTTTACCGTATAGCGAATTAAGCATTAGCTTTAGCACTTCGCTACGGGCGCTATCACCTTCCTTTTTAGCGGTTTGTCGCAACCCGTAAAGCTGCTCGACATAGCCTTTAAAAATAGGCTTAGAAGCTCCAATAATCGCATAATCCAGCTTGCCGATTTCATAACCAACCGACTGAGCATATTTCAATTCGTAAACTGACCATGTACCGCTGAAACGCCCAACTGGAAAAATCAGTTTCCCGTTATGACTCTTAGTCGGCAAAACCGGGACAGCCGTTGAATCCGGGCAATACACCTCGCAACGTGCGACCCCTTGCCAACCTTCGCCGATATTGTCCAGATAGGTTTCCGAGATTCGGTAAGGGTTTTCGCTAACAAAATCCCCGGTTTTCATAACATATGGATACATGCTATTAACGTCGTGGGCGTAGACTTTACGCTCGCTATATTGTCTGAAAATTTCTACCCTCCCGCCGAAAACGGCGGGGTGAATCAATGAGCTATACTTTGGGTAATTAACCAAAGGCTGTTTTAGGTACTTCCTGCAAAACAAATCCAACGCGCAAGCACCGGTTGTCCTTTGCACCGAAAACCCGATATCGCTAGCCAATTCGGAAAACTTACCCAAAACACGATATAGCAAAACGCTATCGTGGCTATTGTATTCCCATAATACGTCCCCAGGCAAATCCCAGCGTTTACCGCTACCGAAACAGCTAGCGCAGCGCTCGTCACCATGGAAACCGCCATCGCAGTATTGGCAACGAAACGTGTCAAGTTTGGGCTCTAGCCCAAACGATAAAGCAGCGCGGTTTAAAGACAACGGAATTAACTTGTAACTATCGCGCAGATACCAAACTCGCTTACCCAACCGAATCGTTACAAAAAGGATTTTACCTCCCGCATTTGCTATCTGTACATCGTACCCTTTACGAGCCCAATCACTGAAATAGGGGAATAACCATTGAAAATCCGCACCAGACCCATAATGAGCATACGCGAAAAATCCCTGATATTTAGCGGTTAGGAATCGGTCTAAGAATTCCGACGGGCTATTTAACCGGAATACGGTTGCCCCGTCATACATTGATCCAACCGTAAACTTTGAGTTGCCCGGTTTTGGGTTCCATTCAAAGTCAAAGGTTACAATGTTGGTTAGTTTCTTCGCCGGTCCCTTTTTCGGTTTTAGAAACTGCCGCGGCATTTCCTCAGATTCTGTTAGCTAATTTGGTTACCAATTTCGCTAAGTCATTAAATGCGCCATCTAACCGGTCATAGTTAGCCACGCGAATAACGCTGCCGCTATCCCCGCTCTTGACGTTCAGTGAAGCCCCAAACAATCCCTTTACGGCTTCTCTTTCAGCGTCCGACGTTGACCAATTTTGCCTTAGTGCGGTTACGATTGTGCGAGCATTCAACCCAGTTTCTTTAGCTAGTCTAATCAATTCGGGTTGATTTCTCCTAGGACTGCTCGCGCGAGCGTCCCAATTAATACCGCGCTCCCGCGCCGCTACTCGTAGCCAGGACTCCCCTTGATAGAGCACCCTTAATTGCGCTCTGCCTTCCTTAGTATTGTTGTAATCGCGTTCGATTTCCCTAGGAAGCAAAACAGTTTGGTAAAGGCTCAAGTGCTCATAAGGGTTAATCGTCAAGTGCCCCGGCCCAACCCAGGCAAAGTTATATCCTCTTTTTACCGGCGCGTCCGATTGCCCGCTCTTTGCCTTTTCCTTACTAGCTTTAAACCTTGTCTTGATATTCAACCCAAATTTGGGTTTGCGCTTTGAGTCAAACTTGATTCGCTTAATAGCCATAAAGAATGCTCCAAAGTCTAAACAGCAAAACCCAGCGCGCTAGCGCGCTGGGTTTGCTGGTACTTGGCTAACGGTAAAGGGACAACCGTTTCACTTTTCCTTCGCTACCTCAGATTCGGACGGGGATTCGGCAGCGCTTAGGGACTCTACCACGGGACTAGGGGACTCGCTACTAGCTACGAGCGAATCGTTAGGAGTCCTCAATAGCGCGCGTTTGTTTTCAAGCTCTAATTTCTTGATTTCCAAATCTACCTTTACAGATTCAGCTTTAAGAGCGTTTGACTTATCCCACGATTGCTTTACACCGTCTAGAAACTCAAACAGCTTATTGAGCAAAATAGCCTGGGTTGGAGCGGGAAGCTTCCTAAAATCGTCCAACAACCCCGCATTTTCCGCCTTATACTTTTCAAATTGCAATTCGTTATCGAGACGCAACTTTTCAACGTGCAACGTAAGGATTTCCTTATGATGGTTAAGGTCGTCCGTTCTAGACTTCACTAGCAAATCGTGGATTTTATCGTCAGTCTTGCTACCTGTATTGATAAGCTGCGTCAAAAGTCCCAAGTTCATTTCCTGCGTTGACTTGTGTACGTCAGCAAGCGTATCCGCGATATTGTCAGCCCCCGCGCGGTCCCGCGCGTTTTTACGTTGCGAATCCAGCCCTTCTTTCTGGAGCCGGAAAGAAGAACGACGGCGCTTAAACGGGTCGATTTTTGTGCCTGTTTCGTCGTAGAAATGCGCTGCAACTTGCAGCTTCCTCTTGACCTGCAAATGCTCGCCAAAAAGCTGGTCTAGTACGTCGCTTGGGTTGCCTAGGGTTTGGACTTCTTCCCTAGACATTTTGTCGATTTGCCCTTGTTCCTCCCCCGCGTCCAAATCGTCCAGTGTCAAATGCGACAAATCTTGCCGAATCATCCAACTTGCTACCTTGTCTTTGAGCTTTTCGTAGGCTACCTCAGGGACTTCATAACTCATTACCGGCGCTCCTAGGTGGTTCCCGCGTTAACGCGGGAAACGCTGTTTATAACGTTTACCCTACCCCGCGCGCCCGAACGTGTCTAGGCTACTCAATATGAGTTGCTGCAACGAATGCGCCCAAAGCGCAAAAGCAAAAACGGGCTTTAGAATGGCTGAAAATGCGCCACCTAGCATTGATGATATCTTTTCCATCGTTGGTCAAGTAATTGAAGGAGTGGGAAAGATTGTAAACGTTGTCCGAGGTAATGACGGAAATCTTTATTACGTTGCGGACAACGGAAACACTACCCCGGTTGGCAATGTAACCAGCGGGAATAACCTAGATACCAATACAGTAGTAATGCTTCTGATTTTGGTACTGTTTCTTAAGAAGTAAGCGAGGTAATACAATGAATAGTCTTGTCAAGTTTGTCCTTATTGCTATCGCAGGCGCGGTAGGAGCGTCGTGGATTGGACGCCAGCCCTGGGCTAGCGCCCTGGTCGATAAGGTGCCCGGTGGTTCCCTTGTCGCAGTTGGAGCTATCGGCCTTTTTCTCCCTGGTATGATTGGGGTGCGGGGTTCTAATCGCAAGCTGGTCGAAATTGCGTCTGCTGGTGCCCTGATTGTCGGCGGTTACAATTACGCACGCCCGATGATTCAAGAGCGGTTCGGCCTCAGCGTGTATCAGCCCCAGATGCTTGTGGATACGTCTTACGCTACCCACGCGAAGGCGGGGTATTACTCTACCTCCCGCAATCTTTCCACGGCCGGTCGAAAGCTCTAACTAAATAAAAGGATTGGGTTAAATAAAATGAGTCTTGAATTTATCCTTGGTAGCCCGCTTGTTACCGCTGATAGCGGGACCGCTTTTTCGGTGTCTGCTGTTGCGCAGGAGGATGGTACTGTTTTCCTCCCGCGCGGTATTCTCAACGTGTTTATGGACAACGGCGCGTCCGATGCTCCAATCGACCTTACCGCTTATTGCGGCATTACCGCTATCGAGATTGATAGCGGTAGCCCTCAGGCAAAGGGTCTTAATCGCTCTATCCCCGCCGCTGCTTTTAGTGGTAAGCGACTTGCCGATTTTGCGGACCTGCCGGTCGTGCGCGTCAAGTCCGGTACGACTATCACGCTGACTCTGGAATACACCGCTACCGGCGTGGAGGGATTGGCGGGAGTCGAGTTTCCCTTCCTCGCGGATAGGAACGTTGGCTACCGTAATGCGCTTATGCCTAACGGCCCTGAGCTTTGGGCCGGTTGTCCTAAGGCAAACGTTGCCGATGCAACTGACACGACGTTTACCCTTACTTTTCAGGATAATGGCGTGTTCGATTTTTCGCGCGTCATTGTGCGAGGGCACCTTGACATTGCGGCGGGGCGCGCGGCTCCCGGAACCCACACCGATTCCATGCTCATTCAGTCCGCAAAGCTGAATGGAAATCAGGATTTCGTTGTCGGGCAGGGCACTCGATACGGTTCCCTCGCATTTGCTAACCCTCTTAGGGGTCGCAACTTCTACAATCTGGGTAAGTGGGCTGTTTCGTCCGGTGATACGCTCGTTATGATTGTACGACACGAGTTTGGTTCTGAAGTTAAGGACTTTAGCTTTGCGGTTCCTATGGTCGCTAGCGACATTGGACGGCCACCTAGCCAGGGGTCCCTTAGCCTTCCTTGTAAGTAGGTAGGGTTAGACGTTTCGGCAAAAGGGGAGGAATCTAATTGTTAGGTTCCTCCCCTTTTCCTGCTTAAGAAAGCACAAAAATGAGACTCAGCTATAAGAGCGGTAATCTAAGCGATAGTGAAACTTACAAGGTAGAATTTGACGGACCGCCAAACTGTGGTCAGGGTTGGTTGATTGACTTTGGGTTTACTCAGTCGTCTAGCCCTTGCGAGGTTAGAGCTACCATTAGTTGCTATACCCAAAATCCGCAAGGGTTTTCGCTGGTCAAAGAGTATTCAGACGTAAACATTCAGGCTACGAATACCAGGGTACTATTTAGGTATCCTCGCGTTACTATCGAATTTGAAGTGTTTGACAATGGCGGGGGAGGCTCCGTTGTTTGTGAAGCTGGTGGTTACTACTCCAATACAAGCGATGCGCCAAAGCACGCCAATAACTACCTTTATTCATACGAGCGCTTGACTATCGACGGGTCTGGTAATGCGTCCGTTGCGGTTCCTCATTCAGCAAATCAATGGAATTTTAATAGTAACAATACCGGTAATTCCAACGTAACCTGTACCTATACGGACGGAGAAGGTGCGTTGTTTCAAACCGTTGTTTCCGGTATTGATTACGTTAGGTTGCTAGAGTTGGAATCATGGAAGGACCTTATCGGAGGCGCAAGCGGTAGTATTAGGCTTCAAAGCGGTACGCTTAATGATACTTTTGTTATCGGTTTCCGGTACGAGATTTAAATGAGCTATAAGAATCTAGCTATTGACATTGCCAATACCTACGGAATTCCTAAGGACGGATTCCTTGCCTTGATTAATCAGGAATCGACGTGGAATCCCTTAGCGGTTTCCCCGGCTGGCGCTATGGGTCTAGGGCAATTCATGCCAGAAACGTGGGCCGACTGGGGAGACGGTAAGGACCCATTCGACCCGGAGGCTAGTTTGGATGCCGCCGCTCGTTACCTCCGTTGGATTCGCCAGTGGTTGACTAGCCAAGGCGTCCCTAACGGTTGGGATTATGTATTGGCGTCCTATAACGCTGGTATCGGTACAGTGCGAAACGCATATAGGAATCACGGGGCCGGTTGGTTTGACGTTATGCCTAAGGAAACTAGGGATTACGTTGCAAAGCTATACCCGCACTTTACCGAAAAGGGTATTGGACCCGGTGCTTTGCCGATTGCGCTGATTGTCTTCTTTTTGGGATATAAGTATGTTGCCTAGTCAAGAGCGAATTATTACCTATGTAAATAAGGCAATGAGCAGCGCGATTAAACGTCTAGAGCAGGCCGGTTTTAGCGAAGACGAAATCGCTATCGAACTTGAGTCGTCGATTATTGCGTCAATTGCTCTGGTAGACTATGTGTCCTTGGCTGATTCCCGTTGTTGGGATTGGACAATCCCCGGTGACCCCGTTGGGCAATGGTTGGCAAACGGCGGCCCGTTGCTACCGTGGACAACTGAATACGGGACGTTTTTTTCGTTTCTGCCCTGGGACGCTATCGACTGCAAAAGCTACTTTGTGGGGTTGGCTGCAAAGGAAACCGCTTTGGCTGATGCTCTTAAGCGAGTAGGGTTTAACGGTTGGCGCGAGGTAATGGAAGCTGCTGCCGACGAGGCTAGTTCTAGGGTTGGCGGTATTACCGGTTTTGAGTTTCCCCTAATTGTTTTTGTGTTAATTTACAGTCTTTTTGGAGCGAATCGAAATGGCTAATCCCGAATCTAGCGGTATGCCTACAGAATCTCTTATTTCGTCAATCTTTGAGTGGGTCGACCTGGCTGTAGAGCAAGTGTCCGATATTGTAAATAACCACGCTGATAGGTTGGCAAATAACCCTTGCGCTTGGAGAAACGATATTGACACGGTGCGGCGCACTATTACTCCCAGAATTTCCGCCGCTGTAACGAGGGCAAACAGAGTAAGCGTTGCGGGGATTACCGCGATTAATAGTTGCATTGCTAGCGCTGGCATTTGGAGCCCGTCGTCGCGTTGGGCTCTAGGGTCTATCACTCTGCCTTTTTGGCAATGGCTGGACGTTAACGGTGTTCCAACCGGTCCTTATGGCGTTTTTGCGCCAATTACCCAACCAAGCGGCGCGTCTAATCGCGGTATTCAGGTAATGGCGGGAGTTTACCTATATCAGAATAAGTTGCGCGGGCCGCGCGTCAGGGAGCTTTGGGATTCCTGGGTCGCAATGGTTCGCAATGAATGTCAACCCGTGAATATGTTTCCGTTTACCGGCGGTTGGCGTGGGGTATTGGCGCAACTGACTGGTTATGGCCAACCCGCTTGGAAGCAGGGCGACCCGTTCGCGCCAGAGTCGAGAATCGGTGTCCTTATCAGTCGGCGGGACGAATTGGACCGAATGTATAGTGAAGCGGAGGCAGCTTGCGCTGGCTACAGTCCGCCGGGTAACAATGACACCCCGCCGTTCTACGAGCTAGGTCAAGACAGCGATGGTAGCAGTAGTAGCAGCGGTAGCAGTATACTAGCTCTAGCGCTGGCTTTGCTCGTGTTTATGACAGGAAAGAATAAGAGGTAAGACAATGAATAGCTGGGATAATCTGCCTGAGATTAGCACGTTTGACCAATACAAGGAACGTCGGGGGAACGGCGAGGAAAGTAAAGCCCCACTGTTTATTTTTCTTCTAGTCGTCCTTCTCAGTAAGAAGGGGAAGAAGCGTGGAAAGCGATAACGTTCCTAGCGTTTTGGACTTTGTGGTAATTTTCGGTCTAACCTTTCTAGGTATTGCTGCGGTTACCAATCCAACAATTGCAGTCCTAATCACGGTTGGCGTTTCTTTTGTGAGCATTAGTGGATACGGGCCGACGCAACTTCAAAGTCTGTCAAACGCGATTTTGAAGCCAGCTAATATGCTAATGCACAAGCTAAGGGATATGCCTATGCCTATGCCTAAGCAACTCAACGAAAACGGGGAACATGAATCAGGCTCGACTGAATAGCCTTAAAACGGTTACGGACTACGCTAACCGCGCGGTTAAGCAGGTTGCGCGGGATAATCCAGAGCTACCGTCGGAAATTGAAGCGCGGCGCAAGGAAGGTAAGCGAAGGGCAAAGGAAGCAAGGGCTATCGTTGTTAGGTTGCTCCAAAACAATGAGAAGTGTCTTTGCGTTCCTGACGACTTCATTGCTTCTTTGCGCAAGATTGAAGCGATTATCGAATGCGTTTATCAGACTCTAAAGTCCGTTGGGGCGCTGATTTATGGAGCTTAACGTGGAGTGGTTCAAGCTGTTTACGGATAGCGGTATTAACGCTGTTTTGACAATTGTCGTGCTGCAAGAGTTGCGGCATTTTAGAGGTACGCTAGAGCGTGCCATGTTGTCCCTAATCGGGAAAATTGAAAGCGAAAGGAAGTAAAAATGGCTACTAAGGCAGGAACGATTAAGAAGGGTAAGAAGGCTACCAGGGTTCGCCGTAGCGACGGTGTTATGACGACTGTTTGGAAGAAGGTTAAGAAGGCTACTAAGAAGCGCAAGAAGGCTAAGAGGTAGCTTGTCTCTAATTTGCAATCGTTGCGGGGCAACGTGCGGTTATAAGACTGCGCGTTGCCCCGATTGTAAAACGTGGCATTCTATGGTGCCCAATCTGCAACCTTTTGCCTTTCAAAGCGACGATATCGAAATTGTTAGATTGGTAGATATCGGCGCTGACACGCTCGATAGGGTAAAGGTTAACGATGCCGCCGATTCCGTTTTAGGTGGGGGATTGGTTGTTGGTAGTACATACCTGATAGGTGGGGTGCCCGGTGCGGGTAAGTCAACGCTTATACTTCAATGGGCAATCCGGTGCGGGGTAAACGCTCTTTACGCTACCGCTGAGGAAACAAAGGAAGTCCTAGCAGAAAGAGCGGATAGGGTCGGGACGCGTGTAAATACCCTGTCAGTGGTTAGCAGCAATGACCTTGCTAGTGTGCTAGAGCGCGCTGGTGAATTTGAGTTGCTGGTTATCGACTCGATTAATGAAATGAGCTTTGGGGATTATTCCCCTGGTACTAACTTTCACCTAGTCGGTTGCTTACATGCAATTTTGGAGTTTCAAGAGGCAAACCCAAACGTAACCGTAATCATTGTCAGCCATGTAAACGGCGACGGGGAAATCGCGGGGCCGCAAACTCTTAAGCACGGTGTCAAGTGCGTTTTGCACTTTGTTTTTGATAAGCAGGGTAACAGGGTGCTATTTAGTAGCAAGAATCGTCACGGTCCCGTTGGGATAAGCGTTTCCTACGAAATGACGGAAAAGGGATTGATTGTGGTTGACAAGTCGGAAAAGGACGGGGTATAAAGAAAATGTCAGCGGGACACGGGGTCCCGCAAAGGGAGATAAGAAAAATGCGTTCTGAGCTTATTTTTCCTAACGGCGGTCGTTTTTCCTGCTTTCTGCCTATGAACCCGCGCTATGCGTTCTTTTACGATTTGAATTGCGCCGCTATGTACCGCTTTTTTGGTGACGAGCTTAGGGAGTGGGAACACCGTGAAAGCGCTCGCTTTATCGCTTTGACTCAGGGTTGGCTTAAGGAGTAACAGGGTTAAGGGTCGGGCTCTTAGGAGCCCGGCCCTTTTCTTTTTTCGAGAAATCGTCATTTGACGGTTGACGAGTCGGAAAAGGGCAGGCTATAAAGAAGATGTCAGCGGGACACGGGGTCCCGCAAAGGGAGATAAGGAAAATGGACACCTTCGATTTCAGCGATGGCAACGGACCCACCATGGCTACCCGGCATATCAACTCCGACGGTACTATTGGGGGATGGGTCGCTGCGACGGCGACTGTCGCTCAGACTGCTCATTTGGGAGCACTAGTCAAGGTCTTCGGATACTCCGAGGTTTCCGGTCGCGCCCACGTCACGGGTAACGCTCGCGTCTCCGGGAACGCTCGCGTCTCCGGGAACGCTCGCGTCTCCGGGAACGCTCGCGTCTCCGAAGATGCTGAGGTATACGGGGAAGTCGAGGTAAGCGGAAACGCGTGGGTGGGTGGGGACGCGTGGGTACACGGGAGCGCACGCGTCTTCGGGGACGCGTGCGTCTTCGGGGACGCCGAGGTAAGCGAGGGCGCGCAAATCTCGGGGAACGCGTGGGTGCACGGGGACGCCGAGGTAAGCGGGACCGCGCAAATCTCGGGGAACGCGTGCGTCTCCGGGGACACCGAGGTAAGCGAGGGATTGTGGTTCTAGAT
>Ga0208795_1001019_pt1 | contig 13250 bp, 11 predicted proteins | sample CB_VirMetaG_6_FD_184541 | JGI IMG/M metagenome (GOLD analysis project Ga0208795, IMG submission 184541) | Freshwater to marine saline gradient viral communities from Chesapeake Bay - CB_1508_2 Viral MetaG (SPAdes) (version 4) | ecosystem: Environmental > Aquatic > Marine > Coastal | place: USA... | reverse complement strand
TAGATGCTCCAATACAACCGATAGATGGAGAAATAGTTTCTCAACCATCAGCTTTAGAAAACGCTTAATAAATAATAAATGGCAAAAGTAACCACATTGAGTTTTACAGAATCTGGGAACGCTTGGCAAACATTCTGGGATTACAATCCAGATTTTGCATTCAGCTTAAAGGATTCTTATTTTACAACTAAGAATGGAAAATTATGGAAGCATTATGATAGTTCTACAGTTAACAATAGAGGAACTTTCTATGGAACTAACTACGAATCAAATATAACTTTAATATTCAATTCAGACGTATCTGTGTCTAAAAACTTTAAGACAATATCTTACGATGGCACTGATGGATGGGAGATGGACAGCTTTGTTTCTGATACGCAGGGTTTCAATTTAGATAGTGCTGAAGCATTTATTGACACATCTATACCAGTTAAAAGTTACTCAGAGGGAGCTTACTTGGAAAGAGGTGTTCAATATAGAGCAGGTTTTAATAAAAAAGAAAACAAGTATCACTCAAATTTAAGGAATAATAGTGCAATAATTAGACCTGAAGAGGTTCGCAACGGAGCGAGTATGTCTGGAATAAAAGGGGATGTAGCTATTGTTAAACTTTCAACGGACTCTTCAACTCAACTTGGTGGGCAAAAAAGACTATTCTTAGTCGCATCGGAGTATTCATTATCAGCATTTTAATTTATTTTTATGGAAGAAATCGAGGAGCAAATAAAACTAGATCCAATAACAAAGGACGAGGCTAGAGAGCAGTTTATTCAAAAAACTAATGAACTTGGTCTAAAGCATAGATTTGATTTTGATACTACATGGGAAGCAATGGTTGATATTGAAAACAAGAGGTTGTTTAGAGAGAAGATAATGAAACTTCAAGAAGAAGTAGAATCTAACGAAGGCTCTCTAAAGAATGAAGCACTACACTCCTATAATCCTGTAAAACACGATTTCGCTGATGGATGTTACATTAGAGAAATATTCAATCCGGCAGGACAACTACTAATCACAAAAATACATAAGAAAAGGCATCCATTCTTTTTAATGAAAGGAAAGATGTCTATACTAACAGAAAATGGTATATCTACTATTGAGGCTCCATATAACGGCATTACAGAGCCTGGAACCAAGAGGGCGATATATACACATACGGATTGCGTTTTCATTACAGTACACGCTACAGAATTGACTGATGTCGATGAAATAGTTAATGAAGTTACTGCTACAGACTTTTCTGATGAAGACATCGCATTAATAGATTTTACACAATTAAAAATTGAAGAAATATGAGCATGGTTACGGCTAGTTTAATTATTGGTGGTGCATCAACGGCAGTAGGTGGCTTCATGTCATTGAATGCAGCTAAAAATGCAAAGAGAGATGCTGCGGCTCAACAAGCAGCTATAGATAAAATATTGGCAAATAGAGGAGATGTTCCAGACTTTGGAGCAGGCTTAACCAACCCATACGCAAACCTACAAGTAGCTACAGGAGCAGCAGAGATGCAGTACGAATCTGCTGATATGTCATTGGCTAATACGCTAGATGCATTAAGGTCTTCTGGTGGTGGAGCCGGTGTAGCTACAGCTTTAGCGCAACAAGCTATGGCTAGTAGAGGTCAAATATCTGCAACGATAGAGCAGCAAGAAGCTGCAAATCAGAGAATGAGAGCTGAAGGTCAAGCAAACTTAGAGAGAATGCAAGCACAAGCAAAACAAAATCAATTCCAATTCCAAGAGAATAGAATTAATGCAGATTTAGATAGAGCTTCGAATTTGCAAGATAGATATTTAGCAGAACAAAATGCATACAAAGGACAAGCTTTAGGGTCTCTTTCTAGTTTTGGAGGTAGCCTTATGGAAGTTGGTGCTGGATTCGCAATGAAGCCATAATAGTTTAAAATATAAAAGATAAAAAATGAGTTACGCTAATCCATCAACAGACGTAGGTATTGTAAATTACTCTGTCATAGGCGAAAATATAAATAAATCTCTAAGGAATATAGAATCATCCAGGGATGAAATAATAACGCAACAGAAAGAAGCTCAAGCAATTCTTGATGAGAAATTTGAAACGGTTAATGATGAGCTTGCTACAGACAATATTATTCAGCTTGGATCAACTATATCTGACAAGTATGCATCATATATAAGAGATGTAGCAGATAAAGAAGGACTTTACAATCTTAGTGACCAAGGGTATAGAGATCTATCTACTAACTCAAAGAGAATTAGGTCATCAGTAGATAAGATTGCTGAGTTAGCTAGTTCAAATGTAGAATTATCTAAACAGTTTGATGATCCAGATTTAGCTAGATTTATTGGTGCTGTTAGAGCAGGAGACTCAGAAAGTATAGATGTAGAGTTTAAGGATGGAAAGATTGTTTATTCATATGAGTATGATGGAAATAAAAGGTCTTGGAGTGGAGATGAAATAATAAAAGAATCAGGAAAGTTTGAGGATATTAGTGCAAAGCGAGATGAATACAATAAAAATATCGTTGCTCTATCTAGTCCTATAAATCAAAACATAAAAGCCTTCTTAGATCAAGGGAAGGAGTACCCTACGGATAACTTAAAAGTGGATATAAATTCAGCAATAAAAGGAGTTGGCTCTACTACTAGAAGTTATGTTTATAATGAAATAATACCAAACTCCGAGAAATCCGGACTCCCAAATTCTTACTCATCGAATAAAGATATTAATGGTAGGACATTAAGCGCAAAAGAGATGGCTGAAGCTAGGGACGCCAAAAATGCATTGATTGATAAATATTTAGATATTGAATTCAAAAAACAATTAAAAAGTTATCCAATAGCTGCTCAAGAGCTAACTTATGATGAAAAGAAAGCTGTAGATCTTAAGTATGCAAAAGATTTAGCTAATTATCAAGCTGAAATTAAGCAAATAGATTCAGAAAAAATGATTCCAGATGCTGACTTATTTAATAGAATATCTAACTTATCTAAAAATACCTCTGGTGTCGAACCAATGGTTGATAATTCTGGATTTGATTTGCTTGGTTTTAGCTTTTTTAAGGATAAAGTCGATGCGATAGACAGAGAGGAGGTTATTAAATTTGTCAATGACTCTAAATTAATTGGGGAGCCTATATTGTCGGGAGATGCATACACAATAATTAGCGACATTGTGCCGACATCGGATGGGAAACAGCTTGATGTATATGGAGAAATATCTTTAAAAGATGGAGATAAGTCAGAAACTAAAAGAGAAATAATAGCTACAATACCGTTAGGTGGAGAGGGAAATCTGTATCCATTAATTATAGCTGGTAGGGCTAAAGCAGGTACTTCAAGAATAAAAGATCCAACAAAAAAAGAACCTAATAGTAATAAAGAAAATCCTCTATCTAGACCAGAATGGTTAAAAACTATTCCAAAAGGTGGTGACACATCAACTACCGCATATATGAATTATAGAAATAGCTTCAATAAGTAAGACATGAACGAAGATAAAATCAAAGAGATTTACAACTTAATACCAGAAGGGTACTTAGGTAACAAAGAGGAGTTGAGTCAAATAATAGAGTCGGAAGGATTAAGTGGTGTTTATAATTTAATTCCAGAAGGATTCTATGATAGCAAAAATGATTTTTTAAATGAGTTTGAAGTGTCTTTTACGGACGGCTCTATGGAGCAGCAAGAGCAGCCTATAGAGCCTTTAAATCAGAGTGGAGAACCCTTAGTTATTTCAAAGACTAAAGACGAATTAGTTGCAGATAAATTGTACGAAGACGCTGTAAAGGAGTACACTAAAGAAGATGTGATAAACCTAAAACCTCTTGAAGATAAAAATAAGCCACCAGAACAAACAATAAATTCTCTTTCAAGTAAGGATGGAATAGATATTGAAACAGCTAAAAAAACTGTAATTGCGGAATCTAATGCCTTAAAAGAAAAAGCGGTATTGATAGAGCAAAAAAATAAAGATCTATCCTCCTTCTTGGAAATAGTTAAAAAAGAAGAGTCTAAGCTAATAGAGGAATACGAACTAGACCCAAGTGTTGTCAGCACTGAGTTTTACAAATCTAAAGTTGCAAGTACTCAAGAAATGTACGATTCTTACAACACTGAATTGAAGGCCAATCAAAAAGAGTATTTACTTTTTTACAATAAGAATAGAGAAATTAATGACTATTCAAAATTTTTAGAAAAAAAGCAAGAGAATATAAATCAAGCCACTTCTAAGATCGCCAAGGATATAAGAATAGCCACATCTGGAGTTGGTGGATATTTGGCTTCGGAAGCAGTTGGGTCTGCGATTAACTTCACAGAATCCTTTTTAATTGCAGGTGCGGCAGGTTTTGCTGCTCAACCTTTTGACGAAGGAGAGTCGGACGATTCTTTCGTTACCCCAGAAAAAATAAAAGAAAAATTATCTGAACTTAAATCACTTGATTATAGCGAATCGCAAATTGATTCGTATAAAAAGGCAATGTTTAGAAAAATAAAAACGCAAGAAAGAAATAAAGATATAAAGTCTAATCTTGTGAAATTTGGTATGGATAGAGTTGAGTCTGCGAATATCAGAACTAAGGATTGGGGTTTAACTAATAGCATAAGTAAAATAGACTCAAGTAATCCATTAGATTATATTGCATTTGCAATAAACGCATCGGCAGAAATTGCTCCTCAATTAGTTTTAACAAAAGCGACTGGTGGATTAGGTACATTTGTTGCTACTTCTGGATCTATGTATATAGATGCTGTTTCTAAGCAAGTTGATGCGGAAATGGAGAGGAGTGGATCTACAAGAGAGGAAGCTTTTGAAGTGGTTATGTCTGACACTAAAATCAATAAGCTAGGATTAAATACTGGAGCATTAGTCGTTTCAGCTTTAGATTATGCTGGTTCGTTGAAAATTCTTGGAGGAGCAGGAAAAGAGGTTCAAAAGAAGTTAGTTAAGGAAATGCTTGATGACGTAGTGTTGTCTAAAACAGGTAAAATACTTAAGACTGGAAAAGAATTTGTAGAAGGTCAATTAATTGAAATAGGGACAGAGTTGACTCAAGAGGGTGTTGAGGCCGAAGCAACATCAATGTCAATTGGTAATAAATTTGGAGAAGGGCTTAAAGAGTTCACAGTCGATGAAACTATTGATTTGATTGCAAAAGTTGCAATTGGTACTGCTGGGCCACAGATAGTTCAAGCTGCATCTAGTAATAACTTTTCAAACAACTTAATAAAGTCTATAGCTAATGATTTTGAGGCAAAGACCTTTGCTTTTGAGCAAATAGACGCTAGAATACTTAAGGGTGAAGTAACTCAAATTCAAGCAGACAAAATAAAAGCAAAAATTGATAAGAAAATGGCTCACGTCAAAGACTTATCTAAAATGATATCTGAAGATAACATCGAGGAGGCAATGCAGCTTCAAGATGAATGGGACTCTCTTGAGGAGCAAATATCTACAAATACTACTGGATTAAAATCTTTGCTAAAGTCAAAGCAAAAAGAAGTTCAAACCAAGCTGGAAGAATTAGCAAATGCGAAACCAGTAGACATGGAATCTAATATCGAGTCTGTAGAAACGAAAGTCCCTACATCAGAAACAAATGATGTAGCAAAGTTAAGACAAGATGAGCAAGACGAAATGCTTGAAAAAATACCTAATGCTAAGGACTTTTTAACTAATGGGAAAGTTGATAGAGATAAAATAGATAGCGAGGAAGGCAAGGCTAAGTTTGACGAGATATATGGAAAGTATGACAAATTAATAACGCCTTTATTAGATAATGCTCCTTTAGAGACGAAAGAAAAAATTAAATTAAAAGAAGGGGAATTGTCAACCGAGTCTATTTATAACAAAAAAGTAGATGAGAATAATGAGGATTTTGTTAATAGTTCTAATGAATTTAAAGACAAGGCTGCTGATTATGATGATGGAATAAGCGACAGCAAGTTTATAGAAGAGAATACAATAGAAGAAGAGGTTGATATTAATGATATAATACCTACTCAAGACAAACTATTTGAAAAGAGCTTGAATAACAAGTCTACTGGTAAACCAATTTTAATAAAAGTTGGCGATAAGTATTACGTAGAGGACGGTCACCATAGGATTGCAGACAAGATAATTAGTGGCGGTGGAAAAATAAACGCTACAGTGTATGATAGCTCTCTTATTAATGATGTGGAGAGCTCGAGTGAAACAAATGTTGATGAGAAATTACAAAAAACTAATAAAGTTGAAAAGGGGCTTGATAAGTTAAGAAATGAATTTAAATCAAAACCTGCAGCTAAAGATAGCGAGTCTTCAAAAAAATCACCAAAAGCAGAACCTGTTGAAGAAGCAAAAGCAGAGCCTGTCAAGGAAATTAAACCAGAAGAGGAGTCTATAGGCTCTACGGAGTCTACTACTCCTAAGATTGAGTCAGGGAAAGATAAGAAGCAAAAGCCTAGAAAAACTAAAAAGAAGCCATTAAAAAAAGAAAAAGTAAAGAAGGTAGAGAAGGCTACAAAAGATAGTATAGGAAATGATGTTGGAACAATAGACACCTCTGAAGAGGGACTTAATCACGCTAAAGATGCATCCGGAGTCGCATATGAAATTTCAGATAAAGTTGGATTAGTTCAAGGATTTAGTAATATAACAGGAAGACCTATTTATGTAGCTTACAAAGGGAATAGCAGAACTAGGGTGTCTATAGATGACTATTCTGGTAAGTTATTTTCAGAATCTGAATTAAAAAAACTTAAAGAGTTAAAAGAAAAATTAGTTCAAAAAGAAAGTGAAAATCAAAAGAAAGCAGGAAACCCTTTCGAAAAGCAAGGAAGGGTGGCATCTACAGATTCTGTTCCAAAAAATATTAAAGAGTTTGTAAGCAAAATCACTGAAAAGCTTGGAGTTAGTAAAAATATATTTATTATATCAGACTCCGACACAAACGAGGCTCAATTTAGGAAACATGGTTTATTTGGAACGTTATCTCAAGTAAGGAGTGCTATGTTATCATCAAAAAATCCAAATGAATTCGGATCTAAAAGGTACATGTCAGACGCTGACGCTTATTATATCTACTACGATGATAACTTAACCACTGCTCAAATTTTTACATTAATTTCTCACGAAGCCGGACATATAATAGAGCAGGAGGTTTTTAATAACCAACCTAAAGAAGTCCAAGAGAAGATAAAGAGCGAATACCTAAATTGGTATGCAAACCTTACAGGAAAGACAGTTTCTGATGTTACTAACGAAACTAGGGATATAACAATACAGGATTTATTTGCAGGAAATACAAATCAATTTAATCCAAGATCTCATGGATACATATCCTCCTTTAGCGAATATTTTGCAGACAATGTATCTAAATGGGTGAGAACATCGGAAAAGCCAAAAAGCGTTGTTGAGAAAATGTTTAAAGACATTGCCGACTACTTTAAACAAATAGTAAATTACTTAAAGAATACAGGAAATTACTCGGAAAGCATATTCGAATGGCTAGATGGTATTTACGAAACCGATATCTCTGGTAAAAATCCAGAAAACGAAATGCTTTCAAAGATGTCATCTTCCGACAGCACTCCTTCAATAAAAGACATTTTGGAGTTTGCTAAAGACAACAACATAGACGATTCTGATGTGAGATCTTATATGTTAGAGTTAGGATATACTGAAGATGAAGTAAATTCAGCAATTAAAAGCAAAAATAAAAAGACTTCACAATCCGTATACTCTGAAACAAGAGGATTATCAGAGAGAGATTATTTTGTTCAAGGTTTTGAGGAAGTTTACAAGTACTTAAAAAACGAAATTAAAAGCATGAAAGACGCTCATGCTGAAAAAATAAAAGGACTAAAAGAAGATAGCAAGAAAAAGAAGGAAGCAGAAAGAGAGCTTATTGAAAAATTATCATTATCCATAGAGGCTATACTGCCAAAAGATGGAGTTGTTTCTAGATCTGTAGCGATACAGTTGTCTAAGGCAAATACGGTCGCTAGAGTGGAAGCTGTTATTGACAGATTAGAAAGACTTGCAACTAAAAATTACGAAAAGCAATTAAAGGCTATAAAAGATAAGGCTTCTGGTGACATATTAAACAACTTGCTCAATAAAAAGAATTGGATTGGAAAGAAAGAAGAAGGTAAGCCAAGAAAAAAGAAGCTAACTGACAAAGTTATTTCTATATTGAAAGAGATGGCCAGCGTTTACAATGAGGATAAATTGGATTCAATGTCCGCTGATGAGATTGTTGCTCTACAAAAGGAAATAAATGAATTAATATCGGAATCCAAACTAGAGGTTAAATTAATCAACTCTGCAAAGAAAAAAGTAAGGAAAGCCTTTTCTGGAAGAATTACTGAAATGATTGCAAGGAAAAATAATAAGAAGAAGCCGCTAAATAGTAGGGAGGATGCTGTTAGTTTATTAAAATCCGGCAGTGTTGTTGTTATAGATGGAGTTACATTTAATTCATTGAAAGATTTCGAATTGGCATATCCAGAAGGTACTAAAATATCTGGAGAAAGTGTTTATATACCTAGTCAGCCAGGCTTATCTATGTCTGGAATAAAATCTAGGCTATTGGGTAGATTTAGTAAGATATTAGACTTACAAGGACTGTTAGAAACATTTACTCAAAGTAGTGAGGATAAGTCGTTAATTTACGAACAAATATTAAAGCCATCATCTGATAAGTTTTATGGAAAAGATAATGATATTCAAAAGCTTGATAAAGCAAGAAGGAAATTAGTTATTGAAACTTTAAATAAAGGTAAAGGTTTGGCTGGTGCGATCTCTAAAGTATATAGGCTATATGAAAAGTCTGGAATATCGTTTACAAATAAATCTGGAGAAAAATCTTTAGAGATAACAAATGATAACGCAATATATCTGTATAATGCATTTAAGCAATTAGATGGAGTAGAGAAATTTATAGGCTCAGGATATTCTTTAAAAGAAGTATCTGCTGTAATTGATTACATAAATTCAAATCAAGATTTAAAAGCTTATGCGGATGGTTTGAATTCAATATACTCAGAGTACTTACCATCGATAAATGAATCTCTAGTCAGCAATGGATTTGAAAGTATAGCTGAAGCAACAACAAAATCAAAAGAGGACTTAGCTAAAAAGAATGGAGAAGAGTTTGCTAATGACTACTATGAAATACTATCTAAGATATACGGTGGAGAGCAGAATATACCTGCAATAGAAAGATACTCGCCAATAAGTGTATCCAGCAAGGAGATTGATGGTATGCAGAATACAAATATATTTGATTCAAAATCATTTAATATATCAGCATTTGCTCCAAATGTTTTTGAAAGGTCTAAGGGTGGAACATTAAATATAAGAAGTAGCACATCTGTATTTAATAGCTACTCAGACTCCATGACTAATATGGTTCACTCTTTGGATTTGTTAAAGAAGTTTCAGTCTTTTATGACTGCTGAAAATAGAAGACTTATTGTAGATAATTACGGGAAGCAATTCTATCAGTCAATAGAAAATTCTATGAATGATATCATTTATGGAAAAGCTAAGTCAACAATGTCTGATGCGGAAAGCTATAGTAGTATGAAGCAATGGTTAAATAACGCAAATGCTTCTGTAATGTTTATAAACTTCAAATCAGCAGCAACTCAGCTTTTATCAGCAACAAACTTTGCTTTAGAGTCAGATATAAGTTTTTCAGACTATATGAATAATGCTTTTAATTACTCCTCAAAAGAAATGGTAACAGCTAGAAAGGAGCTATCTGAAGCTTTAGCAATAGAATATCGTGGAGATAGGAATGCATCTAGTATTGAAATAGATGCATTAAGGAATTCTGAGTTTGGAGATAAAGATGTCACTCAAAATGCAAGTCACTTTATATCAAGTACTCTTTCTAAGGGTTATTACTTCACAAGCAAGGCCGATGTATTTGCGATAAAGCTAGGAGGAGCTCCTTACTATATGGCCAAGAGGAATGAGTTTTATGCTGAAAACATAGCCTCCGGAATGGAAAAAACAAAAGCCTATGAAGATGCGAAAGATAGAGCACTAAAGAAGACATACGAAGTTGCAAACAAAACTCAACAGTCTTCGAATTTAGATAGAGTTAGTGCGGAGCAAAAAGACCCACTATCGAGACTTGTACTTACTTTTGGTACTGTATCTATGCAATATAATAGAGAGATGATATCGGCAGCTAGAGACATAAGAAATGGTAGAGGCGACTTGTCTAACAATTTAGCTAAGATAGTTTACTATGGCACAATTCAAAATGTTATATTCCAAACAATATCTGCTGCAATGGGAGCTATCGGTGGAGAAGATGATGAAGTGAAAGGTGCAACGATAATAAATAGATCCATTGATTCATTATTGAAGGGTTTTGGTGTTTATGGAGTAGCAGCATCAGCAGCAAAGAATGGGTTGTATGACTTTTACTCCTACGTAAAAAGAAAGCAAAACGAAAATGGAGAATTAAGTAACGCAGACAAAAAGGCACTAGAAGAGCTTGCAAATATTAATTTTGATAAAAAGACATACAAAGAGCCAAAAGAGGTTATATTGAATACAGTTTCATCTATAAGTCCAGCAATAGGTGGAAAGATTAAGCAATCCGTGGGGCTCTTTTATCAAGCAGGGAATGGTGAATATACGAAAGCCGTATTGAATTCAATAAATTTTGCTTCAAACGTTCCAGCTGATAGACTTTTAGATTTGACTGATGCATTTAATGAAGATTTATCTGGATTCCATAGATTAGCTAGAATAACTAACGTTATGAAAAACTACGAAGTAGAGAAAAATTTAGAAGAAAATAAAGATAAAACAAAAACTTCTGGTAGAAAAACCTCTGGAAGAGATACTTCTGGAAGGAATGTATCTTCAGGCAGGAAGGTTAGTGGAAGAGTTACATCAGGTAGAAATAATTAATAAGCATGAACGTAAATAGCATTAAGTTGAATTTATCCATAAAAGATATAATAGGATACTCGGTTGTTCTATCAACTATAATAACAATGTGGTTAACACTAAAGGCAGAGGTAGCTTCAGCAAAGGAGCTACCGAAACCAATAATAGATAGAGTTGAGTACGATTTAAGGCACGAGATGATCCATCAAAATATGGAAGAAATAAGGGAAGATCTTATTGAAATAAAACTACTAATAATTAAGTTAGATAAGAGAATTTATGAAGACTCAAGAAAAAATAAGTAAACATATTAGTTACAAGGAGGGCGTGTATAGCAACACAGCTACAAGGAAAGGTATCGACAATAATCCTGGAGACATCGAACTTAAAGCTATGAAAAACGTAGCTGAGAACGTATTTGAGCCACTTAGAGAAGAATTTGGATGTCCTATAAGGATTAACAGTTTCTTTCGCTCTAAAGCCTTAAATTTAGCTGTAGGAGGAAGTGCAAAATCTCAACACTGTAAAGGTGAGGCTATGGACATAGATGATACGCTTGGTGGTGTAACTAACGCTGATATGTGGTTATTTATTAAAAATAATTTAGAGTTCGACCAACTTATATGGGAGTTTGGTGATTCAAATAATCCGGATTGGGTTCATGTGTCACTAAAGTTGAATGGAGAAAATAGGAAACAATGTTTAAGAGCGAAGAGGGTAAATGGGAGAACAGTTTATGAAAAAATGTAAGCTAATAGCATTAGTACTATCGTTGATATTAGTTTTAGCCATTTTAATGCAATATAATAGTAGCGAAGATTCTATCGATACTATTAGTAAAGATGAAATACTGAAGCTTAGGGATAGCATAACAAAGCAGAATGAAGAGTCTATAAAGTATAGAGATAGCTTAGAGATGGAGATATTTATAGTAAGTGACTCTATTTCCTCTCAACTAACTAAAGACTCTTTAAGAAAAATTGAAAGAATTAATACCTATGAAAAGATTTCAAATAGTAATATCGATGGTGTTTATGTTGATATTAAACTGTATCTCGATTCAATTGAAATCCCAAAGCAATAAAGGATTCACAGACGAAGAGGTTAGAAAGATAGCCTATATAATTGAATGTAAAAAGTTTCTTGAGCAAGACACAATATCTTATAAGAATCAGATAGCTAGTATATCTAAAAAGTACTCATTATTAGAGTTGAAATACAAAAGCTTAGATAAGTCAAAAACAGAGTGCGATAAGTATTCTGATTTTTTATATCAAGGGTCATTATCTTTAATTGAAAGTACAGCCTCTTTATCTAAGGAAAATAAAAAACTAAAATTTAAGTTAAAAATAAGTCAGTACTCTATGCCAATTTATTTTGGAGCTGGTGTATTAACCGCAATACTTATATTGAAATGAAAAAATCAGTTACTTGGATAGGTGGATTATTTAGAGATGAATTTAGTACACCATCATCAAAGAGATTTATAGGTATAGTTTCTGGATTGACTCTATGCGTAACATTATTTGCAAACCAATTTACAGACGAACATATAGCTCCATCATCGACATTAGTTAATGCTGTTGCCGCATTGTCTTTTGGTGCTTTAGGATTGTCTTCAGCAGATAAGATATTTAAAAAGAAGGAGAGTAAAGATGCCTAAAAAAGTAATGGTTGATAAATCAAAAATGTCTTGCAATAAACCAAAGCGAACTCCTAGCCACCCAAAGAAGTCCCACATAGTTAAGGCTTGCGAAAATGGTAAGGAGAAGATAATTAGATTTGGAGAGCAAGGCGCTAGTACGGCTGGTAAGCCAAAATCAGGAGAGTCTGCAAAGATGAAAGCTAAAAGAAAAAGTTTTAAAGCTCGGCACGGTAAAAATATAGCTAAAGGCAAAATGTCTGCTGCGTACTGGTCGGATAAAGTTAAATGGTAATTATATATTATGAAGTATAAAAAAGTTCCATCAATAAGTGAATTAATAAAGCAAGCTTCTTTATCAGAGGCTAGAAATATGTCTGCGCTACCGGCAATGCGTTTTATAAGCAATGTTACGCCAAGCAGAAGTAATGTTTCGAATGGAAGAAGGAAAGTTCAAAGGCTAGAGGATAAGAAGAGTGCTGGAGAGATTGACTGGAATAGCTTTGCGCCATCTGCCGGAAGAGTTAGAGGTATTGATACGCTATCCAAAAAAGAAAACTACAACATTGTTGAAGAACCAAGTATTTTATTGCTTGACTTATTTCCTAACGCTGCTGCTGCTTATTCACTGCGTAAGTTAAGAAGTGATTATACAGGCCCTGCGATTAGAGTAAGAGAAACTGCTTCAGGTTTGCATAATGAACAAGACATTTATTTTGTAGGCAATGAA
>Ga0208795_1001018_pt1 | contig 13255 bp, 15 predicted proteins | sample CB_VirMetaG_6_FD_184541 | JGI IMG/M metagenome (GOLD analysis project Ga0208795, IMG submission 184541) | Freshwater to marine saline gradient viral communities from Chesapeake Bay - CB_1508_2 Viral MetaG (SPAdes) (version 4) | ecosystem: Environmental > Aquatic > Marine > Coastal | place: USA... | reverse complement strand
CATTGTACTCCATTTACTGCACAAGGTTCATCAGATACATTAGTCTATTGACATTACCACTAAAATGTTGTATAAATAGTATTGTTGAGGGTCTAAAGGTTTTGCGTACCTCAACCCTGTCTTGCCTTTCAAGGAAGACATTTATCAACTTGCTTTCAAAAAGGAGTTAAACATGACAAATTCACTATTCGATCCATTCCTACCAAATCTAGCTCGTGGTACTGTAGGTTTTGATGATGTATTCAAAAAACTTGCTACATTCACGGAAGCTGTTACCAAAGTTCCACTATATCCTCCATATAACATAAAAAAGACTGCTGAAAACATCTATGTTATTGAACTTGCTGTTGCAGGATTCGGACAGCAGGACATTGAACTAATTCTTGAAGATGGTGTTCTCACTGTCAAGGGTCAAGTATCAACTGATGATAAGGCAGATTATCTTTTCAAGGGTATTGCTGATAGAGCCTTCACAAGGAAGTTCACTCTTTCGGATACTGTTGAAATCCAGAATGCAGACCTGATTAATGGTATGCTCAAGATTTGGCTTGAGAAATTTGTTCCAGAAACAAAGAAGCCAAAGAAGATCGAGATCAATAATAAAGAAACTTTCCATCATCAGGTGTAATTATGTTAAATAAAGTAAGAAATTTTTTCAGTAGATTTTTTGATAAAAATCAAACCAAATACAAAAAAATTACCATCAGTAATAGATATCCTTTCTATATCTAATGAGAATGGGTGGAGATTTCTTCACCCATTTTTACTATATACTTTTATAGTATTTCATAGGAGATATCATGGCACAGGTAAATTCAAAAACAGAGATACAGAAATTACTAAAAGATGTTGGATATTACACGGGTCCTATCGATGGTATTTTTGGTATTGATACATTTAATGCCATCGACAAATATCTCCAACTCAAGAATATAAATTACAAGTGGACCAGAGCCAGAAAAGCAAAGGCTATGGAACAACTTCTTTATCAATCATTGGGTATTGAAGTTGGTACTATTGATGGTCTTGAAGGACAAATGCTACAACATGCCAGAGAAGTTTATGAAGCAAGTCTTGTAACCACTTGGCGTGATAAAGCCGATGTTATCTATCCACCAAAAGTCAGTAAAGAAAAGATTTCTCTTCAGGACATCAACATTTATCAGTTAGCATTTATTCGTGGTATTGGTGAAACAGAGACAGGTTTTTCCAAGAAAGAAGCATATTCAGAAGCATATAACAAATCAACCAACAACAAGAATGTGAAACAATATGGTCAAGATGGTGCAGACTATGGATATTATCAGAACAATAATCTTGATGTAAAACAACTGATCAATTCTGGAGTAGATGCAGAGGTTGCTAAACATCTAAATGGTGGTGGCAAAGGTGGTAATTCAAGTATAGAAGAACAGACCTTGGCAATGCATTATAGATTAAAGATGAAATATTCAGAAGTCTATGAAAACATAAAAGATGGTTCTATGCAGTCGTTGCAAGTAGCTATAAAGACAATGAGAAATCATTGGTTTGGATTACAAGATAGACCAGAAGTTGCTTTGGCTGCATGGAAGAAAGCTGCATCAAATGATTATTCACAGATATTTCCAGAAGTATTCAAAAAGAAAACAGAAGTAACTGTATCCAATACTAACTGGCCCAGACAATCAGATGTGCCAAATTTCTTTGGTAATGTAGGAACAAGACAAGTCAAATGTCAAGTTCCATTCACTATGGTCCTTGCATGGGACACAAAAACTAAATTGACTGCATATTCTTGTCATGAGCTTGTGAAAGAACCCATGGAAAGAATTTGGAACAGAACACTTGAGCATTATGGTTATGACAAGATTGTGGATCTCAGATTACATTATTTTGGTGGTTGTCTAAATGTAAGAAAGATGCGTGGTGGTTCTTCTTGGTCAATGCATTCTTGGGGAATTGCTGTAGATATTGATCCTGATAGAAATGCTTTGAGAATGAACGCAAAAAAGGCTACATTAAGCAAATCTATATATGATAAGTTCTGGCAATTTGTATATGATGAAGGTGCTATATCTCTTGGTAAGGAAAGAGATTTTGATTGGATGCATTTCCAATTTAGTCGTTTATAATTAGAAAGGCTTATATTATGATTCATGTGCTTGTTGAAAAATCAGTGACTGTAATTATTCCTACTATTGGTCAACCAAGTCTAACAAAAGCCATCAAGACTTGTAATCCTTGGTATCAAACATATAAAAACATTCACAATCTTGTTGTTGTGGATGGTCCCAAATATTATGATGCTGCTGTCAAACAAATAGCAAAGTCTGATTGTGAAGTAAAATTAACATCAACACCATACAATACAGGTGGTAATGGATTCTATGGACACAGAATCTATGCTGCATATCCACATCTCATCAATACAGATTATGTCGCTTTTCTAGATGAAGATAATTGGTGGGATGAACATCATCTTGGTAGCATGATAGAATTGCTTGAAAGAAACAATCATGATTGGGTACATTCACTCAGAAAGGTTGTTTTGGAAGATGGTAAATATTTAGATGATGATTGCTGCGAAAGTATCGGTAGATGGCCCATCTGGTTTTCACCTGAAGATAATCCGCAACATTTAGTTGATACATCTTCATATCTCTTCAAAACAGATTTTCTGATCAAAGTGTGTAATCATTGGCATTCTGGTTGGGGAGGAGATAGAAGATTTTTTCATATTATAACTAAAGTTATGGGACATGACAACTATGGCACAACAGGTCTACATACACTGAATTATAAGTTGCCAAATATGGAAAAGGCATATGGTGGTGATTATGAATTCTTCAAGAAAGGTAACGAAGCAATCAAACAAAAATATGGGAGTTATCCATGGTTAAAGACTTGATTATAGGAAATGCTACAGGATATGGTTGGGATGATTTGAAGTATTGGGTCAACTCTATTCGCAAATCTGGTTTTTCTGGTGATGTTGTTCTGACAGGCACCAATATGAATAAAGAGACGATTGATAAACTTACTGAAAATGGTGTTGAACTGGCATTGTATGGTAAGAAACTTGAAAATGGTAATGTAATAGCAGAAGATACCAATGCACCACATGTTGCTAGATTTTTCTATATGTGGAATGCACTAAACAAAACTCAAGAGCAATATAGATATGTAATTACTACAGATACCAGAGATGTTATCTTTCAGTCAAATCCATCCATTTGGCTAGAAGAGAATATCTATATGTACAGTATGGTAGCATCATCTGAAGGTATGAGATACAAAAATGAACCCTGGGGTAACCAAAATCTTCTTGAAACATTTGGACCATTTTTTCATGATCTATTAAAAGATAAATTCATTTTCAATGTTGGTGTAGTTGCCGGTGAAGCAATGACCGTAAAAGGTTTGATGCTTCTTCTATTTCAAATGTCAATCAATAGACCTATTCATATTGTAGATCAAGCAGTATATAATTTTTTGATTAATACTCCTCCATTCTATACAGATACATTCTTTGTCAATAACTCTGATGGTTGGGCAGTTCAGTTGGGTACATCGCTCGAAGCAGTTAAAGCAGGAAAAGGTGATTTGGGACTTAACTTTGGTTCAGATCCGACAAAACAAATGATGTATCAAATGAACTATGAAGACAATCAACCGATCTTTGAGGATGGTGTTGTCATGAATAATGAAAAGAAACCTTTTGTTGTTGTACATCAATATGATAGAATTCCACATTTGAATGGAAAGATTCAAGAAATTTATGGAGATTGATTATGCTTTTGACTACTGATCCAGAATTATTTACAGTTCAAGAATCAAAAATGATGGGTATCTGGCCACCATCTGATATAGTTTCACACGGTCTTTTGCCGTATATCAAAAGACTTAGAGTTGATAAGGTCTCTATTTTGGAAGTAGGTGTTCACAAAGGTGAAAATGCAATTCAAATGCTGTCTAATGATGAAAGAGAACGAATTGGTATGATATATGGTATCTTCTATGGTGATAAGAACATCAAAGAAATTCTACAAAAAAATACGGCAAATGAATCTAGATTTTCTATGGATGTTCCGAATGAAGATTTTGATGTTGTGATCATAAATTCAGAATGTAAAAATCTTACAGGTAAAATGGAAAAGTATTATAATAAAGTCAAGAGTAATGGAATCTTTTGTGGAAATAATCATGACAAAAAACATGTAAAAGAAGCTCTTGTAGATTTTAGAAGAAGATGTAAGATTGGTACACCCATTCTCGTGTCTAATGGATCATTTTTTTGGTATAAGAGGTAATTATGGGAAAGACTGCATTTAAACAAAGAGGTGTGAAGAGAAAATGAGTAATCAAAAAAAAGCACTTGTACTCGGTGCTGCCGGGTTTATAGGTCATCATCTTGTAAATAGATTGAAAGAAGAAGGATATTGGGTAAGAGGTGTAGATTTGAAGTATCCTGAATTTGAAGACTCGAAGGCAGATCACTTTATTACCCGTGATCTTAGAGATTCGGTAGAAGTTCGTGAGATTGTTAGATTTGCAGGATCCAGAAGAAATCCTCATCAAACTTGGAATCTGATATTTGATATACCATTCGATGAAGTTTATCAATTGGCAGCAGATATGGGTGGATCAGGATACATCTTTACTGGTGAAAATGATGCAAATGTGATGCATAATTCAGCAACAATCAACCTTAATGTGTTAGATAATGTTAAGTCTTATAATTCATATAATAAAGTAAATCAAACTAAAATCTTCTATTCATCATCTGCTTGCATGTATCCAGAACACAATCAAATGAATGCAGATACTCCAGATTGTCGTGAAGATACTGCATATCCTGCAAATCCAGATTCTGAGTATGGTTGGGAAAAACTATTTTCAGAGAGACTATATTTTGCATATAATCGCAACTATAACATTCCGGTTCGTGTTGCTCGATTCCACAATATATATGGTCCCATGGGAACATGGAAAGGTGGCAAAGAAAAAGCCCCTGCTGCTATTTGTCGAAAAGTAATTCAATCTGATGGTACAATCGAGATTTGGGGTGACGGAGAGCAGACAAGATCATTTCTATATATTGATGATTGCATTGATGCTATAAGACTTCTCATGCAATCAGATTTTATGGGTCCAGTCAATATTGGTTCTGAAGAAATGGTTACTATCAATCAGTTGGTTGATATTGCAAGTTCTATAGAAAACAAATCTCTCAGTAAGAAACATATTGCAGGTCCCACAGGAGTTCGTGGTAGAAATTCACATAATGCTCTCATCGAAGAAAAACTGGGCTGGAAACCAAAGTTTACTCTTCAAGAAGGTATTACAGAAACATATAATTGGATCAAAGGACAAATTGAAAAATCATGAAGAAAGTATTGAGATTAGGATTCACTGACACATTTGGTGCCATTGAAAACTTCTTTACAAATGTTTTGTCTGAAATCTTTGAAATCGTCAGAGATGACGAGAATCCAGACTATTTAATATTTGGTGATAGAAACTTTGGTAACAATAATGTGAGTTATAATGACAAAAACTGTATCAAGATTTTTTATACAGGAGAAAACGAAAGACCTTGGAATTACAAATGCAATTATTCCATCTCATTTGATCATGATGATTTTGATGGTAGAAATTTTAGACTACCGCTATATGTGATCTATGATTATGATAATCATTTTAGAAATGTCAGAAACTCTACCACAGCTATCAGAACAGTCGAAGACTTACAAGAAGAGAAAAAGGGTTTCTGTTCATTTGTTGTGAAGAATGGTGGATGTGAGAGACGAAATCAGTGGTTTCATTTCTTGAATAATAATTATAAACCAGTTGCATCAGGTGGACCTTTGTTCAATAATATTGGATATGTACTACCTCGAGGTGAAGAATCTGTCAAGGCAAAGATTGATTTTCTCAATTCATATAAGTTCAATCTTTGTTTTGAAAATTCATCTTATCCTGGTTATGCAACAGAAAAGATATATGAAGCTCTGTGTGCTAAGACTATTCCAATCTATTGGGGTTCTCCAACGATTGAAGTGGATTTTAATCCTAAATCTTATATAAGTTGGCATGATTATCAAGACGATCAAATATTCTTTGATGTAATCAAGACAGTAGATGAGAATCCTGAAGTATATAATGAAATGTATTTGCAGCCAATGTTTACAAACGGTAGAACTTCAAACAAGTTTATGGACAAAATTTTATTTCTTAATTGGTTTGAAACGAAAGTGTACAAAGGTGTTTTGAATGGATAAAGCGTTAATTATTACTCCTACTGGTTGTCCAATGTTCTTCGATGATGCATATGACAAAGATAATCATTGGAGATTCAATAAGCCAGAGAGAACTTATAAAACGATTGTTGTTGGATTTAAGGAAGATTATGTACCAGAGCCGAATTCATATGACACATTTTTTCATTATCCTATTCGATATAAGTGGAAACAAGTGCCTGAATTACTTGACAAATTCAGCATAGACTGGTATAATTTCGATTATATTGGTGTTTGGGATGACGATTACTGTACAGATATTCAGTCAGTTAATCGTGCATTAGAAATAGCAAGGAGATTTGATTTTCCATTTTTTCAACAATCTTTAATTTCATGGACTGTTTATCCATGTCTAAAACAGGATACTTCTTGTCTTTTCACCAAGACTAATTTCACTGAGATGGGTGTACCATTTTATAGAACAGATGTTTTTAGTAAGGTTCTCAAATTACTTAGAGACTATCAATATAGAGAATCTGAGTGGGGTATTGATAAGATTATGTGTGATTATCTCAGATTGCCTGCATATATAGTACATGAAGTTTCTGCAAAGCATATGAGACGAGAAAGTTGGTACGACAAAACAAATGCATTTGCTGAAATGGACTATCTTATGAAAGATTGGTTTCCTAAGTATATGAAAGAAAATTTCGCCATTGATTATCAGTATCATGATAATCAATATGTCTTGGAAAAATATGTAAAGAAAATTGAATAGTGAGGAATAATGACAAAACGTCTTCTTCTTACCGGTGGTGCCGGATTCATTGGTCACCACATAGTAAATTTATTTTTGAAAGAAACAGATTGGGAAATTGTATCACTCGATAGACTAGACTATTCAGGTAATCTCAATAGACTTCATGATGTGATTTCAACTTATCCAAAGTCAGATCAAAAACGAGTAAAGATTGTTTGGCATGATCTAAAAGCAGAAATTCGTGAACTAACTTCAAACTTTATTGGTGATGTAAATGTGATCCTACATCTAGCAGCATCAAGTCATGTAGACAGATCAATTTCACATCCAATGGAATTCGTCATGGATAATACTATTGGTACCGTCAATCTATTGAATTATGCTAGAGGTCTCAAGAATCTAGAAAGATTCATTTATTTCTCTACAGACGAAATCTTTGGTTCTGCACCCGAAGGTGTTTTGTATGGTGAATATGACAGATACAATTCAACCAATCCATATTCCGCATCAAAGGCAGCAGCAGAAGAATTCTGTGTAGCATATGAGAACACATACAAGCTGCCTATCTTTGTAACCCATACGATGAATGTATTTGGAGAAAGACAACATCCTGAGAAATTCATTCCTATGTGTATTAGAAAGATTCGCGATAATGAGAAAATTTTTGTCCATTCTGATCCATCTAAGACCAAAGCTGGCAGTAGATTCTATATCAATGCCAAAGATGTAGCAGAAGCAATGTATTTTCTACTTCATTTGGATAATAATCAACATCAAATTATTCGTGATCACATGAATTCTCTAGGTGTAAGATGTCCTAAATTCAATGTGGTAGGTAAGGAAGAGATTGATAATCTATCTATGGTCAAGATCATTGCCGAAGCACAAAATAAAGATCCTGTATATGAGATGGTTGATTTTCATACATCTCGTCCTGGCCATGATTTGAGATATTCACTTGATGGAGCATTTATGAGAAAACTTGGATGGGAACCAAGAATCTCATTAAGAGAAAGATTACATGAAGTAACACACTGGTCATTAGCTAATAAAGAATGGATTGAACTATGATATTAGAAAATATTCATAAACAACTGAACAAGTCATCTGACAAATGGGAACCATATTTTGAGATATATGAAAGGCATCTGAGTAGATTTAGAGGAAAGAATATTTCTCTTGTTGAGGTAGGTATTCAAAAAGGTGGTTCACTTGAAATGTGGAGTGAATTTTTTGGATCATCATGTAAGATCAGTGGCATTGATATTGATGAGGAATGTCGCAATCTTGTATATGACAATTCAAATATTCGAGTGATTATTGGCGATCAGTCTTCACCTGAGTTCTGGGATAACTTTTTGAATCAAAACGAAAATATTGATATTTTCATTGATGATGGTGGTCATTTTATGGATCAACAGATTCTCACTTTCGAGAAAGTATTTCCTAAACTGAATGTTGGTGGAATCTATATTTGTGAAGATTGTCACACATCATATATGCCATACAATGGTGGTGGATTTCAATATAAGAATTCTTTCATTGAATATTCCAAAGGATATATTGATTCGCTCCATAAGAACTGGCACAATGATTTCGATACAGTTCAGGACAAGAAGGATAAACTATCAAAAGATTTGACTGGTGTATTTTTCTATGATAGCATGGTAGTATTTGAGAAATTTGGAAAAAGGAAGATGGTAAATGTACAACCAGAAAAATTCAAATCAACTAAATGAATGCCTTGCATGTGGTTCAGATAATTTAGAACTCACTTTAAATTTGAACAATCAACCTTTAGCAAATTCTTATAAAGATACAGCAGAAGAAGTTCAAGAAGAATTTCCACTAGCAATCAATCGGTGTGAAGACTGCTTTCATATTCAATTGACAACATCTGTTGATCCTGAATTGATGTTCAAAAATTATCTGTATGTTTCTGGAACATCTCTGACAATGAAAGAACATTTCAGATGGTTCAATGCATTTACCTCTGAGTATTTTTCATTAATAAATGGATGTTATCCAATTCAAGTTCTTGATATTGGATGTAATGATGGTTCTCAATTGGATCAGTATAAAATTGATGGTATCATTACATATGGTGTAGATCCAGCAGAAAATCTAGCCAAGATTTCCAGATCAAAAGGACATAGAATATTTGCAGAGTATTTTGATGATAGATTTGTAAATATTCTACAGAAGAAATTTGATATCATCATTGCTCAGAATGTATTTGCCCATAATTATAACCCATTGTTCTTTCTTCAAAATGTTAGTAAAATCATGAAAGAGCAATCACTGTTCTTTGTGCAAACATCACAAGCAGATATGATATTGAATAATGAATTTGATACAATCTACCATGAACATATCAATTTCTTCAATATCAATTCTATGAATAAACTATGTAATAGAGCAGGACTTAATCTAATTGATGTCGTGAAATGTCCTTTGCATGGTAACAGTTACATCTTTGTCATTTCTAAAACTGCCAGAAGAGTTGCCAATATACACAATATGATTGAAATGGAAAGAAAGATTGGTCTTTATACTGAAGAAACTTATTTCAACTATGCAAATAACTGCGATGAAGTAACCAGAAAACTGAAAGGTGTTATTGATATCTACAGAACTACTCAAAGAGATGTTCCTATTGTTGGTTATGGTGCAGCGGCAAAAGGTATGACTCTTCTGAATTATTCAAAGATCAAACTGGATTGGATTGTTGATGACAATGAACTAAAACAGAATAAGTTTACTCCAGGTATGAGTATTCCAATTCTCAGTTCTGATAGTATCAAAAACAATAAATCTCCAATCGTTTTTGTTCCACTTGCTTGGAACTTTTTTGGTGAAATCAAAAGTAAGATAAAAGAAATGAGACCACAAATGGATGATACTTTCATTACTTACTTTCCAGAAGTCAAGATGTCAAAATGAAAAATATAGCATATTATCATCTATACATGACAGATAATCCTGTTATCTGGTCATGTATATTTTGTGAACAGATCATGTATATGGAAAGATCGTCATTATTGAATAATCTGGATGAAATAAGAATTGTTGTGATTTCCAAAAGTGACAGACGAATATCCAAGTTCATCGAAATGTGTAAGTATCTGATTCCAGAAGAAAAAGTGAAGTTTTTATTTGTTGAGAATCCTTATAGTAATGATCAAGAAATGCTTTCTAATTTGGAGAGCAATAAAACGATATCTGAAAATCATACTATGAGATTAATTTATAATGATGCTCAAACCGAGAACTGCAATTTGCTATATATTCATAGCAAAGGCATCAAGCCATATTTGACTTATGATAATATGGAAATCTTTGTTAGATATCATCACTGGAGACAATATCTAAATTGGGGAGTATTGACTAACTGGAAAGAATGTATCGAAAAATTGAATGACTACGATATTGTAGGAGTCAATTACAGAAAAGATCCTTCACCACATTTCAGTGGTAATTTCTGGTGGTCCAAATCTTCATATATAAAAACATTACCAGATCCTTCTACTAAACTTTGGTGGCAAAAAATAAAATTTGAAACTACAGACACTTGGCTCAAGAATGTTTCAGATAGATTTAGAGATGAGATGTGGCCTTGTAGTATAAATCCTAAAGTGTATAACATTCACGAAATGACTGAAAATCCAGCAGCAAAGATTATAAAATATGAAAGGTATGGAAATGAACATTCTTGAAACACAAATTGTCCAAAGAGAATATGATGGACGTTGGGAAAGAATTGTCAAAATCATGGACAAAGAGAATTCTTACACCTACACAAACGAAAGTGGAATCAGTGTCACTCTGATTCCCGAAAGATGGATCACAACACATGTATTTGATTTCCTAATGGAGGAAGTATAATGAAAGATATTAAACTAATTAGACTGTTGAGCGGAGAAGATTTGTTGACTGAAGTTGTTGCTGATACAGGATTCAAAGTAACAATCAAGAATCCACTCAGAGTAGTTATTATTCCTGGTAAATCTACACCTAATAATCCAACAGTAGGTCTGGCACCTTGGGCAGAATTTTCAGAGGATGATGAATTTGTACTTGACAATCAACATATTATCGCTATAATGAGACCTGTAAAAGAATTTGTTTCGCAATATAATTCGGCATTTAGCGGTATTATCACCCCATCATCAAGTCTACTCGTTCCAAAGGAAATGTAATGACAAAAACATTCTATACCAACGTCCAGAATTTTGGTTCCAAGATTCTGTATAGAGGAATAGAAAACGGAAGAAGAATCACAAGAAAGTTAGATTACAATCCAACTCTCTTTCTACCATCACAGAAACCAACTAAATTCACGACAATCAAGGGCGAATATGTAGCAGATATAAATCCTGGTACAATTGCTGATTGTCGTGAATTCGTCAAAAAATATGAAGATGTTGAGAATTTCAAAGTCTATGGTAACCAGAAGTATGAGTATTGTTATATTTCAGATCAACATCCAAATGATGTAGACTGGGATAAATCATTCATCAATATTTGCAATATTGATATTGAGGTAGGTTCGGAGAATGGATTTCCCGAACCAGATGTTGCAAATGAACCCATCACAGCCATCACCTATAAAATGAACGATATGTTCATTGTTTATGGATGCGGACACTTTACTAATGAACGTGAAGATGTTCAGTATATTCGATGTGATGACGAAATAGACCTAATCAAAAGATTTGTCGATGGTTGGTCTGGTAACTATCCAGATATCATCACTGGTTGGAACGTCAAGATGTTCGACATTCCATATCTGGTCAATAGAATCACCAAATTGATGGGTGAAGCATTTGCTAAGAGATTATCTCCCTGGAATTATCTATCAGAAAGAACTGTGAATTTTGGTGTAAGTCGTCAATTCAAGACCTATAATCTGGTAGGCATATCTTGTCTCGATTATATTGATCTGTATCAAAGATATGCTCCTGAAGGTAAATCACAGGAATCATATAAACTTGACAATATCGCAAATGTAGAACTGAACGAGAGAAAGTTATCATATGAAGAATATGGTAATCTTCATACTCTATATCGTGATAACTATCAGTTATTCATTGAATATAACATCAAAGATACTGAACTGGTCGAGAGACTTGAAGATAAGTTGAAACTTATTGAATTGGCTTTGACCCTTGCATATGATTCCAAAACAAATTATGATGATGTTTTTGCTCAAGTTCGCATGTGGGATGCACTTATCTATAATCATTTGAAATCTAAGAATATGGTGGTTCCACCGATAGAGCATCAAGAAAAGAATGAAGCATATGTTGGTGCATATGTAAAAGACCCAATTGTCGGTATGCATAACTGGGTTGCGAGCCTGGATCTCAATTCGTTATACCCCTCACTCATCCGTCAATATAATATTTCACCAGAAATGCATATGACGAAAAGTCGCGTACAGTATCGTATGGAAGAACTGGAAAAAAATGTAAAAGAAATGACGAGAGAGGAACTTCAGGAAGAACTTGAAGACCTTAAGAAAATACAAAAAATAACATCACAGGTTGATGTAAATAATATGGTAAATAAAGAAATTGATTTGAGCATATTGAAAAAATATAATATGACAATAACACCTAATGGTGAATTGTTTGAGGTAGTTAGTCAAGGATTTTTGTCCGAGATGATGGAAAAAATGTATAATGATCGAACTGTATATAAAAAGAAAGCGATTGAAGCGAAGAAAGACCTAGAGAAAGTTATGGCGGAGATTAATCGTCGCAAAAAAGTATAGCAGACAAAATAATACTAAATACCTCTGTGCCGAAAGCGGGAGTATTTTATGCCAAATCAAAATAGTCATATCACCAAAATTGTTAATTTAAATATAAAACAAATTGAAAAAATGCTTATTGAAGGATTTAGTGTGAGTGAAATTTCCAGATCACTAAGCTTGCCTTATGCAGCTATCTATAACGGCATAAGGAGGCATAATATGTCACATCTTGTTAGCGTGAGTAAAAATGGAAAATCAAAAACTTCTAAGCAGTATCATAATCGCATTCAAAAATTTGATTATGATACATTAAAAGAAGAGTATATTGATAATAAATTAAATTTATATGAAATTGCTGATAAGTATGGTATGAGTGCATCATCTGTTTTTTCATACATGAAAAAACTTGGTGTTGATACTAGGTCTAAAAAAGAGGCATCTCTTTTGATGTATGAAAAGAGGCCAGAAATAAAAGAAATTCTTCGCCAATTAGCATTCGATGGCGTAACAGGTATT
>Ga0208795_1001014_pt1 | contig 13277 bp, 29 predicted proteins | sample CB_VirMetaG_6_FD_184541 | JGI IMG/M metagenome (GOLD analysis project Ga0208795, IMG submission 184541) | Freshwater to marine saline gradient viral communities from Chesapeake Bay - CB_1508_2 Viral MetaG (SPAdes) (version 4) | ecosystem: Environmental > Aquatic > Marine > Coastal | place: USA... | reverse complement strand
CGTAGCCATTGGCTGGAATTCGACAGGCTTTTTTGGTGCAGCCCGTCTAACTGCCTCGCACGCATAGCGAAGCGCATCTATAACATGATTGTTCTTATCTTCCAAGACGGGCAGAATTTTGTTTGTCAAGGGGTCTGTCTTGTAGCTGTAGAGCGTGAGTTCATCTATCGTGTGCGTGCAGCGCGGATGGACGATGATGTCGTAATTCTTCAGCCATTCAATGCCTTCCTCGACCGAGTTAGCGCCTTTGACGGCACGCATGATCTTCGGGAAGCCGTTCTTCTGCATATGGCTGATGGTTTCAGGGCGGGAGCTATCCGCAACAATCGGCCACTTCTCAGCCTCTGGGATCGTCAGGAATAGCTCTGGCGTGTTCACGATCTCGCAGCCGACCATGTAAGCTTCGTGGTCAATGTAGAGATTGCGGCCAACCAAGTGGCAGCGGATCAGAACCGTGGGGTCGCTGGCGAAGCCCCAGTCAGCGCCGAAGCGGTGAATTGCGTCAGCCGGTGCGTCAAACTCCTCGACCCGCCAGTTGCGGAACACGCGGCCCTCGCTGTTGGAGATATAACCGCCGAGCCAGATGTGCGTGTACTTGTCCGGATCGCGGGCGCGGTCAAACTCCATTTCAGCACGCAGCACATCGGGGAACCAAGGATTGTCCTTGTAGTTCACCTCCCGCACGATGGAGCTTGGCGGTGGGGTTTCGCCACGCAGCAGCGCATCAATCGGGTCGGTTGCCTCTCGCGGGTTCCATGTGAACCAAAGCTCCGAACCGGGCTTGCGGATCGTCGGACGGAGCAGATCAAGCGACCGCTGGCTGAGTGATTGCGCTTCTTCCACCCATGCGCAGTCGTAGCCTTCTAGCGACTTGATGCTGTCGCTTGTGTGGTTCTGCATCCCTTGGAAGATGATGAGACCGTCACCGTGGCGGGACTTGATCTGGCTCTCCTGCACCTCGAAGTAGTCCTGCACGCCTAGCTGCTCGATCTTGAGTTCCAGCAGGCGCTTGACAGACTGGGCGAGGGACTTCTGGATTTCACGCACGCAGACAGTACGGCGGCGCTGATCCATTACGTGCGCTTCGATTACCGCTTCAGCGAAGGCATGGGACTTGCCCGAACCGCGTCCACCGTGCGTGCCTTTGTAGCGTGCAGGCTGGAGGAACGGCTTGAACCATCGCGGGGTTTTAATCGTCAGCGTTGCCATCGATCACTTTGCGCACGATCTGGTGCATCATGTTGCCGCTGACATTGAGCTTCGCAGGCTCGTTGTAACCGTGCATTGCATTCAACTCTCTGACCGCTGCGACCTTTACCGAGCCGCTGCCTTCCTTATAGGCTTGCACAAGTGCCTTGACTGACATTTCGCGTGACCAGAGTTGTTTTTCTTGCACGGCTTCACGCAACTCAGCAATCCTTGCGGTAATCTTGCTGTTCTTCATCAGCTTCGAGGCCAGCGGATAAATCGTGTTATCCTTCATGCGGTCGGCATCATACGCAGCGCGATACGCATCAGCCTGCCCCAAGCCATCAGCAATGCCTTGGCAGAATGCTTCTTGCTTTGCTGTGAGTTTAACGTGAGGCATCAAACGGCTCCCCCGTCTCAGCATGGATGGCTTGCTTGCCGGTGAAGTCCTGCCAACGCTTGATGATTACATCGCAATATTTCGGGTCAAGTTCCATGAGGTAAGCATTGCGGTTGGTCTTCTCACAAGCAATAAGGGTTGAACCGCTGCCACCGAATAGGTCAACCACGTTTCGCTTATCGACTAATGAATAATAATCAAAAAACCAATTAACAAGCTCAACTGGCTTTTGTGTTGGATGCACTCTCTTTTTGTCATGTTCTTTTGCCATGCCAAATATGCCAGCCCATTTTACACGCGCAAGCATCCTTTTATGTCTAGCTTTTGACCAACATAACTCAAAAGTTGAACCGAACATTTTATCAGCTGATTCATCACCACGCTTATCCCAAACAACCCATGAACCAGAATTCCTATCAGGAATTAAGTCTGCATAATAATCAGCGCCCCACAAGAATATTTCTTTACAATAATCGAAGGCGGTTAAGACAGTATTGATAAATTCAGGGTTAAAATCTTCGTGGTCGCCCTTTACGTTGTCGTATTTAGCGCCGCCTGATATACCATCAAACTTTGACTTCATGCTCGAATAATCAGCGTCCAAAAACATACCATAAGGCGGGTCGGTAAACACCATATCAGCCTTCACCCCATCCATCAGCTTCTCAACCGCATCAATGCTCGTGCTATCCCCACACATCAGCCGATGCCGCCCCAGAACCCAAACATCGCCCTCAACGGTGACGGGCTGCTCCGGCACTTCTGGAACAGCGTCCTCGTCGGTCAGCCCTTCGGTCGGCTCAGGCTCCAGCAAGCCATCAAGGAACTTGTCATCGAAGCCAAGCAGGTCAACGTCGAAGTCCTCTAGCTTCAGCCCCTCAATCTCGGCCTTCAGCATATCCATGTCCCAGCCTGCGTTTGTGGCAAGTTGGTTATCTGCAATCACGAGCGCCTTTTGCTGGGCCTTAGTAAGATGATCAATGCAGATGATAGGAACTTGATCCATCCCTAGCTTACGAGCCGCCAGAAGCCTCCCGTGGCCCGCGATGATGACATTGTCGCCATCGATCAGTATCGGGTTAGTCCACCCGAACTCTTTAATGCTTGCGGCGATCTGCGCCACCTGTTCGTCGCTGTGCGTTCTGCTGTTCGCTGCATATGGGATCAGCGCGTCAACGCTCTCCATGTCAATTGATAAATCACTCACCTTTTGGCCTCTACCATTATCCGAATGTGCGAGATAGTTGTTTCTCTGTTTAGCAGCACCTTTCCCGCCTCTCTGAGTAAGTCTTTGGTCGGGCCGTCCTCACATCGGCTTGCCGCTAGGATAAGCCTGTCGGTTAGATCGTAAACGTCAGCCGAGGTGTATTTGGTTGGATGCTTATCCATCGTGCGCTTCAATGTCTTGGATCGGCAGCAACATCCATTGCTCATTGATGTAATTCATCACAGCGATCCCGCCTTGCATCCATGGGCCGTCATCCTGCTCGCCATCTCTAATCTGGCGAATAAACTCTTGGTTGCCATGCGTCTCCGCAACTAGGTCAGCGACAATGCTTCTTAAATCTTTCAGGGTCATTTCAACTGTCCCTTAAGTGCTTTGGTTCAAACCCGTTTAGCATAGCTTCAAGGGCTACTGCAACAGGGCCACTAACTGGAACATCTCCAGCCTCCCATCGCCTGACCTTTCGGCCTCCGTTTTGCGGGCTGAGAAGTAGGGCATCAGCCAACTCATTGACTGTCAGCCCCAGCTTTCTCCGCGCTGCTTTAGCGGTTGCGCCATTCATCTCTGACATCTCTTTCGTGCGCTATTGAAACCCAGAGCGCGGTAATCGCGAACACTCCGAAAACAAACCATTCTGCTGTCATCTCAGTTCTCCTAATTGGCGGGCCACTTTAGCCCCGCGCTTCAATAGCCGCTGGATACCGAAATATCTAAAGGGTGTAAAGCACTTTTTCCACCTTTATCGGTTTTCAGGATTGGCCCCTTGCCACTGTATGATGTCGCCTGCGCTTTCACCATCCGGCCAAGGCTTCCAACGCCATAGGCTGCTCTCAGTGTAGCGAACGATCCAGCCCTGACGCAGCTTGATGTCTACGAACTCGTGAGGCGGCTTTCGACCCCTGTTAATCGGCACTGGTGTCCTCTTTACAATATATGATTGCCTCCGCTTTAGTTGCTAGGCTGCCAAGCTGGACACCTGTTATATCGCAATAATGCAAGATGTCGATCAGCACATCTTCAAGCGCGATGTTGTGTCTAGCCAAGCCCCTCATGTTGCCAGCCCAGTTGTGCAGCAGGTCATCCATCAAATCGGCACTAGCCATCTCAAGCTGCAATAGCTTTTCGAGAGAGCGAATGCGTCCAACCAAATCGACAGCGGTATCCATGCGGGCAGTATATCACCGCCCGGCGATCAAAGGAAATCCTCTGGCTTTCTGATTAGTGCATCGACCCTCTGGCTCCCTAACTTCCTTGGCTCTTCAGTAGACCCGTGCCACTCTCTCAAGAACCTGTCAGCGGATCGGTAGCTACTTGTCTCCAGTTCGCGCAAAATGGTTGGCAGTATCTGGCCGTGGTAAGTGCATTCACGCCGAGCCGTTCTGCAAGCTGCGTTCAACCTACTGCGTGACACGCCAGAAATTTCAGCTGCCGCCACAGTGAGCCATTCAGTTGCAGCGTCATCGCTCATGCTAACGGGCCTGACCAAAGCTAGGCAAGCCGACAGCTGGCTAATGATTTCGCGCTTCGTAATGGTCGATGGCTCGTTGCGCTGCTGTCGCAGTGCCACTGACTTGGGTTCGTTGCTTTCCATTTCTTCTCTCCTTCACTTCGTAAACGTCAGCCCAACACGCATTCGTTGATTGATCTAGAACCTCTGCTACATCTTGCCCATCGGCCCGCATCTTTTCAAGTTTGGTCAGCAAGTTCTGAACCGCCCTGTCTGTCATTGGCTTCATGGTGGCGTTCCGCATATTAACAAAACCCACCCAAGCATCCAAAGGCAACCAATCAGGCCAGTCTCGCGTGCGTGTATCTCTAATAGTAATAGTGTTATTATCTGGTATAGGTTTGCCCTTCTGGGCAATTCCATTTGCCCTTGAGGGCAGATGCTTCTGCCCCTGAGGGCATAAGTCAGCATACCACTTGGTGCGGTCATACTGCTTGCTGTTGAAGTTGCCAGAGAGCACAAGGCCAGCGTCCTCCAGCTTCTGCAACGCTATCCGTATCTGCTTAATAGTGAACTGCGGATAAATTTTGCGCCAGCCCTCAACGCTGTTGTAAACCCACGCACGGCCCTCATGGATATTGTGGCCGTTGCCCTCGTTGGTAGCGCACCAGAACTGAATGCCGTGATAGATGGTAGCCGCATTAACCCCAAGCTCCACAGCAATGTCACCGTCATAAGAATAAATCATTGGCCCACTCCCTTGCTTGAATTGCAGGGGCGGCAAAAGGTCTGGAGGTTGTCCAGATCATCACCACCGCCAGCCCAGACCTGCTTGATGCTCATCTTGCCTTCCTTATTCCGTTTGCCTATAATAGCTCCTGCGCGTTTTCCTCTCCTTCCGCGCAAGGGCCAAGTTGAGCAGAACCACTCTGTTCCTTGGCCCTTTTTTCTGCCCGTTGTATTCTGTAGTCGTGCTGGGCGACCCCGTGCATGACAGTGGTGTGATCCCGATCCATCATCCGACCGACTGCGCTATACGAAAGCCCGCAATTCAACAGCGCCGAATAGCAATGCTGCCGTGCGACAACATGATAGTGGCTTTTGTTGCGACCAACCATGTCAGCGTAGGTAAAGCCATAAGCCTTGGCTACAGTATTGATCAGGTTTTTGTAGCGGTCTTTGGGTGTTACGTTCACCACTTGCCCACACTCCAGACAAACATTCATTCAAACCTCCTTGAAAATCAAATCATCGTAGAGAGCGACGAAGACCGCTCGACGTAGCGGCCAGTCTCTAGCCGCAAAGCCCTTGACCTCTTCGACAACAATGCGGCCCTGCTCATCTTTATAGCGAAAGTCTGCGGTGTAGCCGACACGCCTTCCGTTTTTGTGAGCGAGAGGCTTGCCGTTAATCTCAAACCAAAACTTTGGCTGTTGCTCAAGGTCGCTAATTTTGCCTGCTCGCTCCATACCAGACAAGGCATCGCATCTCGCCGCCTCTTTTTTTGAGCCGTGAGTGTGTCCATCAGCGCAGTTAGCTTTCTGCGCTCCATACTTATTGCCGAACCTCATTGATCGTTGCCTGCACCTGTAGATACTTCTCCAACGATGGCACACTATGACCATTGCGCCAGTTTGACAACGTGGCTCTCGTTACGCCGCTCATGACGGCCATTTTCTTCATTGAAACGCCAGCATCAGCCAGATCGTCAAAAAGCTGCTCAACAGCTTGCTTTGTATAAGTCATCATTATCCTTTCTGTGTTTAAGATGGGCGCTCCATAAAACACTCTTGACAGTGGTGTAAACCCTACTTATCACATTTTTTGCGTTACGAAGGAGAAACACATGACGCATCTAAACCAACGGCAAGTGATAGACAGCGAACAACGCGCATCTGATATGTGGCGGCTGGCGGATGGCTTTAGCTTGCAGGAACCATCTTTAATTCAGCACAATGCGGCAGCTATTTCAGAAACAGTTGAAAAGCTGCAATTCGCTTTGGCTCAAATTTCTGCGAAGGAGAAAATCAATGGCCGTTCACGCTAAACTTAACAAGGCCCGCCTCGCCTTTCACGCAATGCCGTTGAAAAAGTCGGGTCACAACTCGTTCGCGGGCTATCGGTATTTTGAACTTGCGGACTTCCTTATTCCTGCCTTGCAGATATTCGATGACTTCGGATTGTGCGCGACGATTAGCTTCAGCGATGCTTACGCCACGATGACAATTGTGGACATTGAGGACGGTTCGCAGATCATCATCACCAGCCCGATGGGATCAGCAAGCCTCAAGGGTTGCCATGAAATTCAGAACATTGGCGCGTGTGAAACTTACAGCACCCGCTACCTCTGGACTGCTGCACTTTGCATCGTAGAACATGACGCACTGGAAGCCACGACAGGCAAGGTTGAACCGCAATCCAAAGGCATGAGCGATGCGGACTTTGAGGCGCTGCAATCACTCGTTGACTCAACACAGACAGACGCAGCCGCGCTTTGTAAGCACTACAAAGTCAAGTCACTGCGCGATCTGAAACCAAACGACTACAAGGCTGCCCTTGCTGTCCTACAGAAAAAAGCGAAAAAGTAATGACAGAGAACATTGAACAGCGAAGCGATGAGTGGTTTGCTGCTAGGTGCGGATCAGTTGGCGCAAGCCAGATTTTCGATGTCATGGCGACCACGCGATCAGGCACTCCGACTGCTGGCCGATCCAATTTGAAAGCCAAGCTGGTAATTGAACGGCTGACAGGCACACAGGAGGATGGGTTTAAGTCTGCCGCTATGCAGTGGGGTATCGATCAGGAACCTAACGCCAGATCGGCTTATGAGGCGCATACAGGCGAATTTGTTACCGAGGCGGGTCTTTACTGCCACCCGGTCATTGATGGCACTCACGCCAGCCCTGACGGGCTTGTAAACGATGATGGGTTGGTTGAGATCAAGTGTCCGAACAGCGCCACCCATATTGAAACGCTCAAGACTAGCAAAATTGATCGTCGCTATATCTTACAGATGCAATGGCAGATGGCTTGCGTAGAGCGCCAGTGGTGTGACTTCGTGAGTTTCGATCCGCGAATGCCGCTGCACTTGCAGCTTTTTGTGCAACGTGTGGAACGCGATGATAAACTAATCCAAGAGATCGAAGCCGCCGTGGCTGAATTCTTGACCGAGGTGGCTCAAGATGTCGAAGCCCTGAACAAAATAGGAGAGTGAGATGAAACAGAATGAACGATTGTTAGAACACCTCAAACACTTCGGCAGTGTGGAGCCTATGCAGGCATGGACACAACTCGGCATTTACAGGCTGGCATCGCGTATTTGCGAACTGCGTCAGGACGGCCATCCAATAAAAAAGAAAATGGTGTTAATGACGAATCGCTGGGGCGAGGAAGTCCGCTTTGCACGATATACGATGGAGATGGTCAATGACTGACATTGAAATGGATGATGCAATTGATGCAGCGATGAAAAAGTGGCCGCTGTGACATTGCCTCCGCGCATTCCAAAGAAACCCAAGCGAGCAAGTCGCTGGCGTAGTCAAGCACATTGCAATTTTGTGCGAGGCCATGCTTGCAGCACTTGCGGATCAATGGTTGCAATCGAAGTTGCTCACGTTAGGATCGGGTCAGGCGCTGGCATGGCGCAAAAGCCGAACGATTGGTCAACAGTCAGCTTGTGCAAGGAGTGTCATCAAAAACAACATAGCGTTGGCGAAAGGACGTTCTGGGATAACTACCAGATTGACCCGATTGAACTCGCTGAAGCGTTCGCCAAAGCAAGCCCAAAGGCGGCAGAGATACGAGCCAGAAAGGCAGAGAAGTGAAGGAGAACTGGAAACCAATTAGTGAGCAGTATCGTCTAGCAGCGCAGGAATGGGTTGAACTAGATGCGGCTGCTCGTATGCTGGACGAAGGCAAGAGCGCCTTCATCGCGCAGCAAATTAACTCGATGGGCGATATGCCGCACTCTAAAGCCGACAGAGTGGTGAGAGCGTCAAAAGCCTATGCGGACTACATCAAGAAAATGGTGACAACGAAAACCATAGCCAACAGGCAAAAGGTTGAGTTGGACTATCTAAAAATGCGGCACATGGAAAACACCAGCGCCGAAGCAAACGCTAGAAGCGAAAGGAAGTTGTAATGAGTAATCGTTTTGATATTTGCACACCACGCCCAAAGAAAGACGGGGGCAGCTATTGGGTCAAAATCGGATCGGCATGGCAGGGTGACAAGGGCATCCAGCTTGTCTTTGACGCACTGCCTATTCCAGACAGCGAGGGCCGCTGTGTCGCTAACCTGTTCGAGCCTCGCAATCGTGATGACCAGCATCGCGCTAACCTAAGCCGTGGTCAGCAGCAAAACACATCACGCCGCGAATTAGACGATGAGGTTCCGTTCTGATGTCGAGGGCAGTAAACCTTGAGCAGTTGAAAGACGTAGTGTCAAAGCTGAAAACAGCGGAGAGGGTTGCGAATTACTATCACTGTTCAAGGGACGTTGCTGAAAGGATGATTGTGCTGGCGCAAAGGTCGGCAGCATCACAGGCGGCTAACCCTACAGTCTTGACCAAGACCACCCGACCTTCGTCATTCAATCCTAAATCTGACCCGCTAGAATGGTCGTGGCAAAAGCAGAAAATGGACATGGAGAATGGAAGCCGCAACCTACTGATAGCAATGCTAATCGAAGGCCGACACTGGCTGTCAGACGATCAGGCCACAAAGAAAGCGCGAGAATTGGGTCTTATTCCCTACCCGCGAAATTGCCGAACGCTATGCGCCTCACATGATTAACCCCAAAATCACCGAGGCTCGCGTTGGTGTTATCGTTGAAAACGATGGATACAAAACAGCCTAACCCCAAGGGGCTTCGGCCCCCACCATTTAAGGAGAGATGAGATGGCAGACAACTGTCAAGAGCAACTGCGCGAACAATGCGCGAAGATTGCAGGGCAAATTGAAACTGGCGAGTATGATTTCGATCCTGAGTATAGCGACGATCAAAGTCCGAATGCGTTTGACTATTTGAGCGGTGCTTTAGAAATTGAGTATGTGCGCGACAGCCAAGGCAGCTATTGCGGTGCAATCGTGCTTGTCGCGTTCGGTGGGCCTAACATCTGGATTGATACGCGCTGGCAAGAAGTTCGCGGTGCATGGTGGGGCAATAGTTGCACTGTGCCATATCATCGCGATGCATTAGGGCTAGATGATGCCCTAGAAGAATTGATGTGATGCCAACCAAGGAGAGATGAAATGGCACACAGACTAAACATAGGCCCAAAAACACCAGCCGAATGTGGCTCCGCTGATGCTTATTACAGCGGAGGCCGATGGTATGGATACAAGCCGCACTGCTATCGTGATAGTGGATATGTTCCTGATTGCGATATGACAGACAAGGAACTGCGTGAGTATCGTGAGGCATTCTTTGCGCAAGACGATGAGAAGGATTGGGGTCGATGATTATTGGAGCAGCAAAACCACAGCAGCAAAGACGGATCAGTTCAGATAACGCTTGGCCTTTACGTCGAGCTGATGGCAGAACATGGGCCGAGGCCAGCAGGGAGCAAAGCAATGATGGACAAAGAAAGCCCAGCCGGATCGTGGAAGCAGGCGATTGAGTGGATGAGGCAAGTGAAGAATGACGCGCCAGTGGCCGACAGGCCAAACGCCGAAGACTACCGCAATCGTGCGGAACGTGCCGAGGCTGAGTGTAAGGAAATCAGGCGCAAGCTAAATGTGATCGCGGCTATTCTGCGCGATCTATAGCTGCCCGCCAAGCCTCGACTGTCAAGCGATGCTTTACACTGCACTCCATGTAGCGAGCAATCAGCTGGCTTTCCCACAGCGCCCTCTCCGGATCGATGAGCGGGTCGGGAACGTCATCCAGTGGGCGGCAGTTACTCTCTAGGTTGGCCGGTGGCGGCGGCATTGGCGTTATCGATACCGCCTTGGAGCACGCTGACAACATTATCAGGAGCAGCGCAGCTAGGAGCAGGAGCAGGCACTTCACGATAAATCTCGCGGATGCTCGTTCCTCTGCTGGCTCCCAGCCCATCGGCATAATCTCTGAGCGTCTCGTAGGCTCTGGCTTGTTGCTCCAGTTCATCTTGCATCTCCTGTTGGCGCTCTGCCGCCTCTTCCAAAGCGTTCGCAAGTGCAGCATCGCATTGCCAATCCCTTATCTTGTAGCCCGCTGCTAAACTAGCAAGCAAAGCTACGCCAGCGATGTAGGGCATAAACGATCTAAAGATCATTGCTGTCTGCCCCTTTGATCTTGCCCCATTCACGAACCCCAAAAGCCGTAGCGCAAGCCGTAATCACCGCAGCCCAGCCCATCAACTCAACAGGCTGATTGTTCATAAGCGGAAGTGCAACGCCGTTCACAGCGACACTAGCCGCAATACCTACGCAGGTTAGCGGCCTCCACCAGACACGAATTGCTTCACGAACTTTTCCAAACATAAAGCTACATACCACATCGCCACAAAGCCGAACACCCAAACCGAACCAGTGCAGAGTAAGAATACCGCCGCAAAGATCGGCGGCAGGATCACGCCGGATAGTCGCGCCATGGCAATTGCCAATGCGGGCCATCTTTGAAGCTGCGCCAATCGCCACCCCATTCAATTTTCACGCCAACGTCTTGCGCTGCCTTTTTGATCGTAGGAGCAAGGCGGTGATAAATCGGCCAATCCCAAGACACCTTCCCGTCAACAAGCGGAGCAATGTCTACAGCGTGACCTGTCAGGTGGCGTGAACGCAACGTGCGACTAGCGCCAGAGGCTACGAGCTTCCGCTGGCGGCTCATGGTTCTCATGCCCTCCAGAACAGTGAAGTCAATGTCGGTTGTGGCGATGGCCCTGTCCATGACCTTGCGAAGATCAGGATGGATGCCCTCTAAACGCCTGAGGGAGCGCGATCCGAATGAGTATGGCATAAACTACCTCTCGCGCCCTTCTTGCGCTTCACGGGCCATCTGAGAGCAAGCCTCGCGCATTGCTACACCCAAGGCTTCAGCCAGCCTGTCCCTGCGTGGCTGAATACCGAAGAAAGCGAGGATGCGATTGACTAGCATGGGCGAAAAGTAACTTTTTTTGCATAAATCGTCAATTGAGTGTAAAAAGGGCTTTACACCCCCAAGGGATTGGGTTATCTAGGGTGCATAGAAACAAGGAGATATGAAATGCTTTTTGGAATTGAACTTGACGAAAACGGCAACACCGAACCGCTAACCGACAATCGCGCAAAGGCGATGGCCGCAGCACGGCGCAAGGCAATTAAAAACGCCCGCGAATTAGATAGCAACCCACCCGTGCATTTGCTGACGTTCAGCGACAACCAACCAAACGGCAAGCCGAACAACGCAAGTAACGCAATCGGCCAGATGGTTTTTGTTGGCAACACAACGCAGTGGGGTGATAGTGCAGCCATTGAATGGACAGATGGTGTAACCAACGCCTGACCGCCCCACCGCTTTAAGGAGATATGAGATGACCAATTATGATCCAGCATTTGTTAAGGTAACAACAGATGAGCAAACCATGACCATGCTGCGCGAACACGCCACAGCAGCCCGATTGCTCTATGATGCTGTAGACGCAGGCGCGTTTGCGCTAGAAAACGGAGCAGACGCAAAAACAATGGCTGCGTTTTTTCGCAAAGTAATGGATGAGGCAGTAGCAACCGCCCGCACCCTACCCTAACCTCAGAGGGGCCGAAGCCCCTCTTTTTATATGTCCCTAGCAGCCCTTTTGGTTCGCCTGCCCTGATACCAGTGAGCGCAGTCCCTGCACTGTAAACGCTGCACCTGAAAATTTCGTGTGAAAGAGTAACCACGCCTCTGCACATTTAAGGAACCACAAGCCGGGCAAGCCTCGCTGTTGCCAATCCCAAGATGCGGATGGTTTTTAATGTAAGGACGAAGTTTCTTATATAGCTTTTCTGTCAGTCGAGTGTCTTGCCTGTTGTAGCGTTCCATCAGGCGCTGCGCCTTCTCGTCGCCAGCCAAAACATCAGTCCATAGCGAATGCCCCTGATGCTGCACTTTGCAGCCGATGCCAAGCAACTGGCTCACATGGTCTAGCTTGTGGCTGTCAAAGCGGAATTGCTGGCGAACCACCTTGTAGAGATCAATGGAAGCCGTAGGCGGCGGTGGCTCCATACCGCTCTTGACGAACTCTCCGCGCATATACTTGTTATCGAAACCATCGTTGTTGTAGCCGCACACCGCATCAGCCTCGTTCCAGAGGTCGTGCATGGCCTGAAGCATTCCCTCGTGGCCGTCCGTCCAATCTGAGTGAAAGTGAACCTTGCTCTTGCCATACCACTTAGCAGCAAAGCAGATCACGCCGCCGAACTCACGAATTTGCGCCAAGCCGAGGTTCTGATCGCGCATCCCCCAGACTTCCGCAACCATCGGGCGCGTCTCTATGTCGTAAAACAATATCTTCGGATGGACCATAGTCCCTCCTTGCCTGCGCTACTTTTCCCGTTTTAGTAGGCGCTGGACTGTGCCTGTTTCATAGATGCGGATAAATGTCCAGACGATAGTCAGCAGTGCGGCGATATTCGGAAGCATCTGAAACAGCGTCCCCAGCATGGTAGTGACAGACAAAGCGTCAGCTACGTGCTTCACGCCTTCAGGGATATGCTCCCAAACTTCTTTGAACGTCATGATGCGACCCTCCGTCCGAGAACTTACAGGCCGTGGCCGGGTGTGATGTAAACGGTCTTCGCAGCCGTTGAGGCACCGCTGAAGTAGCTCGCAGTACCGAAGCGCAGGATCTCAACCGCACCAGACAGCAGCGGAATGCTCGGAGCAGGGCTGCCCGCCGCAGCAGCCACCGCATTGGCCTGAGCTTCCGCAGCCGTCGAGCCAACGCCGAGATGCACGATAGAGTCGCTTGCGTTCACGATGCGATACTGTCCGGGCGCAAACGCGCTGAACTTGCTTTCAACCAGAGCTTGCACGCCAGCAGGGGGCGCAACGTTAGCCGTAATGGCGACAGTCTCACC
>Ga0208795_1001012_pt1 | contig 13325 bp, 13 predicted proteins | sample CB_VirMetaG_6_FD_184541 | JGI IMG/M metagenome (GOLD analysis project Ga0208795, IMG submission 184541) | Freshwater to marine saline gradient viral communities from Chesapeake Bay - CB_1508_2 Viral MetaG (SPAdes) (version 4) | ecosystem: Environmental > Aquatic > Marine > Coastal | place: USA... | reverse complement strand
TCAGGTGGCGGCACCTGCGCTTTGAGTGGGGGCGCTGGAACTACGAAACAGACTGCTGCGGGGGCACGGTGCGGCATTGGTGGGTGTGGGAATCCGATAATGTCGCCAACACATGATAGTTACTGCGGGCACGGATACAGAAAGAAACCAAGCAATGAACGGCGACAGATGAAAGGCGGTGGAGTGATGGCAAAATGTAAATGGTTCCAAGACGACAACTACCACTACTGGCATGAAAATCAATGCACAGGCGAGGGATACGCAGTCGATGATAAACACCCTGTGCCGCGCTTTTGCCCCTATTGTGGCAAGCGGGTTGTTGTCACTGAAAACCCCTTCAATAAGAAGGTGAACGACGCGGTGAAAGAAGCGTTTGCAGATAAAAAAGTGCAAGAGTTGATTAGGCGTTTGTTTAGTAAGTCGGAAGCGGAAGCGGAAGGGGTGGAGTGATGAGCAACAACTGTATGCGATGCGGGATGCACAACGCTAGAGAAGGGTTCAGCCTGCTTTGTGGCGTATGTAAGACAGAGACACCGAAAGAGACTCAGAAGCGCATGAAGCCGATATGGGAAGAAATGATAACTCGAAGATGTAAGGTATGTCTACATAGTCACGATGGGGTTGTGCTGCAATGCGTGCAGCAAGGCGGCATGGCTGTTCCGGCAAATGGATTTTGCGAAAAGTTTGAACGTAAACCCAACACATGATAGTTACTGCGGGCAATAAACAGAAACCAAGCAGAAGTGCGGCGGCAGATGAAAGGGGTGGAGTGATGACCCTCCCCCAATCTACTAGGTTGACAGCACTGTAACAATGTGCTACATTTATTTCGATACTCAAAGAGGAGTGTATTAGCGTGGATAAGACGCAGCTGCCAACAAAAGAAGAGGACGCGAAAGCGTTAGTTCTTGTACTGGGTAAGATGTTCGCAAAGGCCCGGCCCATGTTCGCTGAGGACAAGCCGATAGGCTATCGTGTGCCATTGCGTGAATTTACCCGTGCCCGTGCCAAGTACTACCGGCTGCAGGCGGCTGCGAAAGGGGGCTCACAATGAGCACCTCCCCCTCCATCACTGTCTGGCCCGATAAATATGTAACAGGTATCACTACCCTGGCCGGACCGCACCTCGACCGGCACGGTAAGCCCTTCTCCCCTGTACTAGGCACTCAGACCACGCTAGACGAGGCTATGCAGACAGAGTACCCCACTGACGCACACATGACCTGCTACGCTCTGCGTGATGAGGACGGAAGCTACCCGGCCCACCCGCTACTGCGTAAGCAGGTACTGTCACACATTCGCAAAGCAGGGGCCGACGTGGAGCTGGTTGCGGTGGGTCTGGACTGGGACGTACCCGGCCACGCTCCCCTGACAGAAGAGATCCTTGGCCAGTTCTATGCGGACCTGCTGAGAATAGGAGAAGAGGACGGGCGCCTCGCTAACTGGCGGGCATGGTACTCTACTCGCCACGGCGCCCGGGTGTTCTATCAGCTGGAGAAGCCGTTGCCTGTGGACGAGGGCGAGCGGTACGTCATATCCATTATCAAGGCGTTCAAGGACAAGGGGCTGGACATTGATCAGGCCTGCCGTGACTGGACAAGGCGCTTCCGACTACCTAACGTGGTCCGTGACGGCATGCACACCAGTCAGGAAAGCTATCACATGGTAGAGATGCAGGACTGCCTGCTCGATATCACGAGCTTCAAGAAGGGTACGCATAAGAGCCTGGCCCGGGTGATGTCCTATGAGAGGCGTAACGACTATCCTGAGCAGGAGGAGTGCGATAACAGGTTACACACTACCAGCGATAAGGGAAGGCGCGTGGCTACCCGATTCCTGACAGCGGCCAAGAAGGTCCTCAAGAATACGGAGTATTACGACATCCTTATCGAGAACACTGAGCTGATGCCGGACTACGGCAAGCACGAATACCTGCTTAAGATGTTCGGTCTTCTGATACCTAAGCTAATACGCCGTGCGTATGCCAAGCCCGAGGATATTTTCGCGCTGGTTTACGAGGCGCTGTGTGCATGGGACCCGGACACCTATATCCACGACCCTCACGCTCAGGCGTGGGACATGATTCAGCACATCTACGAGGCTGAGATTCAGGCGTACAATGAGGAGCAGGAGGCCAAGGCGGAGGCTGAGGAGGAGAGCGAGGATAAGCTGGAGAGGATGGTCAAGGGGATGCAGCAGTGGTGCGACCACCCTGTCCTTGCAGGCACGGATAAAGAGGCGGCGGTCCAGTTCGTGAAGAGCCACCTGTTTGCCAATAACGGCAAGTTCTTTTTCCCTATGAACGAATACGGCAGATATACAAGCTGCTTCATCTCGAAGGAACAGATCGTTCCGACTATCCGTAAGACGTACCTCAACAACATCGTACCCACACGCAAGCTCACGCAGCAGGGGGAAGAGGTGAGCATGTCGGCCATGGAGATAATCAACGAGCATTCCACGGTAGTTCAGTCTGCCACGGCTCTGCCTCAGTCTGGCGAAGAGGGCTACATCAGGGACATGGACAGCTGGTCCCCGGAGCTGGTGTTGCCGATGTACCGCCGGTCCCCGTTCCTCCGAGCCAAGTTCGACGAGCATGTGGACGGCTGGCTGCGGGCGTTCTTCGGCAAGCACTATGACAAGGCGGCGGAGTGGATAGGCTACGCGCTGGCGTTCGAGGAAGGGCCTATCTGTGCGCTGTCTGTGTGCGGGCCTGCCAGTACCGGCAAGAAGCTCCTGGCTATAGGGCTGAGCGAGTGCCTGGAGCGGCCGTTCCTTATACCTTCCAAGGCCATCGGCGCCAAGCACGCAGGGGAGCTGCTTAAGAGCCCGTTCCTGCTGGTCAATGAAGCATGGCCTGCTATGCACGGATACACCTCTCCGTCTGACCGGTTCAAGGAGCTGGCCGCCGGTGACGACCTGCACGTGGAGGAGAAATTCAAGCCGGTGATCCAGGCAGTTAATCCTTTACGTATTATAATGACAGCTAATAACGAGGACCTGTTGTACGCCATGACGAGAGGCAGAGACCTTACCCCGGATGACAAGAAGGCGGTGGGTGAGCGTATCCTTCACTTCGACATCGATGATGAGGCGGCTAAGTATCTGTGGGACTTGGGTGGGCCGGGATGGACGGCGCGTGACGGGCAGCGGTGGATTCGAGGCGATAGCGGACAGCCCAGCAACTTCGTCGTAGCTCAGCATTTTCTATGGCTCTACGAGAACAGGCCGGAGAGGGACAAGAGGCAGCGTTTGTGTGTGATGGGTAACTGCGGCGAGGATAGCTCGGAGATGTTCCACATGGCTACGCAGTCAGACACTATGCCCATGGTAATGCGTGCCGTGGTCAAGATCCTGCAGAATCAGAAGTCTTACGCCAAGCACATTTATATCGGGGAGGAGGGCCAGGTAGGGGTGACTAAGATGAGCGTGCTGACGGTGATACGTGACGTGGACGAGGAGCGTGTGCAGGAGAGGTCGCTGGAAAGCTGCCTGCATTCTCTGTCGGACACACTTAAGCCCATTGTATCTGAGGGCAAGCACTATGTATCGCTGGACCTGTCTCTTATCCTGGATTATGCGGCGCGGTGGGGCATAGCCTGCGACGAGGTAGCGGCGCTTGCTAAGAAGCAGAGAAAAAAGTAAAGAAAATAATTGACCTTAATAAACCGCTGTAGTAGTCTCTAAGTAGGAGTAGAGAATGAATGACAAATACCCAATCGGAACTGTGATTGTCTTAATGTTGATAGGCTATGTCTGGTTTATTGTCAGGTCTGTCAGGGATTTAATTAAGCACTGTAGAAAAACAGAAAGAGGAGGAGTAGCAATGAAGGCAGTATTAACAGGGTCTCGCAGATACGGCACACCGCGAGCAGATAGCGACGTGGACGTGGTTATTCGCGCAGACGAGCAGAAACTAATAGAGACTCTTGTGGCCAATGCGGACGGGACAGGGTCTATGGGGGCTGGGCATGATCAGTTCTCAGTTAAGTACGGCAAGTTGAATCTTATAGTGTGTCTGACAGATGCTGCGTACTTGACTTGGGCGGACGGGAATGCCTCGCTAGATGCTCAGGCGCCTGTCACGAGAGATAATGCGGTTAAGGTGTTCTCAGCCCTGCGTACGGAATATGGTGTTCGATGAAACCTTTATACCTATCTCCGTCTCAGATTGATGCCTACAAACGGTGCCAACGATGCTGGTGGCTGAAGTCCGTTATCAAAGCGCCAGAGCCCCGCAAGAAGACCACTATCTTCGGGGACATAGGACACGCCTGCTGTGACCGGTTCCTTCAGGGTAAAGAACCTTTCCCGGAGGGCTGGGAGTACGAGATCAATCGCTGGACCAAGGAGCACACGGGCAACAAGCTCACCAAGGCAGAGCAGTCTCTGTGTAAGGCGCTGATTACTGCCGGTATTAAGGACGGTGTGCTGCACCGGGCGCCGGATAGCCGTACAGAGCAGCAGTTCCAGCTGGACGTGCCTGACGTTGATACACCTGTGAAGATCAAGATGTTCCTCGACCACCTGACTACTGACGCGGTGGAGGATCACAAGTTCTGTGGGTCCACGCGCTACTACTCGGACAAGGTGCTTAAGAATGCACTGGCTATGAACTTGTATGGCGTGGCTGCGTATGCTCACGGCTACGTGCAGAACGACTCTATCTGGCTGCGGTATAACCTGTTTGTAAAAAATGCGGACAGGCCGCGTACCAAGGTGGTTGAGGTAGAACGCACAGCCCAGGAAGTTAAAGATTACTTTGACGATCTGGTAGTGCCTTCGTGCCAGAGGATGCTGCACCTGGTTAAGCGGGACATTAAGCGGGACGACTGGTCGAGCGTGGCGGGTGACATGAATGACACTGGCCGTGCGTGTGACGCTTACGGAGGGTGCCCGTACCTGCCTATCTGCAGCGGGCGCGTAACGGTCGATGAATTCATTAAACAGCAAACGGAGGATAAAGAGGAGAGGAAGACTGCGGAGCAGGACGCCCGTAGTCTATTGTTCGGCGGTAAGAAACAACAGAAAGAAGGAGGAGGAAAGAACATGAGCAGATTCCTGGACAAGGTAAGAAGTAACGCAGCAGCAGGCACGCCCCCAGCGGAGCAGGCTGGCCAGCAGGAGCCCGACACACCTGAAGAGGTAACAACAGCCCCAGTAGAGGAGGCACCGAAGCAGGAGGCACCGAAGCCTACCGGCCTGGCAGCGCCGTGGTACCGTGAAGGATGCAAAGCATGCTCCGGTAACGAGATCAAGGGCCTCAGCTCTAAGAAGAGTCCCTGTGCTATCTGCTGCGCGATGAACAAGAAGGAAGGCGGCACCACGACCGAGGGCTATGGCATGACGGTCACGGACGAAGGCGCTGTCCTCATTACTGAGGAAGACACAGGCGAGGTGGTGCTGCGGTCAGGCGACGTGGAGGTAGCTCCAGCCAAGGAGAAGATCGTGCCGAAGGAAGAGAAGAAAGAGCCGGAGCAGGAACAGGAGCCGGAGACTGAAGCCAAGAAGGAGGCGCCTAAGGAGGAGAAGCCTAAGGCCAAAACGGCGGCGCCTAAGGAAGAGGAGCCTAAGCCTGAGCAGAAGCTGAAAACCACGGACACGCCCACCGACGCGGAGTTTGCACGCGAGGCGTATGAGCAGGAGCGGATGAAGATGGCTATCTCCTACGCACCGGTACGTCAGCGCCAGCGCACCAGCAAGAAGCTGGGCGAGTCTAACTGCGTGGCTACGGTCACGGAAGTCATGGAGCTCGTGGCGGAGGGGCTGCTTAAGAGCGCCAATGCCAAAGGCGCTGCCTGTGACGATTACTATCAGCTGGCTCGTGGTACGCGCATCGACATGATTTCGATGAACGCCCGCGCCATTGCTGACATTGTGGGCAGCAGCACGATCGACGCAAGCGGGATGCAGCGAGGCAGCGACGAAGCCCACTTATGCTTCGCCCTGGAACGCTTCGCCGGTATGATCTACGGCTCGCAGCAATAGGAGGAGGAAGAGATGCTTAAGGATCTGGCAAGAAAAGCTATGAAGTTGTTTAGCCAGGAGGATGTTCCTGAGCTCTACAAGGCTGCCAAGAAGCATGACGGCAGGTATAACGGAGGGATTGCGCCTGTTAGGAGCAGGCGCGGTCCGCACCCAGGGGCGTGGCTCAAGCGTGCGCCTACGCACCTTGGATATATTTATACCGGCATTAAGACCGGAGGTCTGTGTCTGCTGCCTTCGGGTGCCAAGTACCGCATGCAGTATAACGGCTGGAGGAGAGTAAGGGCGTAGTGCAACTTAACCCAGCCATGAACAACATGCGCCTGCGTAACATGCAACGGCGTAGCCTTAACGACGTAGCCGCTGAGGTCGAGCGCATCGTGGACATGCCCATCGAAGGGCCTCTGTCCACGGAGGACGTGGACCTGGTGTCACAATACTTCGTTAAGCGCGAAGCGTATGCAGCGGGCTTCCGGCTACTGCCTAAACAGGCCGAAGCCCTGTGCGCCTATAACGATATCGGCGGAGTCTTCGGTCCTATCCCGGTAGGCTTCGGCAAGACGCTAACGAGCCTGCTTATTTCTGACTGCTGCTACCGGCAGATCATCGAAGAGCGCATGCAGGATCGTGATAACCCTGACAACCGTAACCCCCGCGCTCTGCTCCTTATTCCCAGTAACGTGCTAGAACAGCTCCGAGGCAGCGATGTGGCTATGGCCCGCAAGAATACTATCTTTTCCTGCCCTGTCCATTACCTTAGTGGTGTGCCTAAGTCGAAGAGACACACCCTTGCCAGGTCAGGACTCAGGGGGCTGTATGTAATGACGTACTCTATCCTTTCGACCAAGGATGGCGAAGAGATTCTTGATATGCTGCGCCCAGCTATCATCATCGCTGACGAGGCCCACAATATCGCCGGCCACAAGAACAGCGCCCGTGCCAAGAGATTCCGCAGACACGTAGACCACTATGCTCCGCAGGTGGTGGTACTTTCCGGAACGATTACAAGCAAGACGCCCATGGACTATCACTACCTTGCCAAGGTATCGCTGCGTAACAACAACTTTATGCCGAACTCCGTGTCTCTGGCAGAGGCGTGGTCCACTCTTATTGACAGCACGGCCTCTTCGTTAGGCGAGTTCAAGAACGAAGCGCCTCCGCAGGCCGGACCGATTAAGCCACTGGTCAAGTGGGCACAGGAGAATTTTCCAGAGGAGGAAGTACCCGACGCGGACCTGTTAGGGTTCCGTAAGGCGTATTCTCTCAGGCTTCAGAGCACCCCCGGTGTAGTGGGAGGATCTACCCAGGATCTAGGTGTATCTCTGCTTATAGAAAACAACGACATCTCCCAAGAGTTCAAGGAGTCGCGGCCTGGCTACGGCGACATGCAGACCCTGATCAAACAGCTGACGGATCAGTGGCTTACGCCTAACGGTGACGAGATCGAGCACGCCTTCCACCTGTGGAAGTGGCGCTACGAGGTAGAGGGCTGCGGGTTCTATAACGAGCTGTACTGGCCTGAGATTGATACACTTAAGAGGCGCCGCAGCCTATCCACAGCAGCAGCCAAGGCCCTGCTGGAGAGGTCTCAGCTATACCATGAGCGCCAGCAGGAGTACGCATCATCGCTCAGGTCCTGGATAAAGAACAACTCACGGCCTAAGCTGGACAGCCCCATGCTGATAGGTTTGAGCATGCATAAACACGGCAGCAAGGAAGTAGGGGAAGCTCTTTACGCTGACTGGCTGGCCATGAAAGATGCTGACTTCGAGGGACGCTTAGATCGAGACAGCCGTGCGGTGCGTGTCTGTGACTTTAAGATTCTGGCGTGCCTTAACTACGTGCAGGACTTTCTTAAGAAGAACAAAGGCGAGGGCATTATTATCTGGTATTACCACCAGGAGATAGGGCGCTGGATGACAGAGGTGCTGCAGGAGGCAGGTATCCCTGCAGTCAATGCCCGTGCCGGTAAAGAGTGGAATGAGTATCTGCGTGACAGTAGCAAGCTCAGAGGCCAGGTAGTCTGCTGCTCGATCACAGCACACAGCGAGGGCAAGAACCTGCAGCACGGCTTCTGGAGCAGCTACTACTTGCAGTGGCCACGCCCTGCCAAGACAGCGGAGCAGTCCCTCGGCCGCACACATCGTACGGGCCAGAAGGCAGACACAGTCCAGGCAGTGACGTGTAACTGCAGTGAGTTCGACAAGGTTACGTTCGCGGCCACTTTGAATGACGCCGCGTACACATCACAGACTATGAACAGCAGGCAGAAGCTTTTATATGCTACCTATAATCCTGTGCCTAAGCGGGTTCCATGGACAGTGCTCGCGGAGTGGGGAACAGATCCCAAGGCACTTACGGACCAGGCCGCTGGTCTGCTGGACGGCCTCGGAGATGCCTAAAGAAAAAGATAAAGAAAATAGTTGACTATATTCCGAGGGTGTAATACTATCTAGGTAGACATGAGGAGAACCAGCAAAGGAGGCGCCTATAGGATAGAGAACAGATTAACAGGTCATCAGGTACAGAGAGAACAGATCAACAAGTAAAGAATAAGAAAGTAAGAAGGAGAAGAGAGAATGAGTGTAGCAGAAATGTTTAAGGGTTTGGCAGACGCGCAGATGTCACAGAGGCTTCCTGAGCCGAAGCTCGGTACGGCGGATTTCCTGGTCAATACGATCCGGCAGAAGAAGTCGCGTAACGGCATTGATTACATCAAGATCACGCTGACGTGCCTGCGGTCTCTTGAAGAGGAAGGCAAGGGCAATGAGAAGGGCGATCGTTGCAGCGTGGCGTTGTTCCCGGGCGATTACTTCCTCAAAGAAGTTAAGAGCCACCTGTACGCGCTGATGTGCATGACTCCGGCTGACGAAGAGGAGCTGATCGAGGCCGTTGTGCCTAAGAACGATCACCCGGATCTCGATGATCTTCAGCGTAAGAACAAGGCGTGGGATCTTCTGGCCAAGCAGATGTGCGCTCTGGACGAGGAAGGTAACGAACAGCAGGCTGGATTGTTTGACGGCCAAGCCGTTATCCGTATCGAGACCGTAGTCAAGAAGGGCACGCCTACCGGTAAGTTCATTAAGAACGCGGATGGGGAGATGGTTGAAGAGGTGGGCAAGGACTTCATCAACAGCTATCCTCGCGCCGGAGTGCCTCTGACAGACATCGCTGATGTCTTGGACGAGAAGGATATCGAGCGTTTCTTCGGTTCGGTCGAACGGTTTGGTGAACTTTTGGCAGAAGCGTAGGGATTGGCGCTGTGCCTCCTCCGCCTTTTAGAGTTTTTGGGCGGAGGGGGCCTGCCTCTCTGAGGAGTAAAAATGGCCAAGCATAAGATAGAAGTAAGAGTGTGGGAGGACGGTAGCTGGGAATTTGCAGACGAGCCTACTGGCTATCGCCACGAAGAGAATCCGGACTGGCAGGAAGTAACAATTAAAGTTCCCGAAGGCGTCGAGGACATCGACGAAGTAGTTTTTGATCAATTATCTGAGAAGGGTTTGATATGAGCGATCCTATTTACACAGCCTGGGACACAGAGACCGATCTGATTGGTATTAACAGCGTCGTGCCGGACCTGATCTGCTCGTCGTTCTACGACCTTAAGACAGAGAAGACCGGCCTCAGGCACTGGAGTCCGAAGGACGAGCACGCTGACACCCTGCACAACGTCTTTTCCAAAGGCCACGTAGTCGGCCACAATATCGGCGGATTCGACCTGCCCGTAGCAGTTAAGTACGACCCCACCCTGCTGCCTATTATTTGGGAAGCGCTGGCCGAGGGACGCATCCACTGCACGATGCTGCGTGAGATGCTCCTTAACCTGGCCACTACCGGCAGTATTGATTCCGTGGCTGTTGAGGGCAGCGACAGGCAGATGAGCTACTCACTGGCCGACCTGGCGCTTAAGTACCTCGGTGAGGATATCCAGGCTGAGAAAGAGGATGAAGACTCTGCCCGGATGAACTATTCCATGGTAAAGGATAAGCCATTGTCAGAGTGGCCCGAGGAGTTCCAGACGTATGCTATTAAAGACGCCGAGCTTACCGGCCGGGTCTTTCTCTGCCAGGAAGTTAAGCGCAATCAGATCATCGAAGAGCGCGGGTTCGATCCTCTCAAGGTAGAGGGCTTCCGTGTCCGCGTGGCGTTTGCCCTGGCCCTGATGACGGCGCAGGGGAACTACCTCGACAAGGACGAGGTCCTGGCCGTAACGAAGGAGTATCAGGAAAAGTATAACGACCCGGAGCTGGTGGAGCCTCTGATCAAGGCAGGTATTGTGATTCCGGCCCAGCCCGAGACCCCCAACAAACGAGGCACTAAGGACCATCAGATCGATTGCGTCGGCCACAAGGATAACCCTAACTACAAGAAGGGTAAGATGATCAAGGACTGTGACTGCCCGGTAAAGATGAACAAGGCCCAGCCTGAGAAGGGCAGCGATAACGGCCTCTTCGATTATCTGTGGGAAGCTGCCAAGAATAATGAGGCTCTGAAGCTGTGGCCGGCGCCTAAGCTGCTGGAGGATCTGACGGAGGACGGCCTCAAGGACGCTGTCATGGACGGCAAACGCCTCGATCAGGACAAAGTCAAGGCGCTTCTTATCGAGCAGGGACTAGCTGAGGAGAAGGCGGGCGCTCGTCCAAAGGGCTGGGGCCTTAAGGTAGATAAGGAGTGGCTCGCCACGTACGCCTCTCTCGATCCTGTCACTGAGAAGTATGCGGAACGTAAGCGCGTTCAGAAGATCGTAACCAGCTACCTGCCCCGGCTGTACTGGGCAGAAGGCAGAGACAGCTGCCCCGACACACTGGAAGGGTGCCAGGACCGCCTGGAAGGTAAGGTCCCTGCCGGTTATATGCACGGCCCGTACTCGCCGCTGAAGGAAACAGGACGCTGCTCTTCGCGGGCCGCTACTAAAGGCAAGGGACGTAACGCTATCCTTCTTTATCCTTCGATGAACGTGCAGCAGGTAGACCCGCGTATCCGCAGCATCGTTGTGCCGGAAGGGTATCTGGAGTATCTCAAGGCCACGGGCCGGGAGGACTTCGATGTGGATCTGACCGAGTACACAGGTAACGTGATCTTCTCCCTGGACTACAACGCCATGGAGCTCGGGACACTGGCTCAGAAGTGTATCGATCTTTTCGGTTACAGTAAGTTGGGTGAGCTGATTAACAATAACGTCGATACCCACGCCTTCCTCGGTGCTCAGATTGCTCACGAGCTGGACAAGTATTTCGCCAGCGCCTGCGACACGAACGACAAGGACGAGATCGCGGCTAACTTTATGAGCCTCAAGAAAGAGAAGAGCCCCTGCACCAGTCCCCACTTCCTCGATACTAAGCCGCCCCAGTCCTTCATGCTGGGTGTGGATAAGTACGGGGACCTGGGCGACGGCGCGACGTGGTCCTTGTACTACGCACACTACCGCACGTTCGCTAAGCCGACCGGCCTCGGGTATCCGGGCGGTCTCGGCCCGGCCACCTTTATCACGTACGCTAAAGGCATGTTCGGATTCACGATCGATCTGGACATGGCTAAGCTGCTGCGTGAGCTGTGGAAGACGGCGCTTCCTGAGATGTCTGAATATCTTGAGCATGTCAACAAAGGCACTGATGATACGTGGTCCGAGCCGGACTACGAGGAGCAGGAGGACGGCACGTATAAGAAGCGCCCATGGCACTGCTACACGACGCCTTTGGGAATGCACCGGGCTCGCTGTTCCTATACGGCAGCGGCCAACGGTATGGGACTGCAGTCGCCGTCGGCCGAAGGGGCGTTGTCGGCGCTGTGCGAGACGATGCAGGAGTGCACGACCGGGAGCCTGGCCGGCAAGCTGTACCCGTCTATGTTTATTCACGATGAGCTTGTAGGAGAGTGCCCGTGGAAGGGTGCTGAGACGACTGAGTGGTTAGATCAGATGGGTAAGATCATGGTTAAGAACATGATGAAGATAACGCCCGACGTAGCCAGCCGGGTGGAGCCTGCTCTGATGTTTCGTTGGAGCAAGAAAGCAGACCCTGTATACGATGAGGCAGGTGTGCTGGTACCGTGGGTACCGGAAAAGAAGGAGGAGGAGTAGTATGAAAAAGACAGTAGCAATCATAATCGCAGCAGCAATCGCAACATCGGCAAGCGCCGGATGGTTCGGAAAGAAGGCCGAGGCAGAAGTAACGGAACTCAAACCAGCAGTAGGGTACATCGACAAGGTGACGGAGGTGACAAACGCATGGGATACGTGTATTGAGAACTACGAGCGTGGAAGCGTGTCTGAAGATGCTCGTGGGTCGGCCTACGTTTTGGTTGGCGACATCACTGGTGCGGGATGCTCCATTACAAATTACTGCATCACGGAATCCGTAAATGTAAACGCGCTGTACCACCACGGAGAATACTACTATCCAGAAAGACCAGAGTGCGATAAAGAGCATCTTGACGACTACCCAAAAACAAAGACCAAGGTAGAGGGTGTCCAATACAAGAGGGTTCGCACGATCTACATTGACGGAGAGAAGCAGACGGTAATCACCAGCTACACCTATCCGCATAGGAAGATAACCACCGAGACGACGACACGGCTGGAGAAGAAAAAAAGCGTCAAGAAAACACTGGAAGAAATCGTTACGCCGGAGGGGAAATAATATGAAGCATCTACTAGCGTGTCTACTTGTCATCATTGTATATGGTGCCTGTATGGGCGTGTTGCTTAACGGAACAAAAGACTCTAGTCCGTTACCTGAAATTGGCAGCCAATGGATAAGAACGCCAATAGACGAGCAAGACCCGTTTGAGGAGCGTGATAGCATCATATATACCGTAGTTGATGTGAGCAACAATGGCGATGGCTATGTTAAATACAGTTATCAGTATCGCGGATATACGCGATACGGAAGCACAGATAAGCGAACTTTCTATGTCTGTCACGATCCTATTAAACCGGAGGAGAAGTAATGAGAGTATTGATATTCATAGGATTAAAGATTGCTGAGGCTGCTGCGTTGGCTGCTGCTGTTGTGCTGTGTTGTGTAGTGGGGAGAGTGGTTTTTTATCATATATGGAAATTTGATGGGCCAATGGGTGTTGGTGATTATGTGTTCTCTGGCCTTGCTGGATTATTTTCAATAGTGGCAGTTCTATACGCTGTGTTTTGTTTTGGTGTTTTTCTTCAAGCAAACTGGAAATGGGCAGGCAAACTGGCGGAGAGACGAAATAAGGAGGTTGAATAACATGGAAACACGAGGAAGACCACGTAACGAAATCTTTGTAATATTGTTCCAGTCTGTCTGCGACTGGCATCAGGCTAACGTAAAGTCCGACAAGCCTCCTAAGGAGAGCACGGTTAA
>Ga0208795_1001011_pt1 | contig 13329 bp, 21 predicted proteins | sample CB_VirMetaG_6_FD_184541 | JGI IMG/M metagenome (GOLD analysis project Ga0208795, IMG submission 184541) | Freshwater to marine saline gradient viral communities from Chesapeake Bay - CB_1508_2 Viral MetaG (SPAdes) (version 4) | ecosystem: Environmental > Aquatic > Marine > Coastal | place: USA... | reverse complement strand
AGTTTAAAGTTTTTGCTCAACAAAATCCAGGTCTTATTAAGCTAATGGTTACTTTTTCTGGAATATTAGCACTTTTAGCACCTTTATTGATTTTATTGGGAACTTTAGGTTTTGCAATAACTGGATTTATCACAACAGTTAAAGCTTTTGCGGCTGTTGCTTTATTTGCGAAAACGGGAGTTATTGCTTTAAAAACTGCAATGTTATTATTAAACGCAGCTTTTCTTGCTAATCCTATAGGACTTTTAATAAAGCTTTTATTATCAGCTATTCCTTTATTGTTTGTTTTCAAAAATGAAATTGTGGCTATAGGTAAAGATATGGTTGAATTTTTAATGAAACCAATTGAAGGAGTAAAAAATATGATTACAAATCTTACGAGTGCTTTTAGTAATATAAAAAATAAATTTTCTTCTATATTTTCTGGAAACAACGATAATCTTTTAGAGACAGCCAGTCAAAAAACTATTAATCAGCATATTTCAAGCAACTTTGCAGGAAATCTTGATATAAACTTTAACAACGCACCTGTAGGAATGACTAGCTTATTTAAATCGGACAAAACAAGCGGTTTAAATGTTGGTGTTAATTCAATAATGAGGGCGCAATAATGACTATTTTTAATATTGCTAAATATCCACAAGCAAAATTTAGAGATGTAGAGTTTCACTATCAAGACAGCTCAGTGCAAGGCGGCAGAAAAACTGTTACTCATGAATTCCCTGATACAAATACAAGATATGTTGAAGACTTAGGTAAGTTAGAAAAAACTTTTAACATAAACGCCTTAATCGACATTACTAGTAATAACAAAGAGTTAGACTCCTTTGTTAATGCTTTGGAAAAAGAAGGGGTCGCAAGTCTCACACATCCCGTCTATAAGAAGCAAGATGTAGTTGTCAAAAATTATGTTATTAATGACTCTATTAGAGAGTTAGGTATTGTAAAAATTAATATACTCTTTGAAAAAGCGAGCAAAAACAAATTTCCAGAGCAGCAAGAATCAAAAACTGGTAAACTTACAAATTTAAAAACAAGCTTAACAAGCTCACTAAATGAAAAGTTTGGAGATAGCTTCAAAAGCGTAAAGGGCAATATTGAAAAGTTTAGAAATGGAGTTAAGGCCATAAAAGCAACAAGTAGAGAAATAAAAAGAGTTACCTCATTAATAACAGGGGCGGCTGATGAGTTTAATGATGCTGTTACCTCTTTAAATGAGCTTGTTAATGATGCAGGGGCTTTAATACAAGCACCGAGTGAATTAGCTGCAAAACTGGAAGCTTCATTTGATAATATTGGATTTGCCTTTGAAAATGCTAGTGATTTATTTAATGTTACTAAGCTTCTAACTCCTTTCTTTGCAGCCTCAGAGGATACACCCGTTGGTTCTTCTTCAACTTCTTTAGATATAAAAAGCAATCAAGCTTTAATTAATGACTATGTAAGTTCAACAGCCTTATCAATTGCCTATGAACAGTCCACTTTAATTAATATTACTGATTTAGATCAACTTAATCAAATTAAAGAGTCTTTAGAGTCTTCTTTTAATTCTTTGTCAGATACTCTGGATAGAGATATTTATAATATTTTATTAGAAATGAGAGCTGAGGCTAATAGCTATTTAAACTCGTTGCTTTTGTCATTACCGAGAGTCGTAGAAATTGAAACACAAGAAACTAGTTTATCAAGCCTTGTATATAGTATTTATGGAGACTTAGACAACAAAAAGACTATTAAAGATCTAAATAAAATTAGAGATACAAGCAGAGTTTCTGGAACTATTAAAGTTTTAAGTTATGGCTAATAATATATTTTTTGAAATTAATGGAGAAAGATATTTCGGCTTTCAGAATGTAGTTGTTGAAAAATCATTATTAAATTTATCATCCTCTTATACTGCCACTCTTGTTTCAAAAGAAACAGTTGATCAAACAAGAACAAGTCTAAATCCAATTAAAATAAAAGATAGCGTAGCTATTTATATTGATGATGATCTGGTTTTAACTGGTTTTGTTGAGGTTTTAAATGTTGTATATGATGCTTCAAGTCATATTATAGAAATTGCAGGACGTGATAAAGCTTGTGATTTAATAGATAGTAGCGCAACGCCAAATAGTTATAACAACATAACAACTGTAAAAAAGTTAATTGAAAAAGCTTTAAAAAATAACGGGTTTTCAGATTTAAAGGTAAGTAAGTCACCGTCTGACTTAGATGATAGTTTGGAGGATGGGGAGAAAATACAAGTTGAGCTCGGTGAAACTATATTTAGTTTTTTAGATAGATATGCAAAAAAGGCTCAAGTATTAATAACAACTGATAATGAAGGAAACTTATTAATTACAAGAGAAGGAAGCCAAACCGCAAACAGTGATTTAATTAGCTTAAAAGGGAATGCAAAAAACAATATCTTTTCTGCTAATATGAACTTAAATACATCTGATAGGTTTAATGAAATTAGCATATTTGCAAATGATACAAATACAAGCTTTGACAAAACAACTATAAATCAAAATGCTGTTGCTTATGATACAGATATAAGAGAGACTCGAAAAATTATAATATTACCTCAAGAAACTAGCCAGGCAAAGATTTTAAAGCAATCTGCACAATGGCAAGTAAACGTAAGAAGAGCGAAGGGTATAACTTATCAATGTACGGTAGTTAATTTTAGAGATCAAAATGAAGAGGGTAGTTTATGGCAAGTAAATAGCTTAGTAAATGTAATAGATGATAAATGCGGTTTAGACTCTCAGTTTTTAATATCCGCTGTTAAGTTCTCAAAAAGCTTGGAAGGAAGCTTTACAACTATTAAATTAGTGAATAAAGGGTGTTTTACTAATGATCCTTTAAGTTTAGTTAAAGATGAAATAGGAACGGGTTTTTAATTTAAGCAAAAACTTTAGTTTGGCCAGAGCTATTAATTGTAACTGGGTAAGTTCCAGCACTAGAGCCGCTTGGAATTGTAACACTCATGCTTGCATTTTGATTTAATACTAAGGAAGTGGCGTCTCCTAAGTCAATTTGTGTTCCTTCAATTGTCACATTATTAGAGCACTCAACTTCAATATCACCATTATTTTTAAAGGTTATTTTGTTAGTGTTATTTTTAAAGTTACCAATTGCAACTTCATTATTTTCAAGATCGGTGGGTTGTAAAGTTGGATTATATGGAAATCCAAAGGCATTATTGCTTGAGCCACTTGGCAAAATTAACAGAATCAAACTCCCAGTTGATACATTGCTTTGCATATTAGAGAAAAAGCCATAGGGATAGAGCATTAAAACATCGTCAATAATTTTGCCAGTTTTAACTTGAACTTGCGCTCGATTGCCATTGTCAATCATTCTTACTAAATAGCCTTTTAATACTTCCATTTTCTTAAAAATATTTTATTATTAGTGTAACAATTCTTTCTAAATATGGCAATAGATTTGAAAATTACTCAAAACACCAGCGGTTCGTTTGATATTAGCTTTGAAAATGGTGATTTTAAAAGTATTGATGACTTGGAGTCTGCCTTGTTAATGTCTATCTATTACAAACAAAGAGCAAGTGAGGATTTAGTTCAAGTTCCACAATATAGGCAAGGCCATTTTACAGATTTGTTTAATACAGATACAAATTATCAAGTTGGGAGTTTAGCTTGGTATTTTTCAGAACAAAGAAAAATAAATGAACAAAACACAAGCTTACTCGAAGACACCATTAAAAACGATGGTTTACAATGGTTAATTGACGACAATATAGTTGATGATGTTTCGGTTGAGGCTACAGTAAGCAATTCACAAATTACACTCAATATTGCTTTAAAGCCTAAAAATGAACAAAACAGCAAATATTATCAACTTTTTCTAAATACATTTAATTAAAATAATGACAATAACAAGGCCTTCATTAAGTGAAATCAGATCAAGATTAATAACTGATTTAATACAATCAGTTAATACAGGGGTTTCAGATACTTCTAAACATATTGACCCTAATATCAGAAACAGTCTAATAAAGGGCTTTGTTGATTCAATGACCGCAGGCTTTGATGAAAACTTTGATTCAATAGAAACTTTACAGAAAGACCTTTTTCCATATTCAACAGAAGATGAAGACGTAATTTTAGATTGGGCTGCAACCTATGGAATAACAAGAAAGACAGCAACAAATGCAAGCGGACTAGTTACATTTTCAGGAGATGCAACGACCTTAATTCCCTCTGGTACTGAACTGCAAACAGCTTCAGGTTTAGAATATACAACCCAAGCACTAGGCACAGTTTCAAGCAATACTGTAAATATAACTTCATTAACAAGATCAGGCTCTTTAGTTACAGCGGTTACTGCTTCAGATCACAATTTGGCAAGTGGTATTGAGGTAACAATAAGCGGAGCAACAGAAACCGATTATAATATTACAGCAACTATTACAGTAACAGACACAGATGCTTTTACTTATGAAGTAACGACAACGCCAACAAGCCCAGCAACAGGGAGTCCACAAGTTACTTTTGTAACTGCAAGTGTCGAGGTTCAGTCAAGTGACGTTGGTTTAGATTATAATGCTGTTTCTGGTACAGGATTATCTTTGATAAGTCCAATTAGTGGTCTAGATAGCAATGCTTTTGTTCAATATACAGAAATTACAGGTGGAACAGACTTAGAAAGTAATGAGGAATTAAGAACAAGAATAAATGAAAGGACTGCAAATATGGCTGCACCTTTTACACTTGCTGGCCTACCGTCATTTATTAAAGAGAACAATTCGGGAGTAACAAGGGTTTGGGTTCAGGCTGCCACGCCTTCACCTGGTTACACTTCTATTTACTTTACGAGAGATAACGACACTAATATATTACCAAGCTCGGCTGAGGCTGCCGAAGTTAAAGAATCTATAACAAACGATGAAACTGGAATATTACCTGCCAATATGTCAGAAAGTTCATTAACTGTTAGCTCTCCAGTTGGTGTCAGTGTTGATATTACTTTTACTTCATTAAGTCCTAATACTAGCGTTATGCAAACAGCTATAAATTCTTCTTTATCTGATTTCTTCAAAAACAATACAAATGTAAATGAAAACGTAACTCTTGATAATATTAAAAGAATTATTTCTAGCACTTTTGATAGCTCAGGAAATATTCCGATTTATACTTTAAGCGCACCAAGCTCAGATATTTCTATATCAAGTGATGAGTTGGGTATATTAGGCACAATTACTTATCCTTAGTTTATGAGCAATTATTTAAAAACTAGAACAACTCAAGAGCAAGCTGATGTTTTGGCCTCTTATTTGCCAGACAATGCTATTTTTGCAGAGAAAAATAATTTAGATTCAAATTATAGAAAATTATTAAATGGCCTTGCTGTTGAATTTAAAAGGCTAAGAAATGTTATAAACTCTATTAGATCAGATTACTTTCCTGAAAATACAACAGAATTTATTGAAAACTGGGAGACTCAATTAAATATTCCAGATGAGTGTATTGATGTTTCAACAGATATTTCTGAAAGAAGAAACAATGTAATGCTTAAATTAAATGGTGTTAATGCGACAACAAAAGAAGATTTTGAAGCAATGATTGCGGCTGCTGGAATTGATGCAACTATATCAAATGCTGTAGATCAAGCCAGTTTGCCTCTTACGTTGCCATTTTTGTTAGTTGATAGTGATCATGCCCCTTTTACAATAATCGTTAATCTAGACGCAAGTTTAGAGCCTTCAGGGCTGCCTTTAACTTTACCTTTTACTTTATCAAGCCAAGCACCTTCTAATATTGAATGCCTTTTGAGAAAATATATTCCTGCACACTGCCAAGTTATATTTAGATATTCTTAAGAAAAAAAAGCTTAAATTTTTAAAAAGAAAATAATTTTGATTAATGTATTATTACCTTAATTAAGGTTTTTTTATGGCTAAGTTCGATTCTAAAGTTGATGGTAATCAAGTATCTGGTGATGAGTATAACAATATTGTTGTTGGTCTTAAAAACGTTATAACAAGTTCAGATCAAACAATCGATACAAGTAATACTCAAATTACTAAAGGAATTGCAGATTATGCTGCCGTGGGAACTTTTTACGCTGAAAGCGGAACTGCAAATGCTTATGTTTTATCTAGCATTGGGTCAAGATTAGCACCAAATGCTTATGCTGAAGGAATGGAGATAAGATTTAGAGCAGGAAATTCAAACACTGGGGCTTCAACTGTAAATGTAGCAGGGTTAGGACTTAAAAACATAAAAAAAGCAGATGGCAGCACTGATATAGAAAGTGGTGATATTTCAACAGATTATGACACTAGAGCAAGATATGATGGGACTGTTTTTAGATTATCAAGTTTTAGCGATATTAATAATTTATCAATTAATGGCAAATTAAACTCACCACAAACTACACAAACTATATCAAGTGGAGCAATAACTTATAATCAGTTAGTTTGTAACTTAAGAGGCGAAGGTAATTCAGATGATACTTTAACTACTATTAATGGTGGAACTACTGGAGATATAATTATCTTAAGCAAAGGAGGAACAGAAGATGTAACTTTAGATCATGGGGTAGGAAATATTTTTCTACGCGGTGGTGTTGATAGACTTTTAACAGAAGGTGGCGACAAAATAACTTTATACTACGATGGTACAAACTGGACACCGTTAGCTATTGAAAGCTCAAGAGATTTTCAATCTTCTAATTCTAATAATGGTTATACTTATTTACCAAATGGGCTGATAATTCAGTGGGGAAGATCTACAACAACTATTGGAACAAACACAACTATAAATATTACTTTTCCGATTACTTTTAATACTGATGTTTATACAGCCTATTGCCAGCCAGTAACTTATGGCGGAACAAATGATGAGTGTTCGCAAGTTTCTTGCGTTGCTACAACAACAAGTAATTTAAGTATTACTAATCATGACAACGACACTACTATTACGCAGATCCGATGGTTTGCTTTGGGTACATAATAAAATAATAAAGTTATAAAAATGATAAAAGTAAAATACAATCAAGAAACAACAAAAGTTGAGGGTTTTTATCCTAGTTTTATTAATTATCCTAATAGTATAATAGATGAGGAAGCTAAGACAATAGATGGCTCGCCATATATTGAGGTTACAGAAGAAGAACATCAAGCAGCTTTAGAGCTAAATATAGCTGCTGTTGTAGATGGCAAATTAACAGAATATACCAAAACCGATCAAGAATTAATAGAGGAGCTTAAAAACTCTAAATTGGCAGCATGCAATTCTTATCTAATAGCTACTGATTGGCAAGCAATAAGAAAAGCTGAATCAGGCGTTGATTTTAAAGAAGGGGTTTCAGAGAATAGAGCTTTGGCAAGAAGCTTGCAAGATGACATAAACTCAACTACTACATTGGAAGAACTGGAACAAATCAATACTGAATTTAATGACTCTTAGCTTTGAATACGTTTTATCAATTCTTTTAACTTGTTTAGGTGTTCTTGTTTTTAGGTACATTAAAAAAAACGATGACAGATTGCAGGACTTAGAAAAAGAAATTGCTTTGATTAAGCAAGGTTATGCTTCAAAAGCAAATATTAATGATGGAATAAACAATCTTGAAAAGCAATTTGATATTAAATTCGATTCTTTAAAAAACACAATAAACATATATCACGCAAAGCTTACAGAAAAAATAGACGATAATTATAAATTTTTAGAATCACAATTTTCTCCAAAAAAATAATTTTAAATAAATTAACTTTTTTTTAATTAACTTTAGCTCATTAACTTTATTCTGAATTAGTTCTATTTGTTGTTGATTTATATCAACAAGAATTTTTTCTCCTAAATCTTTGTAAAAATCCAAACGCTTTTCATAAGAGGAAATTTTCTGATTTATTCTTTTTATTTCTAAATGAATTACAACTAAACTGAACATTTACTATTAATTAAATTATGTTTATTATTAAATAACAAATTCAACTAATTTTCAAATAATATGAAATACCTTACAAAAGCAGCAAAAGCAATGCTTAAAGCTATAATGATCTCACCCGTTAAAGTTGTATGTTATGAAGTGGCAAGAATAGCTATAGTCGCCATGCTTACAAAAATAACAAAATCAACTAAAAATGACTTGGACGACAAAATGATCAAGCCTATAATTGATTCTTTAAAAGCAAAAAAGAAAGATGCCTAGATTTTCAAAAAAATCAGACGAAGAATTAAAAACATGCGATATTAGGCTGCAACTTTTATTTAATGAGGTTGTAAAGCATTATGATTGTAAAATATTAGAGGGTTACAGATCAGAAGAAGACCAATTGCAACTATATGAAAATCGTCTTTCAAAAATTAAAAAAAGCAAACATAATTTACAGCCAAGTTTAGCAGTTGATGCTTGCCCTTATCCCGTGCCTATAAATTGGGGCAAGTCAGACGTTAAAGAGATGTTTAAATTTTATCATTTTGCTGGATTTGTGAAAGGTATAGCAAAGGCTCAAAACCTTAATTTAAGATGGGGCGGTGATTGGGACAGTGACAACGAATTTAACGATCAAACTTTTGACGATTTACTGCATTTTGAAATTAAGCTTTAAGGTGGGATTTCTTTTTATTAATAATTGCAATCCTTCCCAATTATTAAGCAAGAAAATATCATTATAATCTAGCAAGATTGTTAAACAGTCAGAATTATTAAAACTATAATTAAAACAGTTAAATACATTATTTTTCGATATATTTTGTATCTTTTTGTCTTTCACTTTTTTCACCATTTAAAATTTGCAAATTATGGTCAAAGTTTTGCAAGACTATTTCTGTGATATAGGAGGTTTTATCAAACTTATCCTTATATGACTTTGTTTCAAGCTTACCCTCCAAATAAATTAGATTGCCTTTTTTTAAGTAATTTTCAACAAAATTGATTAAGCTAGGCTTATTAATTCTTACTTTGTAAAACTGAGCCTTTTCTTTTTTCTCATTGGTCTTTTTGTCATAATATTTTTCATTAATTGCAACGTCAAATAAGGCTATTTTACCACCATTGTCAAAAGTTCTTATTATGGGGTCTTTTGTCAACCTACATATTATAATTACTTTGTTAATACTTCCCATTATATACCTATTTATTTGTTGTTATGTTATTATTTCCACAAGCTCAATATCTGGATAGCGTTTTAGAAAAAGCTTTTTCCTGATTGTGTAAGCATCTGTAATAGTTGGCTTTGACTTTATCTCTAAAATTTTTTTTTGGCTATTCTCTATATAAGAAGCCTCTGGAGTATAAGTTATAGCTCTTATCGCCTTTCCTTTACTATCTCTAAAAGATTCTTGTAGCATATATTTGGGCTTTATTTCTAAAGATGATATAAAGCCCTGCTGCTCTTTTATCATAAGGTTTTTTATATGCTTTAACTCTGCTTTTGAGTCGAATAATTCATTTTTATAAATAACTTTTTTATTTCTATATTTATTCTTGTAATTTTTCATAATTTAGTCATTATATTATAACTCGCATATCTCATCAAATCTCATAGCATTTATGAGGAACGGGGGAGGTCACTCCCTTGTTCACCTTTAATATAATTTTAAGCAAACTAAGCAAATCTAAATTTCTTTTGTAAAGGCACTTGAGGCAAAAGCTATTATAAAAAGCTAGAGCTTCATGATACGTTAATTTATACACAAAAGAGATGTAAGAGACTAATATTTTTTCCATGATTTTTAGTGATTAAGTTATTAAAAAAAAGCAGTGTTAAATTACTGCCATTTTGTAGAAGTAGTCGTTTTCGCAAGATTCTTTCAAATAGCTTTGATAATCATTATGCAATTCTTCTAATGCTTCGTTAATTCTATCAGTAAGCTTAAATCTCTGGTCAAGTTCGTATGCTTTCACCTTTTTTCCACAATTAGAAACAATTAAAACCTGATCTATTATAGAAATGGCATTAACACCTTTTTCAAAAAGATAGTTAGAAAAGTTCTCAACAAGTTTAGCTTCTGTATCTTCAATCCAAAACAAGTTTTCTCCAGTTACTTGGTCTTTAATATTTATTTGTATGTTTTTCATTTGATAAGTGATTAAGTTACAAAATATAATTACAGTATATATATTAAAATGTCAACATCTTTTGTAAGTTTTTTTTAATTTATTTTTAGTATTTAGCTCTAAAAAAGGCATTTTGCAAGCATAGGTTGCATTTTTGAGGGTTTTTATTCATAGCTAATTAATCTTGCACAAAAAAAACTACTTAATATAATGTGGGCAGATACTAATCGAGCGAGGGTTTTAATGCCCTCGTTTTTAATAATTGTTAATATTATAATGTTTATGTAGTTGAAGTTTTAATTTTTATGATTATCTTTAATTAAAAATATTAAAAGATTATGTACTGTGCAGATATAATAAAAAGCTGGAAACCAAGATTAGAAGCTATCAAAGATCAAAAGTTGCGAATTGATGGAAAGCTTTTTAGTTATGCTGATTTTATTAAGCAATTAAACAAAGGAAAAAAGCTCAATACATCAGTAAACTACTTTAGCAGAATTTTGAGAAATGATGTTAATTTAACAATTAAAAAAGTTGATTCTATTGAAAAGCTTTTGCGATATTATGAAAGTTTAGTTGCTACAAATAGCACTCACGATTAAATATTAGATCTTTTATTCTCTCAAAAAACGCTTGTTTTTGCTTAGTATCTTTTATTTCTGCAAAGCTTTGTAAAAACTTTAAAGTGTCTTTATCCACGTCTTTTTTATAATCAAAATCTGGTTTTTGCTCATACGAATTATAAAAAAAATCAACTTTGATGTTTATATATTGTGAAAATTGATAAAGGAAGCGTGCAGGAATTTTCATTTTGTTAGATTCATATTTGTAAATATGACTAATAGGGGTTTTTGTTTTTTCTGAAATTACTTTAATCGGCAAATTATGAATTTTCCTTTGCAATTTGATTAACTGGCCTAAACATTGATTAATTTTGTTATACATAATGAAATAAAAATTGAAAAGCCTCCTGTTTTCACAAGAGGCATATCATGCAAAAAAATGTTTTAAAAGACTAAACAAAATAATCAACCATAAGTATATATTTTAGCTTTTATTTTTCATCTCTTTAACAAGCAAAAGTATTTCTTTTTTTAGTTGGTAATCCTCAATATTGTTAAATTCTATAAACATCTCAAAATTGAGCTTGTCATAATAAAGATTAACTTCAAAGTCTTCAAAAAAATAAGAGGTGTTAATTTTGTAAAAATGAGCAATTTTAAAAAGTGTGGGAATGCTTATTCTTGATTCTCCTGTTTCGTACTTTTGAACTTGTGCGGATGTTATATTAAGAAACTCAGCGACATTCTGTAATGTAAGTTTATTAAGTCTCCTTAATATTCTAAGCTTAAAGCCTATCTTTAAAAATATTTTTTCTTGCATGATAAATAAATAATAAATCTTAAAGAAATCAAAAAAAAGTAATTATCAAGCTCTTATTCTAAAAATTAAGTTTTGCCTGGGATTTTGCTTGGGATTTTGTTTGTCCTTTTGCTTGCCCTTTTGTTTGCCCTTATCAGTTTTTTTTAAATTATTTTAAAAATTTTTTAAAAATTTTTTTAAATTTTTAAGGCCTAATATTTTAGAAAGCTAGAGCTAGAGCGGGATTACGCATTACACTTTTAATGCAAATGCATTGCAAATGCATTGCTACGGCATTGCTACGGCATTGCTACGGCATTACCAGGGCTTGCTCAAGACAGTCATGTAATTCTGCAAATTTTTTTATAAATTTTTTTATAAATTTTTTAAAATTTTTAGGAGAAATATATCTTTAAGGCAGGATTTGCCTAGTTTTGCGTATTACAAATGTATTACAAATGTATTACAAATGTATTACAAATGTATTACAAATCTGCTTGTTATTTTGCTTGCCCTTTTGTTTGCCCTTTTGTTTGCCCTTACAACAAAAATGAAAACACACAAACCTTTGCTGATTGTAGGTTTACAGCGTTTTTTTTGTTTGCCTTTTTGCTTGCCTTTTTGCTTGCCTTTTTGCTTGCCCTTTTGCTCGCCCTTTTGTTTGTTATTTTACGTGGGATTTATCATGGGATTTATCGTGGGATTTATCGTGGGAAAGTTACAAAATGCAAACGCATCAAAGCCTTTTAAACTAACTAATTATAAAGGTTTTTATTGTGGGATTTATCGTGGGATTTGTTGTGGGATTTGTCGTGGGATTTTGTTTGTCCTTTTGCTTGCCCTTTTGTTTGTTATTTTGTTTGTTATTTTGTTTGTTAATTTGTTTGTTATTTTGTTTGTTATTTTGTTTGTTAATTTGTTTGTTATTTTGTTTGTTAATTTGTTTGTTATTTTGTTTGTTAATTTCACAAAAAGGAAAGCGTAAAAACCCTTATAAACAAAGCAATAACTAAGTTAATTTTGTTTGTTATTTTGTTTGTTAATTTGCTTGTTATTCTGTTTGTTATTCTGTTTGTTATTCTGCTTGTTATTCTGTTTGTTATTCTGCTTGTTAAGCTGCTTGTTGTTTTGTTTGGAATCTTGTTAAAAACTTGTTGACTTATAAATAATTAAATTTAAAAGGTTGCAAAGATGTAAACCTATAAACAGGCTACATTAAAAATAATATAATACAACTTATAGTTTAATTATCATGATAAAAATTACAAAAAAACAACTTGAAGAGAGATATAGAACAGAAAACGTGCGCAACTTAGCAAAAGAATTTGGCGTAAGCGTAGTTACTTTAATGAAAGTTTTAAAAGAAAATGGGATTGCTTTGAAAGCCCCTAAAAACAAAATTGAAATATTGAAATAAGCTTATTTACAAACATACAAATATTAAAATGAAAAACGGTTTTATAAAAATAGATAAGAGAATTTTAGAATGGGGTTGGTATCAAGATACAAACACTTTTAGATTATGGATTCACCTATTATTAAAGGCAAACTGGAAAGATAGCAAATTTGAAAACATTGTTGTTAAACGTGGCCAGCTTGTAACAAGTGTAAAAAATTTAAGTAAAGATTTAGAATTAACAACCCAACAAATTAGAACTTCTTTAAAAAAACTTAAGGAAACAAAAGAAATTTCTGAAAAAACAACAAACAAATTTACCCTTATAAATATAGAGAATTACTGCCTTTATCAAGATAATAAAGAAAAAAATAACAAACAAATAACAAACGAACAACAAACAAATAACAAACAAATAACAACAATAGAAGATATAAAAGATATAAAAGAAGAAAAGAATATAAACCCCCTTACCCCCTTAGAAAATTCTGAGCAAAATTCTAATTTAGAAATTTCAGGAGTTGAGAAACAAGTTTCTTGGGAGGTAAATGATA